>Ga0074044_10001460_pt1 | contig 21292 bp, 17 predicted proteins | sample BogForMeECP23OM1_FD_94443 | JGI IMG/M metagenome (GOLD analysis project Ga0074044, IMG submission 94443) | Bog forest soil microbial communities from Calvert Island, British Columbia, Canada - Bog Forest MetaG ECP23OM1 | ecosystem: Environmental > Terrestrial > Soil > Wetlands ...
CCCAGGGGCGTCGGGAGCCGCGTTGGCGTTCACCCTGGCGCCGGGTCGCCCGCTGCGGAAGGGAGCGGGAAGGCTCCACCCCGCCGAGGAAACCGGTTCCGAGAGGGGGGGTCACGCCGAGGCTGACGGATCCCCTCGGGACGACGACCTCGACCTGGACGCGTCCACGCTGTGGGAGGCACGCTCCGTATCGAAGGATGCGTGGGCGATGATCGTCGCGGAGGCGAAGCGGGCGCGGACCCGGCTCGATCCGCCCCCGAAGGACTACCGGACGCGCGCTGCGTTCGCCGCGCTCCGTGCGCTGGCCCTCGAGGACGCCGAGTTCCGCAAATCGTTCCTGTCCGTCAAGTGGCGCGGGAGGCCCTCGGGCCTGCCGCTGCTCGTCGCCCTGCTCCAGAAGGGGACGCTCGCCCCGGAGGTCGCGACGGACCACGAGTACCTGGAGGCCGAGCTCGGCGAACTCGTCCAGGGCGACCCCGACTGGCGGCCGTCGGATTTCGTCTGGGTCGCGGGCGGCTGGCGGATCGTCCGCGAAGGGTCCCACGCGGAAGGGTTACGGTACCGGGCCGAGCAGGCGGGGGCCTGAACGTCCGCCGGGCGGGCTCAGCCGGCGGAGCCAGACGGCAGCCGGCGGGCGATCTTCCCGAGCGTCTCGATCAGGGCCCGGTACTCGTCGAACGGATACACCGGCTCCCACCCGCCGACCGGCGCGCGTGACCGGCGCTGGATCCTGAGCTCGCCGCCGGACGCCTCGGTCCCGAGGCCGCTGAAGTACCACTCGGGAGCGGCGATTACGAGGCCCGAACCCCGTTCGTGGGATTCTAGGAACTTCGAGGTCTCGGGAAAGTAGGTCCGGAGCAGGCGGCTTCCCAGCGCCCGACGCGCCTCGGGGGTCCACTCCGCGGGTACCCCGCTCGGAGCGTCGAGGCGGCGCAAGGTCTCGAGCTGGACCGTGTCGGACTTGGTCACGACGAAGAGAGGGAAGAGGCGACGGGCCTTGCGGTCGGGCTCCGCCGCGAGGAACCTCCCCAGGAGATCGAGCGTCCGCGCGAGCAGGCGGTCGCGGTCGGAGGCGGGCAACGGGTCTCCGTTCCGCGGGGGCGGGGCTAGGGAGCTCGCGTCGATCAGGGGCACGACCACCTGGCTCCGGAGCGACCGTCGGGTGATGGGGTCGAGGACGGCGTCGTTGTCCCGGAGCTCGGCGACCGCGTCCGTCAGCATGCCGCTGACCTGGACCTCGACGGTGTCGAACCCCGTGTCGGGTTCCGTCTCGCGGTGTGCCAGTCCGCGGAGCTTTCCCTGACGGAAGCCGAACACGAACGAGAGCGGTCGGTCCTCCCAGTTCGCGTCGTGGGCAGGGAACCTACCCGCCCCCAGCTCGCCGTAGATCGCCTCGAGCTGGCGGATCGAATCCCGCTCGGCGTGGAACCGGAACTCGTCCGATTCGTCGGTCCCCAGCCGTACCTGGGCGGTGTACAGCAGTCCGACGAACGTAGTGAGACCCGATCCTCGCTCGCCTAGGACAAGAGCCGCGCTCACACTACCGACCTCTGTTCCTCGCGTCCTCGACGTCGTGCGACCCGTGGCTGCGGTCCGTTACGCCGCGAACGCCTCGCCGATGCGCGTGTACATCGGATTCTTGCCCCGAATGGGGGGCAGGGCTGCATGGTCGATGCTCGCGTCCAGGAGGGTCCACGTTGCGTCCGCCCGGACCCCCCGTGAGGAGATCGCGAGGCGGAAGTGGTTCATCGCGCTCAGGGTCGGGGCGTCGCTGATCGCGGGGAAAACCGAGATCTCGCCGCCGGCCGCGAGGAGCTCCATCAGACGGTAGAGGAGCTCGTTCCGGTAGTGGTTCGTACTGCCGCGGCAGAGAACGAGGGTCCGACCCTGCTGGTCCGAAAGAAAGCGGCTCGCCAGTGTGTCGACCGCCGCCTTCGTGATCAGGCGACGTATCCCGTTGCCGACCGGCTGGGACGCCTCGGGAGGCGGCCGCGGCTGGAGCACGAGCGGGTCGACCTTGCCCCCGGCCTTGGGGAAACGGTGGTCGAACTCGAGGACCGCGGCCTCGACGTCGAAGTACGTGAGCCGGCCGTCGCGGAGCATCGCACCGGGGATCACGACCGTGTGGTTCTGGATCGTCGGGCGGTTGTACTCGTCCGCCGTCCCCCGGCCCAGCACCGAGAGCAGGACCTCGTCGTTCGCGGGCGCCGGGTGTATCATCCGCGCGTCGATTAGGGTCCCGCCGTTGGCCGTCTTCTCGACCCGGACCGGCGTGAAGTGGCTCGCTAGATAGCGCATGTACAGCGGGCCGTTTAGCCGGTGCGATTCGGCCTTCATGCCGTACCCCTTCTCGGGGCTCGCACCGTAGATCCAGTGCTCGAGCGTGAGTTCGGTCCCTTCGTCCATCCGATGTCCCTCCCGACCTCTCGAGTGCGTTCCCTTCGATCGGGCCGGCCTACGCGGTCGCGACCTGAGGAGCGGTCTGGAGCGCCGACTGCTCGACGATCTCGTCGGGGACCTTGTTCGCGACATAGCGGAAGTGCTCGATGAACGCCACGTAGTCGTCGTAGGAGAAGTCCGGCTCGGCCCCACCGTCCGCGGAGAATCCCTTGCGGACGATCCGTGGCGCTCCGATCGGCTGCATGCCGGCTTCCGCCATCTCGGTCCGGACCCAGCTGAAGAAATACGCGGCCTGGTCGAAGTTGACGCCCGCGACCTTGCCGCCGCGGATCTGGGAGAGCGTCTGGGGCATGAAGACGCGGAGGAGCGCCTCGGCGTAGTCCTTGCGCTTCCGCTTCTGCTCACCGGGGGGGACCCCGCGGTGGAGTCCCAGCTTCACGAGGACCTCGTCTCGGACGCAGTCGAACTTCGAGAGAATGATCGCCGGATAGATCACCGGGTTCCCCACGCTCAAGCCCTGCGTCTTCATCCGCGAGAACTCCTGCTTCTTGTACGTCTGGAGCGAGACGAGGAGCGACGCGACCTCGCTGTCGTACTTCAGCATCTGACGGAACACCGGCGAGTCGATCTCGGTGGTCATCTTGCTGCAGTCGACCAGGATCACGACGACGTGGCTCTTCAGCAGCTGCTGGATGATCGGGCTCGCGGCCACGCCGGTCTCGATGAACTCCTGGACATCCTCGCCCGAGACGTCGTAGGCGGCGAAGGCGAGCTTCGCGAACGGATTCACCCAGTTGCGGTCCTTCAGGGCCGCGGGGAGCCGGCCGGAGATCGGCTTTCTGTAGCCGAAGACGAACCCGATCTCGGTCATCTCGTCCTTCAGGGTCGCGCCCGGGAACCGGGCGTCCTTCATGCCCTCGTAGACCTGGCTCATCAGGCGTAGCGACTGGAGCGGGGCGTGGAATCGGAACGAGTCCACCACCCGCGTACCGTACTTCACCTGGGCTGCGTAGAGCAGTCCCAGGAACGTCGTCTTTCCACAGGCTCGGTCACCCAATATCGCCGCTGGACACATTGCTCTCTACCCCTCTGCTTCTGTATCCAACAGGGACCGAGAGTCCCCCTTCTCCTCGCTCGACGGCCCGCTGCGGGACGCCGGGTGCGGACGAGGGGGACTGTCGCCCCCCATCGAATCGTGAGCCGAGCCGCGGCCCGGCCGGGAACCCGGGACCGAAACCTCGCCTGTCGTGGACGGCGCGGGATCAACGCGGACGCCGGGGGCAAGTCTTCCTCGAGGGAGCGCGCCGTCCTGTACGACGCGGTCGATCTGGGCGCCCAGGACTCCGACGCTCCGTTCGAGACGGGCGAGCCTCAGGTCGATCCCGGTCGACGCAGGTGCCTCTCCCTCGGAATCCGCTGTGGTCGAGCGGGGCATTTCCGGTCGTGGAGCTGGCAGCGCCGCGGCACCCGCGCCGCGGGTGAGCCTCACGAGCTGTTTCACGGAGAGATTCTGGACGATGAGCCCCACGGCGACCAGCTCGGCCGCCACGGCAGCTTGGATCTCTGCTGCGAGCGCCTCCCAGTCCGGCTCGGGGTCGCTGGGGCCATGACGGGCCAGGATGGCTGGGCCAGCGCCCTCGACCGCGCGACGAACGACCGCGCGGACCCCCTCCTCGTCTTTGCCGAGGAGGTTCTCGGTGGCCGTCGCGAGGAAGCTCGGGTCGGAGGGGATCTTCGCTTGGACCCCGACCTGGGCCTCCCATCCCGACGCCGCGTTGGCGGCGAGCGAGTGGAGCGAACGGATCGTGAGGTCGACCTCGACCGGGACCAGCGAGAGGTAGCCTACGCTTCGGTTCCACGGGGCCACAAACACCGTCCCTCCCACCACGATGCGGGGAGGGTGAACTTCCGCAGTCTCCGACTGCGTGCGCCGGGGGTTCGGAGACGTGGGTCGCTGACCGCCGTAGAGGACGACCGCGCGGTTCGGCGGTGACCGAACGAAGAAACGCGAGTAGACGACCCAAGAGAACGCCGCCGCTGCCGCACAGGCAGCTCCGCCGATTGTCGCCGGTAGGATCAGATCGCCCAGTGCCACGGATCGCCCCGTCTGGTTCCGGTGGGAGCACGACGCGCGACCCGTTCCTGGCGCGTCCGATGCCAGCCGGTTACCCGGACAGGGCTAGCAGAGTGAGTGAGTAGGGGTGCCGGATCGAGTGTGCGTTGGCCCTGCGGCGTCAGGCATCCCTGCGCTGGGTCCGACGGCATCGCTCGCTCCCCCCCGCGAGTCCCCGTCAGAGATGGGGACGCGTTGCAGGTTATACGTACGAATGCGTATATCTACCTACCTTCGCCGACCACCTCTCGCGCGGCCCAAGGTGCGGCGCGCCTCGCCGGCGGGGTGAGATTCTTGGGTCCGGGATATCAGAACTGCGAGCGACGGGTCTTGCGTAGCTCCATCAGTGCGGCCAGATACTGAGCCTCGACGCTCGCCGTATCGAGCTGGTGGTCGGCCCTGAGATGCCGTCTAAGCCGTACAACCTCCACCGAAAGGCCACAGATCTTGCACGGCACACGGCCGCGGCGGGTCCCAGGTTCGCGATAGTCAGTCGCCCCGCCCGCGTGCATGGTCTCCTCCCCGGCGCCTGCCCTAAAGAACCCGTCGTCCGACGCGCACCGGCCGCCGACCGGTGACCGTGCGCCGGTAAATCTTATTAGTGGTCCCTCGTGAGCCGGCGAGGATACTCGGGACGGGCATGTCGCTCTCTATTGGCCAACTCGAACTCCTTGTCTTCGCGAGCTCGCTCTTGGCCCTCGTTTACGCGGGGATCCAGACCGTCCTCCTGCTTCGGGAGGACGAGGGCGACGAGAAGATGCGCTCCATCGCCCAGGCAATCCGCGAGGGAGCGAATGCATTCCTTCGTCGAGAGTACACGGTCGTGTTCGTGGTCGCGGCCGTCCTTTCGGTCGTCATCGCGTTCGCCTTCGGGATAACGAGCAACGGACCGCGGTTCGCGATCGGGTTCCTCTTCGGCGCCGCGGGCAGCGCCCTCGCCGGCGCGGTCGGGATGTTCGTGAGCGTCCGCGCGAACGTCCGCACCGCGGCCAAGGCGCGCGGCGGCAACCTCGGAGAGACGATGCGCTACGCCTTCCGCGGAGGGAGCGTGACCGGCCTCTCGGTCGCCGGCCTCGCGCTGCTCGAACTGATCGGCTTCTACGTCGCGTTCAACGGGAACGTGCTCGCGATGGTCGGGCTCCTGTTCGGAGCCTCCTTGATGAGCCTCTTCGCGCGGGTCGGGGGCGGGATCTACACCAAGGGCGCCGACGTCGGCGCGGACCTGGTAGGAAAGGTCGAGGCCGGGATCCCCGAGGACGACCCGAGGAACCCCGCGGTCATCGCGGACAACGTGGGCGACAACGTCGGGGACTGTGCCGGCATGGCGGCCGACCTGTTCGAGACCTACATCGTAACGGCCGTGAGCGCGATGCTGCTCGCATACCTGATCATCCAGAACCACCTGATCACCCAGTTCGACTTCGGCGCTCGGTTCCCGAACGCCATTCTCTACCCCCTGCTGATCAGCGCGTGGGCGATCGTCGCGACGCTGATCGGGACGGCCTTCGTCCGGATGCGTTCGGGCGGTTCGATCATGGGCGCCCTCTACCAAGGCCTGGGGGCGACCACCGCGGTCGGTGTCGCGGGACTCTACGTCCTCGACGTGACGCTGATGGGCGGCAACGTCGGGTTCTTCATCGCGACCGTCGCGGGCCTTCTCGTGATGATCTTCATCGTGATCCTGACCGACTACTACACCAGCTCGAAGTACTCTCCCGTACACCGCATCGCGGAGTCGGCCCAGGCGGGGGCCGGCCCCACGGTCATCACCGGCCTCTCGGTCGGGCTCGAGTCCGTCTTCGTCTCGGGCCTGGTGATCGTCACGGCGATGCTCGTCAGCTACACCGCGGCGGGCTGGCAGGGGTGGACGACCATGCCGATCGCCGCCGAGGGGCTCTACGGGATCGGGCTCTCGGCCGCGAGCATGCTCGCGGTGACAGGAATGATCATCTCGATCGACGCCTTCGGCCCCATCACGGACAACGCCGGTGGGATCGCCGAGATGGCGGGCCTTCCACCCGAGGCGCGCGCGGTCACGGACCCGCTGGACGCCGTCGGGAACACGACCAAGGCGATCACGAAGGGGTACGCGATCGGTTCCGCGGTCCTGGCCGCTCTCGCGCTGTTCGCCGCCTACACGTTCGCCGCGGCCCAGCAGTGGGGAGGGACCCACACGTGGTCCGAGTTCACGAGCCTCCTGACGATCGACAACCCGCTCGTGGTCGCGGGCCTGATCATCGGCGCGATCCTGCCGTTCTTCTTCACCTCGTTCCTGATGAACGCGGTCGGGGTCGCCGCGCAGGCGATCGTCTTCGAGGTCCGCCGCCAGTTCAAGGAGATCCCGGGGATCATGGCCGGAACGGCAAAACCGGAATACGGCAAGTGCGTCGACCTCGTCACGGTCACCGCGCTGCGCCAGCTCGCCGTGCCCGCGATCATCGGGGTCGTCACGCCTCTTGCGGTCGGCTTCCTCCTCGGACCGGTCGCGCTCGCGGGCCTCCTTCTGGGGGTCATCCTCTCGGGCTTCCCCCTCGCCATCATGATGACGACGGGCGGCGGTGCCTGGGACAACGGCAAGAAGTACATCGAGAGCGGCAACTTCGGCGGAAAGCATTCTGACGCGCACAAGGCCGCAATCGTCGGCGACACGGTGGGCGACGCGACCAAGGACACGGCGGGCCCCGCGATCAACCCGCTCATCAAGGTCGTCAACACGATCTCGATCCTGTTCATCGCCCTGATCGTCGCCCACTCGGTCATCGGGATCTAGAACGGCATCCTCGCCCGCTTCCGGGAGCGAGGGGGACCTCAACCGCGGCTTCGCTTCCAAAACGCGAGGTTGATAACCCCCCTCGGCATCCTAGGCCCGAGGTGGCTCTCCGTGTGCGACACGTGCGGCTGCAAGTCGAAGAAGAAGCCGTAGTCCTCGACGACCGGGGGCTGGGGCGGCTCGCGTTCGAGCCCACCCGGCTCCCCACGCTTTCTCGACTCGAGTAGGGCCGGCGCGGCCCGTTTCCCAGCGACCTCGACTTTACTGGAACCGGAAGATCACGCGTAGTGCGGCAAGCTGGAGCGTTCCTTCTTCGCGGCCTCGCGCTCCTCGCCGCGTTCTTCGCGCTTTCGCTCCTTCTCGCATTCGTCTTCCGTGACCCATAGGAACTCGAGGTCCTGCGGATGGTCGTGGGAAATGAACGCCCCGGCCTCGAACGCGCTCGATAGCAGCTCCTCCAGGTTCTCGGCCTCGTTCCCCTCCAACCGCCCGGCGGTCCGCCAGTACCAGTCGGGGGTCTTTCCCGACGCCTGGAGGTACTCGGTGATGAGGTCGAAGATCGAGCTCTTGTCGTCGGCGATGCGGACGTGAAGGTGCCGGTCCTTGTCGTCCGCGGCCCGGCCGGCGGCCTGCGAGGAGGAGTCCACCATCCAAGGAGGATGGCCGGAGGCCTCTATAACGCCTCGGCCGCGCGGAAAGGGGTCACCAACCTTTCAAGAGCGGCCGTGACGTGGGTGCCCCGTTCCCATGTCCGCCGGTGGCCCGGTCGAACCTCCATCCGACGCCCAGCGCAACGCGCGCTACGGCCACCTCGTGGGCCGGCTCAGGAGCCGGGAGATCACGATGGAGGAGGCGACGGAGCTGTTCACTCTCATGCAGGCGATGCTCCGCAACAGCGAGCTCTCGCGGGTCGCGGCCCTCCGCATGGGCGCCGGGTCGGTGGGCGCGCCCCCACCGCCGCCCCCCCGCATTCCCGCCGGACCCGCGACGGCGGCGGCCTCGGACGACATGTTCCTGGTGGGCCTCCTCGCGATGGGCGCCGGAGCCGGGCTCCTGGCGGCGATGGCCAAACGGCTCTCGAGCCCACCCCTCACTCCCGAAGGGCGGCGTCCCCGCGATGCGGGGGGCTCGTCCCAGTAGGGAGGTCGGAGGGTGCCGGACCGGTTCGTTTTCGCCCACTTGGCCGATGCGCACGTAGGGGCGTGGCCGCGTGCCCCGAAGGTCAGGGCCGCGCTGCGGGAGAGCGTCCTCCGGGCGCTCGCGGTCGTGGAGGAGCGGTCCGCCGAGTTTCTGCTCATCTCGGGGGACCTGTTCCATACTCCAGTGCCCGACCCGACCGAGGTCGCGCCGGTCGCGGCCGCCCTCAAGCGCCTCGTTGACCAGGGACGGCGGGTCTACGCCATCTACGGGTCGCACGACTACGTCGCGCATCGGACGAGCTGGCTGGACGTGCTCGCAGCGGCCGGCGTCTTTGTCAAGGTCGCGCCCGAGGCGGTTCGCACCGAAGGGACCCGCTGGACGCTGCCGTTCCTGATCGACCCCGCGACCGGTGCACGGATCGCGGGGATCTCGGGGCGGTCCCACGGACTCGACCGCGAGTACTTCCGGGCGGTCGACTCCGAGGCGTTCTCCGCCGAACCGGGGTTCAAGATCTTCCAGTTCCACGCGGCGGTCGAGGAGTACTTGCCGGAGGGACTCAAGGAGCACATCCGCGGCATCCGCCGCGAGGACCTTCCGGCGGCCTGCGATTACTACGCGGGAGGGCACATTCACTACACCTACGAAGGCGAGGGCCCCGGAGGCGGGCTGCTCGTCAACCCGGGCGCGGTGTTCGGGACGAGCCGGACCGACCTCGAGAACGCGGTCGCCGGCCGGACCCACCAGGGGGTCGCGATCGTCTCGGTCGAGGCCGGCAGGCCGTCGGTCGAGTTCGTCGACACGGCGCCGCCCGACCTGATCCGCCTCGTGGACGTGGACGTCTCGGGAAAGACCGCCGAGGAGGCACGAGCGGAGCTCGAGCGGGCCCTCGCTGCGGAGGCGGCCCGTGGCGCGCTGGTCTTCCCGAAGGTACATGGGACGCTCGCCGAGGGCGGCATCGCCGGGCTCGCGCTCTCGGAGGTCGCCCGCGCCGCCACGCCGGAAGAGGGCGCGGTGACCTGGGACGTCCGCGACCTCTCCGGGTCCCCCGCCGAGGGAACGCTCCGGGGCGACGAGACCGATATCGAGACCCGCGAGATCGCGGCCCTACTCGCGGAGACCCGGCTCGACGCTCCGTGGCTCGAAGGACCCAGAGGGGAGCAGCTCGTGAGAGACCTGCTCCGAGAGCTGGGCGTACCGAAGGCCGAGGGAGAGGCGCGGGCCGATTACGAAGCGATGCGGCTCGAGGCCGCGCGGCAGGCGCTCGGTCTTCGGGCCGAGCGTGCCGCGTAGGGAGGACCGACGGTGCAGCTCCGTCGCCTCGAAGTCGAGAACATCCGGTCCTACGAGGCCGCACGGGTCGACTTCGGCCCGGGAACGACCCTGATCGTGGGGGATGTCGGCGCGGGCAAGACGAGCCTGCTCTACGCGGTGGAGATGGCACTCTTCGGTGCCGCCGAGGTCGACGCCGCGTACCTGGTCCGGCACGGCGCTGCCCACGCCGAGGTCACGGTCCGCTTCGAGGACGGGACGCACGAGTACGAGATCTCGCGACGATTGCGGCGCATTCGCCGCAAGGGCCGCGAGCTGTTCGAGCCCGAACGGATCACGTTCATGGAGGACGGCCGCCCGACCTCCTACTCTGCGACGGAGGTCCGTCAGAGGGTCATCGAGCTCCTCGGGTTCCCCGACAACGCGAACCCTCAGTCCCACTCCGACCTCTGGCGGTGGGCGATCTACGTTCCCCAGGAGAGGATGCGCGACATCCTTTCCGCGAAACCCCAGGACCGGCTCGAGACGGTCCGCAAGGCGCTGGGCGTGGAGCGCTACAAGATCGCGGCAGAGAACGCCCAGCTGCTCGCTGCGGACCTCCGCGCAGGCGCGCGGCACAGCCGCGAAGAGGGGGACCGGCTGGCCCACTGGGACGGCGAGTTCGCCGACGCCACTCAGGCGGCCGACCGGATGCGCCTCGAACGGGCAGCACTCGAGCGGGGAATCGTCGAGCGGAAGGAGTCCGTGGAGCAGGCGACGGCCCGACTCTTGACCCTCCGCACGAAGGCCCAGGACCTCGAGGCAGACCGCCGCGAAACGGAGAGCCTCCTCCGGGAGGAAGGCGCCGACGAGCGCGGGATCGCGGAGCGCCGCAGGATCCGAGGGGAGCGCTCCGCCGACCTCGCTCGAAGCCGCGTCGAGGCGACGGAGGCGAGGAAGGCGAGCCTCGAGCTGCCGGCGGCGCGGGCCCGATGGGACCAGGCGGAGAAGGCGCGCATTGAGGCCCGTCGGGCGGTGGAACACCATTCCGGCGAGCTCCAATCGCTCGCTACGGCGAGGGCGGACGGTGCGGCGGCGGAGCGGAGAGCGGCGGACGCGAGCGGGAACGTGGACCGGACCCAGCGCGACAGGGAGGAGGCGAGCATCGAGCTCGAGACGGCCGTTGCCGAGGGACCCGCCCACGAACCACCGGCCCCGACTCCGTACGACCTTCTCGAGATCGAACGGCGCCTCGTGGAAGCTCGGGCTCGCGACCATGCCGCCCTCGAAGAGGTATCTCGGGCCCGTGGGGCCCTCGGCCAGGTGGACGAGCTTCTCCGAGCAGGCGTGTGCCCGACCTGTCACCAATCGGTCCGGGCGGCCGACTTCGCGTCGCACCGGGCCGAGGCTGCCTCCAAACTGGGCGGAGCCGAGGAGAAGCGGCGCCTCTCCTCCGAAGCGATCTCGGGGCTCGAGGAGACACGGAAGGCCCGCGAACGGTTCGAGCGGGCCCACGAACGGTGGGCGGCGCTCGAGGCGCGCCGAGCGACCGCGCGGGAAGCCTTGGCGCGTCGGGAGGCCGCCCTTCGTGCGGCGGAGGCCGCCAGATCCGAGTCGATCGCCCAGGCGAACGACGCCCGAACCCTCGCCGAGCGTCTCCGGCCCGTAGAGGAGGAGAGCGCCCGGCTCCGCAGCGTACTCGAAGAGAAGGAGTCGGTGGCCTCCCTCCAAAGGGCGGCGGTCGAGCAGGCCACGATCGCCGAGGAGAGAGCGCGCTCCGCCGAAGCGGCCCTCCGGGCCCTTTCCGCCGAGGTCGATCGCCTCGAGAAGGAAATCGGTGTCGTGGAATCCCGCCGCAGCGAGCGCGCGCAGCGGATCTTCGTGCTGCGCGAAAGACTCGGTGCGTCGGACGGCCTCGCGGCCGACCTCAAGCGGGCCGAGGAATCCGCCCAGCGGGCCGAGGCACACCTGAACGAGGACAACGCAGCGCTCGTGCGGGTCGATACGCGGCTCGACGGAGAGGTCCGGCGCGCCGCCCTCGCAGAGAAGGGGCGGGCCGAGCGCTCGCGCCTCGTCGTCCGGGCGGGCGAGTACGACCGCATGGCCGAGTGGGTTTCCGCGCCGTTCCGCCTGCATGTGCTCGCGATGGAGAGGGACGTGCTCGCACACGCCCAGGCCTCCTTCGACCGGGACTTCTCCCGCTTCTTCGCGTCGCTGGTGGACGACCCGGGGCTCGTCGCGAGGACGAACCCCGACTTCACGCCCGAGGTGGCGATCGAAGGCGACCCGACGCCCGCGGAGGCCCTGAGCGGCGGCGAACGGACGAGCCTCGCGCTCGCGTTCCGGCTCGCGCTCGCTACCGTGGTCCGGTCGCTCGGCGCCGTCCGCCTTGAGACGCTGATCCTGGACGAACCGACCGACGGCTTCTCCTCCGAACAGATGATCCGGATGGGCGAGCTGTTCGAGGAGCTGCACCTCCCCCAGGTCATCGTGGTCTCGCACGAGACCCAGCTGATGTCGATCGCGGACCGTAGCCTTAGGGTCCGCAAAGAGGACGGTCGATCGATCGTCGGCGGTGAGGGAACGGAGGCCAAGGAACCCGGCGCTAAGGAGCCGGGGCCGCCGCTGACCGATGTCGAGGACGCGGGCGAGCCCGCTAGGTGAGCAGGGCGGCGAACGTGGGCTCGTCCCACGGACGACGTGCGGCGATCTCGAGGTTCTCGGAGAGATGGGCGGACCCCTTCTGGCCGATCACCGGTCCGAGGGTCCCGGGGGCCGACCGGGCGAACTGGAGCGCGGTCTGGGCGGACGAGAGCCCGTGGCGGCGCGGCCCCGAGCGCGCGAGCTGGCCTTGGAGCAGGGGAACGCTCGTGAAGCAACCCAGCCCGAGCTTCGAGATCGCCCCGAGCAAGGGATGCAGGGTCCCGCCGACGGGTTGGTTCGATACCGTCCAGGCTTCGGGCATCGCCAGGTTGAACGGGAACTGCACGTACCGGAACCCGTGGTCCTCCCCGCCGACCTTTCGGGCGGCCCGGACGGCGCTCTCGAGAGGAAAGTAGTCGGGCGCGGTCCGCGGCGCGCGCAGGCTCTCCCAGGTCGCGATGCCGTAGGACCCTAGCGAGCCCGCGTCGCGGAACGTCTCGAACAAGGCGAACGCCGCCTCCAGCCGCTCGCCGAACTTCTCCCGGCCGATGACCGGGATCTGCGCGTCGGGGGCGTTGTGCGCGTACAGGAGGTCGATCGTCGCGAGGCCCAGGTTCTTTCGGCTTCGATCGAACTGGTCGGCAAGATACGAGCGGCTCATCGCGTGCGACCCGTCGACGATGTCGTTGGGGTCGAGGATCCCCGTCCGGATCAGCTCCTGGTCGACCCATTGATTGACCGGGATCTTCGCCTCCGCGTCCGGGGCAAGGTAGCCTATCTTCGTGGCCACGAACACTTCGTCCCGAGCGAGTTCGCCCTTTTCGGTCAGGTGGGCGATCGCCCGGCCGAGGCTGCGCTCCGCCCGCTGGTATCGGTAGTTGAGCGCGGTGTCGAGAACGTTGACGCGTCCGGAGGAGAGGCAGATCGTGGCGGCCTCGGTCACGGCGATGTCGGTCGCGCCGTCCGGAGGACCGATGTACGTTCCGAGCCCAAGCGAGCTGAGCGCGAGCCCTGTCGGAGAGTCGCGGAAATGTTCCACGGGGAGGGCGCGCGTCCTCACGGAGCGGTCCCGGAACCGCCGCGTGCCCTCTCGCGTGGCGCCTCCCGGCAGCGCCATCGGCCGGGGCATCCGACGAAGCGCTTTAGGTTCGCTCGGGGGGGCCCGGAAAGTAGGCGAAGGCCGGCCTCATGAACTTCTCGTTCCTGCAGCCCCGGACCGAGAATGCCACGCCGAAAATACGGCCGGTTAAGGAAACCGATCCCCCCGGTCCCCCCGGAAAAGTGCCGGTTCTGCCGGCTGAAGCGCCCGTGCCCCGCGCACCCTCGGGCGGGGCGGACCTAGGGAGAGCGCACGGTCGGCGGGCCAGACCGCTTGCGCGCTAGGAGCGGGGTCGCGACCTCTTCGTGGAAACGGTCGGCCGCGCGGCCGATCTTCTCCACGACCTGGGGCTGGAACCGGCTGCGGGCCTTTCCGAGGGCGGCCTCGAGCCCGAACCTCGCCTGCTCCCAGCGGTAAAGGCGTTGGCCGTAGGCCGCTTCGAACAGGAGCGTCTTGCCACCCGCCCGGCTCGTGGAGGCGGACCGGCCACGGAGGCTGCCCTTCACTTTGTCGTAGAAGCGGGTTCCCGGAACCGGGACGGCGATCGACACCGAGTACTCCTCGGGGCTGAACCGGCGGAACAGGCGGAGCGTCTCCTCGATGTCGTCGATCGTTTCGCCGGGGTAGCCGAGCATCAGGAACCAGAACTGGCGGACGCCCGCGTCCCGCAGCGCCTGGGCGGTCCGCTCGACCTGGGCGAGCTTCGTGCCCCGGTTCATCGCGTCCAGCATCTTCTGGCTGCCGGATTCGACGCCGACGTAGACCCGTGCGAGCCCGGCCTCGCGCATCCGGCCGAGCAGGTCCGGCTTGAGGAGGTCGACCCGGGCGAGGCACTCGAACGCCAGCCCGAGGTCCTTCTCGATCATCAGGTCGAGCAGATGCTCGATCCACGGACGCGAGACGCCGAACACGTCGTCGCAGAACCGCACATAGTCCACTCGGTACCGCCGCTGGAGTTCGATCAGTTCCTCTACGACCCGCTCCGGGGACTGTTGCCGGAACGTGCGGCCGAACGTGGGCTTCGAGCACCAGGAACAGTCGAACGGGCATCCCCGGGAGGTCAGCACTGCGGCCCGGCGCTCGCCGGTCTCCTTCTCCCACCGGGACAGGTACCCTTCCATGTCGACGAGGTCCCATGCCGGGAGGGGAAGGTCATCCAGGTTCGCCAGGAACGGTCGGGACGGTCCGCGGACGAGTCGACCTGCGTGACGGACGATGACCCCGGGAACGTGAGCAACGGGGACGCCGTCCCGGATCCGGCGGGCGACCTCGACCAGCGCCGCCTCTCCTTCCGCAGGGACGACGGCATCGAATCCGGCTTCCAGGTACGCCTCGGGCCGAGTGGCCGAGTCCGGGCCGCCGGCGACCGAGAATGCGCCGGCCCCGCGAACGCTCCGGGCGATCTCGAAGGCGCGCGCGGCCGTGAGGGTCTTCGTGTGGACGCCCACGACGTGCGGTCGGTACGAACGGATCGCCCGATCGACCGGGCGGGCGTCGCGCTCGAACGTCAGGTCGACCATCGCCACGTCCGTGGCATGGTCCCGCAGGTAGGCGCCCAGCGTGAGGAGGCCCAGCGACGGGTAGAGCTCGACGAACTTCCGTTCCATCGGGTCCTCGCGCGCCACGTAGGGGTCGACGAGGAGGACCCGGGGCGGCGCGGCGGGCACGTGCGACGGTCGGCTAGTCATCGGTCCGCGCCCTGGGACGGACCTTCCGTCCCCCCGAGATCGCTCCGACCGGGCAGTAGGGAACGCACCACCCGCAGTCCGTGCAGTTGGGAAGGACCTCGAGAGAGGTCGGCGTGAGCTCGAGGGCGTTCGGAGGGCAGACCCCGGTGCACAGGCCGCAGAGGACGCAGACGTCCGGGTCGACTACGATCACGGGCCACCGAACGGATCGAGAGGGACCCGGTCACTGCCGGACGGGGGCGGGCACACAGCGGCCTGCATCGAGCAGGGTGAGCGCGTCTCAGTCGGGCGCAGGGCTCGAGCCGGGATGGAGCGCCCTCCCCAGCGCCGCGTACCCCGTGAGCGCGCACTTCACCCGGACCGGCGAGAGTGGGATCTTCAGCCCCTGGAGCACATCGTCCCGGCTGAGCGCGCCGGCCTCCTCGAGCGTCAGCCCCGCCACCTTCTCCGTCAGCATCGAGGTACTGGCGACGCTGATCGCGCACCCATCTCCCTCGAAGCGAATCGCGGAGATCTTGTGCGAGGAAGGATCGACCTTGAGGCGCATCGTGATGTGGTCGCCGCAGAGAGGGTTTGACTCCTCCCCAACGTACTCGGCCCCCTCGAGAGCCCCGAAGTTCCGGGGGTGCCGGTAGTGCTGGAGGATGACCTCCTGGTACATGTCGTAGGCCATCGGCAGTTCCTCGGGTTAGAGACCGGCGCCCGGTATAAAGCAAAGGCGAGGACGCTGAGCGCATGACGTCGGGAGCTGCTCCAAGACCCGCACCCTCGTGCAAGTTATAAACACCTATCGGTGTGTAAATCCAATGGCGGCCAGTGCTGTCCGGCCGGCCGAGTGGGTCTCCTCCGGCCAAGTGCGCGATCTTTCGTCGGCGCTCGCGGATCCGGAGCCTTTCGCTCGGCGGAGGCAGGATGCCTTCGAGCGGTTCCTCAAGCTCCCGCTCGAACCGAACCCCTTGTACCGCGGGTACGGGTACTTCACGAACGTCGACCTCTCTGGCGTCGATTCCGTCCGTCAGGGCCACCCGATCCCGTCGGTCGCCCCGGTCGAGGGAGCGATCCAGGTGGTTCACGACACCGCCGGCACCCGGGCGCGTCTCCCCGCCGAGCTCCGCGACGCGGGCGTGCGATTGACCACTCTTACCGAGGTCTGGGCCTCCGGTGCAGACGGGTCGGAAGCGTTCCTGCCCGCAGCCGAGGAACCGACGGACCGGCTCTCCGCCCTTTCGACGGCACTCCTCAACCGCGGATACCGCCTGGAGATCCCCGACGGACTGACCACGCCGATTCGCGTTCAGGACCTCGTGGTTCTCTCTGCGCCACACGAAGCGCTCTCCGTGCGTCGGAGCGTCCGGGCGGGTTCCGGAGCGCAGCTTCTCCTCACGGAGGAGACGTACAGCACCACTGCCGACCCGGGCGGACAGCGCCTGGTCGCCTCGAACACCGAGGTTTCCTTGGGCGAGCGCGCGAAGTCCGTGGTCCTCAGCGTGCATTCTCCCGACCTCAAGACCGTCTCGCTCTACCAACGGACCGCGACGCTCGGCGCAGGAGCTCGGCTAGCGTGGATGTGGAACGGGCTCGGTGGGTTCCGCACGAAGACGAGGAACTCCACGACGCTCGCGGGCAACGGCTCGGCGGTCGACGACCTCCAGATCTTCTACGGCTCGGGCGACCAGTCGTTCGACAGCTCGGTGCATCTCACCCATTCGGGTACCGGCACGCACGGACAGTCGATCACGCGGGGCGTCTTCACGGACCGGGCCCGAGGGATGAGCCGCGGGCTCGTGCGGATCGAGCACGAGGCGCGGGGCACTCTCAGCTTCATCTCGGAACATGCGATGCTCCTCTCGAAGGGCGCCCGCTCGGACACGATCCCGATCCTCGAGATCCTGTGCCGGGACGTCAAGGCAACGCATTCGACCTCGGTCCACCCCGTTGACCCGGAGCAGGTCTTCTACCTCGAGTCCCGCGGGTTCAACGAACCCGACTCCGTCCGGATGATCGGGGAGGGGTTCCTTTCCTACGTGCTGGACCGCGCGCCGGTCGCGGGCCTCCGCGACCTCCTCTATCCGTCGCTCGAGGCGCGCTGGAACGGCACCGATATCGTCTGGGACCCGAGCGGGGCCCGCGCGCTCCCGAAACTGTCGGTGACGGGGACGGACGGCGCCCCCGAGTGGCGGTTCGACGCCAAGCTCCGGTGAGTTGAGCCCCGGGCCGAAACGATAATCACCGACCGCGACTCCGCCGGCCGAAGAGGACCCGACCTTGCCCCTCGTTCTCGACCCGGACTCACTGCCCGAACCCATCCTGCGCGGTCTGCTCCGCTCCCTGCGCGAAGACCTCGTGGAGACCGAGGAGCTGGTCCGTACGCCGAAGGGGCGAGTGCTCGACCCCGCCAGCCTCGAGACGGCGCACGAGTTGCTGCGGAGCGCGCGCGCGATCCTCGACCGTTCGCGAAGAGCGGACCGGGCCGGCCTGGCCGCGGACGCGAATCTGGCCTATGCCGTGATGATCGCCGTGATCGACCTCGTGAAGTCGCACACCGACGTCCCCAGGGTGCCGCCACCCCGCCCGGCAAAATCGCCGGGCCAGTGACCCGGGACGGGTCGGGGACTGCCTATCCGACGGCGCCCGTCATCTCGAGCTGGATCAGCCGGTTCAGCTCAAGGGCGTAGTCGATCGGCAGCTCCTTCGCGAACTCCGCGAGGAACCCCATCAGGATCAGGTGGATCGCGTCCGACTCGTTCAGCCCGCGGCTCATCAGGTAGAAGATCTGCTCCTCGCCGATCTTGCCCACGACGGCCTCGTGCGTGATGGTCGCGTCCTCCTCGTGGATCTCGTTGTACGGGTAGGTGTCCGAGCGGCCAAACTCGTCCGGGAGCAGCGCGTCGCAGCGGACCGCCGCCTTGACGCCCGTGGCGCCCGGCGCGACGTGGAGGAGACCGCGGTAGCTTGTCTGGCCCCCGCGGATGGCGATCGACTTCGCGATGATCTTGCTGGAGGTATCCGGGGCGGAGTGGACGCATTTCGCGCCCGAGTCGATGATCTGACCCTCGCTCGCGAACGCAACCGAGAGGATGTCCGCGCGCGCCCCGCGTCCCTTGAGGTAGACGCTGGGGTACTTCATCGTCACCTTGGAGCCCATGTTGCCGTCGACCCACTCCACCAGCGCCTGCTCCTGGGCGACCGCGCGCTTCGTGACCAGGTTGTAGACGTTCTTCGACCAGTTCTGGACGGTCGTGTAGCGTACCTTCGCGTACGGCTCGGCGACGACCTCGACCACCGCCGCGTGGAGCGAGTCGGTCGAGTAGACAGGGGCCGTACACCCTTCGATGTAGTGCACCTTCGCGCCTTTGTCGGCGATGATGAGCGTCCGCTCGAACTGCCCGACGTTCTTCGCGTTGATCCGGAAGTACGCCTGGAGCGGGATGCCGACGTCGACCCCGGGTGGAACGTAGACGAAGCTGCCGCCCGACCAGACCGCGCTGTTCAGCGCCGCGAACTTGTTGTCGTTGTAGGGAACGATCTTTCCGAAGTACTTCCGGACGATCTCCGTGTGCTCCTTGACCGCGGTGTCCGTGTCGCAGAAGATGACGCCCTTCGCGGAGAGGTCCTCCCGGATCTTGTGGTAGACCGTGCCGCTGTCGTACTGAGCCCCGACGCCGCCGAAGTACTCCCGCTCGGCCTTCGGGATGCCCAGCTTCTCGAACGTGTTCTTGATGTCCGCGGGGAGGTCGTTCCAGCTCCGCTTCGGCTTGTCCTCTCCCAGCGGGTCTGCGTAGTAGGTGTAGGCATCGAAGTCGATGTCCGAGAGGCTAGGCCCCCAGTCGGGCATCGGGCGGTCGATGAAGTGGTCGTACGCCCGGAGGCGGTAGTCGAGCATCCAGTCCGGCTCGTGCTTGAGCAGGCTGATGCTCCGCACGACGTCCCGCGAGAGGCCCTTCGGGATCCGGACCCGGTAGGTTTCGGGATCCTTGAAGTCGTAGCGAGTGTAATCGAGCGGAGTGATCTCGGATGACGACTGCGCCATGAACGTCTCCGGCAATTCCAGCACCCCGGCGTATTTAAATGAGAGGTCGTCCCGGTCGCGACACATTCATCCCTCTCAGGAATCGTAACGGTCGAGCCCCGCTTGTAGGGGAGCCAGCGACAGTGCCCGGACGGCGGTCCGAGGCGTAACTCAACCCGCCGTCGCGCGCGGCGCAGGGGCTGTCGAGAACAGTCGCAGTACCTTTGCGATTCCGTCGAGCAGAGCATCGATCTCGGCGTCGGTGTTGTAAACGTACGGGCTGGCCCGCGTCAGTGCCGGCACACCCAGGCGGTCCATGAGCGGCTGGGCGCAGTGGTGGCCCGCCCGCACGCAGATCCCGTCCGCATCGAGCAGGCTCGCGATATCGTGTGGGTGCACGCCCTCGAGGGCGAAGGAGACTACCGCCTCCCGTCGCGCGACGTCGCCCGGACCGAACACGCGGACACTAGAACCGAAGCGGTCGGCCATCCCGGTGAGAAGCCTGCGGAGAAGACGCATGTCGTGCGACCGAACGTCGTCCCAGCCGATCCGCTCGAGGTACTCGATCGCTGCCCCGAGCGCGACCGCTCCCCCCACGTTCGGGGTCCCTGCCTCGAACTTCGCGGGGGCATCGGCGTAGCTTACACGGTCGGTGTGGACCTCGCGGATCATCTCGCCCCCGCCCATGCAGGGAGGGAGGGCCGCCAAGAGGTCGGCCTTTCCCCACAGGACGCCGATCCCCATCGGGCCGAGCATCTTGTGCCCGGAGAAGGCGAGGTAGTCGGCGCCCAGCGCTCGGACGTCGAGACGCCGGTGGGGCACGGACTGCGCCGCGTCGACGATCACGAGCGCGCCGGCGGCGTGCGCCCGGTCCGCGATCTCGCGGACAGGGTTCACCGTGCCGAGGACGTTCGAGACGTGGGTCACGGTGACCACCTTCGTACGGCGGTCCTCGAGCAGACGGTCGAGCTCGTCGAGCCGAAGGTGCCCTTCGTCGTCGATGCCTACGAACGAGAGCTCGATGCCGGAGTATTCCCGCAGCATGTGCCACGGCACGACGTTCGAGTGGTGCTCCATCACGGTCGTCACGACCCGGTCCCCCTTGCGGAGGGTCGAGCGCCCGAGGCTGGTGGCGAGGAGGTTGATCGCTTCGGTCGTCCCGCGGACGAAGACGACCTCGGAGGGGTCCCCGGCGTTCAGGAAGTGGCCGACACGGGCCCGGGCGGACTCGTACGCGTCCGTCGCCTCGGCGCTCAGCGCGTAGACGCCGCGGTGGACGTTCGCGTTCGAGTGCGCGTAGTACTGCTCCTCGGCCCGGAGGACGGCAGTCGGCTTCTGGGATGTCGCCGCCGAGTCCAAGTAGACGATCGGCCGGCCGTGTTCGATCCGGCTGAGGATCGGGAAGTCGGCCCGGATCCGGTTCACGTCCATGGGCGCGGTCCGTGGGGTCGCGCGAGCCTACGGCTCACGCCGAAGCGCCCGGCAGCCCGATCCGCACCCAGTCGTATCCCTTCGCCTCGAGCTCCTCCGCGAGCTCGCGGCCGCCCGAGAGGGCGATCGCGCCATCGACCATCACATGCACACGGTCGGGCTTGAGGTACTTGAGGATACGTTGGTAGTGCGTGATCACGAGTATCCCCGCGTCCGGGCGGTGGAGCTTCGCGACGGTCTCTCCGACCGCGCGAACGGCGTCGATGTCAAGTCCGGAATCCGGCTCGTCGAGGATCGAGAACAGAGGATGGAGCGTGGCCATCTGGAGGACCTCGACCCGCTTCTTTTCGCCGCCCGAGAACCCTTCGTTCAGCGAGCGCTTCAGTAGCGCCTCGTCCATCTCGAGGTAGCTCAGGTGGGACTTCAGGTCCTGGTCGAACCGGACGGGGTCGGCGGTCTCCGGGGTGTTCCGCTGCATGTGCGCGGTCCACAGGAACTTCGACAGCGAGAGACCCGAGACCTCCTGAGGGTACTGGAACCCGAGGAACAGGCCGGCCTTCGACCGCTGGTCGACCGTCATCTTGAGCAGGTCCTTCCCGTCGAGGAGAACTTGGCCGCCCGTCACCTTGTACTTCGGGTGGCCCATCAGCGCGTACGCGAGCGTGCTCTTCCCCGACCCGTTCGGACCCATCAGCGCCGTGAGCTCGCCGCTGCTGAGCGTGAGGTTCACTCCCTTCAGGATCTGCTTGCC
>Ga0074044_10001462_pt1 | contig 21287 bp, 11 predicted proteins | sample BogForMeECP23OM1_FD_94443 | JGI IMG/M metagenome (GOLD analysis project Ga0074044, IMG submission 94443) | Bog forest soil microbial communities from Calvert Island, British Columbia, Canada - Bog Forest MetaG ECP23OM1 | ecosystem: Environmental > Terrestrial > Soil > Wetlands ...
CGATTCATCAAAGCCGGCGTCACGCACTTCATATTCATGCACATTCCACCGATGACCGCTGAAGAGGATATCCAGGCTTTCGCTGAAGACATCATCCCGCAGTTCCGTTCGCGCTGAAGCCGCACGACGAGCGCGAACTCGCGAATCACTGAGCGGCCTGATCGCGCTTCCGCCTCCGGGAGCGCCGTGTTAATGCCTAGGCGGGAGCGATCCGTTGAATCTACAATTGGGCGAGGATGGTAACCATGAAGATAGGAGTTTCAGTGCCTCTGACGGCAGTCTCGGGCGATCCGGGCGTGATCGCGCGTGAGGCGGAGAACCTCGGCTTCGAATCCATCTGGAGCGTCGAGCATTCCTGCGTGCCTTTGGGCTACACCACTCATTATCCCCGCTCGGCTGACGGTAAGGTTCCGGCGATGTACGCCCAACTGGCCGAGACGTGGGTGATGCTCGCAATCGCAGCCGCGGCAACGAAGCAAATCAAGCTTGGCACCGGCATCCTGCTGCTGGCTCAGCACAACGTGATCGAGACGGCGCGTGCGGCCGCAACCCTCGATCTCTATTCAGGCGGGCGCCTGATCTTGGGCGTCGGAGCCGGTTGGTTCCGCGAGGAAGCCGAGGTTATGGGCGTACGGTTCGAACAGCGCTGGAAGCATTTGCGCGAGTCGGTGGAGGCGCTGCGCATCCTCTGGACGCAGGAAGAAGCGAGCTACGCTGGTGAAATAATCAAGTTTCCCGCGCTGCGCGTCGGTCCCAAGCCGGTGCAGAAGCCGTGTCCGCCGATCATGCTCGGCGCGCACGATCCGAGGTATGCGCTCAGGCGGGTTGCGCGCTATGCGGACGGCTGGATGCCGGGCGGACTCTCACCGGACAAAGCAATGGAATTCATTCCGCAGATCAAGCGGATGGCGCGCGAGTACGGTCGCGATCCAGAGCAACTGCAGTTCTCGGTGGCGCTCGCGACGCGCGGCGAGGAGCCGACTGCTGACACTCTCAAGCGTTACCAATCGGCTGGCGTGAGCCGCATAATCGTGATGGCCACCGCGGCGGCGTCCAGTGACGGGGTCGAGGCGATCCGTGCGATCGCACCATTGGTCGAGCGCGCAGCAAAGGTTTGAAATTCTGCCACGCCGCCATTCACTCAAGAATGGTACGCCACGCTCGCATCAAAGATCATGAGCCGCTGGTCAACGATTGCAACTTCGGTGACAGCCCTCGGGCTCGAGGAACTGAGCACGTGAGCGACCAGCGCGAGGAGTAACCAATGCACCACGTAAAAATGGTAAAGGACCGGGGAATCGCTCCGCGACGATGCGGACGCCACGAGGACCTCAAGGGGAACAGCCCGCATCGTGAGACGTCAGAGGTTAGGTCGTTTCACGCGGTAGCACTTCTGACAAAAATAGATCAAGCGAATGGCGTGACTGCTCGTGGCTCAGGCCGCCCCACGCAAACGACAGCACCAAGTAGTTGGTCCCGCTTTCCTCAAAATAGGCTGTGATCTTTTCGCGCGCCGATTTCGGAGACCCAACCGGTCACAATCTGCATTCGATGACGTGCGGCAAACGCCAGACCCTCGGGAGTCGAGGCGCCAGAACGCCCGATGGTCGAGTTTCTGATCAAGCTGCTACTCGTCGCGCGATCCAAACTGCAATCGCGCGCGCGACTCGAGGCCGAAAACCTACGTCCGGTTTTGAGTTCTGAATAGGCACAACGAATTGAATGAATATGTAAGATTACTCATTTTGCTGCTACTAACCATTTGACTGGTTAGCCAAGTATGATTCGCACTCGATGCGTGACGCGGTCGTCTGCGAGGGCGATTTGCGCCGGGCGTCCTGCCAGCGCCTTGCCATCGAGTTCGACGCTGCTCACTCCGCGACTGACGCCGCGAGGGTTTTCGACCGCGACCTCATAACGGGTCGAGCCGTATCGATAAACAATCTCGAAGCCAGGCCACTTGCTCGGGATGCACGGATCGAACAGCAGCGTCTTGCCGCGGACACGAAAGCCCAATATCCACTCGAGGCCCGCCCGATACATCCATCCCGCGGAACCCGTGTACCAGGTCCATCCGCCGCGTCCGACGTGCGGCGGCATCGAGTACACGTCGGCGCACGCCACGTACGGCTCGACTTTGTAGCGATGGATCCCGGCGCGCGTGTTCGCGTGATTGATCGGATTCAGTAGCGAGAACAGTTCGCCCGCCTTGTCGCCGTCGCCGAGCATCGAAAACGCGATCACCGACCATAGCGCGCCGTGCGTGTATTGGCCGCCGTTCTCCCTGATGCCGGGCGGATAGCCCTTGACGTAGCCGGGGTCGAGCGGGGTGCGGTCGAACGGTGGCGTGAACAGCAGCGCCAGGCCGTCCTCGCGCTTGACCAAGTATTCGTCAACTGCGGCCATCGCGGCCGCGGCGCGGACCGGATTCGCGGCGCCGGAGATTACGCTCCACGATTGCGCGATCGAATCGATTCGGCATTCGATGTTGCCGGCCGAGCCGAGCGGCGTGCCGTCATCGAAGTACCCGCGCCGATACCAGTTGCCGTCCCATCCGTCGCGCTCGAGCGATTCCGCGAGTGCCGTCGCGTGAGTCCTCCACGTCGCAGCGCGCGCATCCTCGCGGCGAACATCCGCCAACGGCGCAAACGCCATCAGCGTCGTGTAGAGGAACCATCCGAGCCAGACGCTCTCGCCTTTGCCAGCCTCGCCGACGCGGTTCATGCCGTCGTTCCAGTCGCCCGACCCGAACAGCGGAATACCGTGGACACCGACCGCGAGGCTTCGATCGAGCGCCAGCGCGCTATGCTCGAAGACGGTGGCGCGCTGCTCGGAAACCGTGGGCTGAAAGAAAGATTCAACCTCGCCGGCATCGAGCGCCGGACCGTCGAGGAAGGGCACCGTTTCGTCGAGGATGCCGAGGTCGCCGGTGACCTCTACATAGTGAGCGACCGCGTACGCCAGCCAGACGCGATCGTCGGCGATGCGCGTGCGAACTCCCTGTCCGGCGGGCGGCAGCCACCAATGTTGCACGTCGCCGGCGACGAACTCGCGCGACGCCGCGCGAATCAGCTGTTCGCGCGCCAGGGCAGGCTGCGCCACCGTCAGCGCCATCACGTCCTGAATCTGATCGCGGAAGCCGTAGGCGCCGCCTGCCTGGTAGAAGGCCGAGCGCGCCCACACCCGGCACGCCAGCGTCTGATAGAGCAGCCATCGATTGAGCATGATGTCCATCGAGCGGTCGGGAGTCTTCACCTGCACGGCGCCGAGCAAGGCGTCCCAGTACTGCGTGACCGCGGCGAGGACCGAGTCGAGATCGGCGTCGCGATATTTTTTGATCGTAGCGAGCGCATCGGCCCTGCCCGCCGCCTCGCCGAGAAGGAACACGACCTCGGTTTCGGCGTTGGGCCGGAGCGACACGGGAGTTTGCAGCGCCGCGCACGGATCCATCGCGGCGCCGGCCCTGGCGGACAGCGGCTTGCCGGTTGCGAGCGCCGCGGGATTGTCAAGCGAGCCGTTGCGCCCGAGAAACTCGGTCCGGTCCGCCGTCGATGAGTTCTGCTGGCCGCGCAAATCCGCGAACGCGATTCGGCCGCCATATTCGATGCTGAAGGAATTGCGCGCGAGTATCGCCTGCGTGTCGGGCTCGATCTCAGTGACGATGTACGGGGCGGAAGCGCCGCGCGACGTGCCGAGCACCCATTCCACGTAACCCGTGACCGACAAGCGCCGCGCGCGCGGCGAGAGATTGCGAATTTTCAGGCGCGCAATCTTGACCGAGTCGTCCAGCGGCACGTACTGCGTCAGCTCGAGTGAAATTCCGTGCGAAGTGTGCTCGAAGATTGTGTAGCCTTGGCCGTGACGAACGACGTATGGCGATGCGTCCTCGCGAATCGGCAGCGCGGCCGGTCCCCACAACTCGCCGGTATCGAGGTCCTGAACGTAGAGCACTTCGCCGGGACGGTCGCTGACCGGATCGTTCGACCATTGGGTGATCTGATGCTGCCGGCTGTTGACGGCCCAGGTGTAGCCGGCGCCCTCGACCGAGACCTGAAAGCCGAACGATGGATTTGCGATCACGTTGATCCATGGCGCCGGCGTCCATTGTCCTTCGCCGAGAATCGTCACGTACTCGCGGCCGTCGGCGGCAAATCCGCCGAGCCCGTTGAAAAATTCGACCTCGCGCCGCGGCGTCAGAATGTCCGCCCGGTGTACCGCGGGCATTCGGCGCGGCGGCGGGCCTGCGGCCGGCTCGAACATCTCGAGCCGTTTGACCTGCTCGGACAGGGTCCCGCGCCGGCTCAGCAAGACGGCGCGCGCCGCGGTCTGAAGGACGCTTCGCAGCTCGGCCGACACCAGGTCTTTGCGGAGCACGAATACATTGCCGCACGCGCCCTGCCCGTCGGCAGGCGAGCGCGCCGGGATGGCCCGAACCAGGGCCTCGAGCGCGATTTGCAGGTCCTGATCGTATGACGGGTGCCGCTCGTTCAGGATCACCAAATCGACGCACAGCCGCTTCATCCGCCAGTATTCATGGGCGCGCACCAGCTGGCGCACGATCTCCATATCGGAGGTCTCGTCGATCCGAACCAGCACGACAGGCAGGTCGCCGGAGATGCCGGCGGGCCACAGCTTCGACTGTCCACCCTCGCCGCGGCGCAGCAGGTCGGACGAAGGCCGCAGCGTGGGATCGGAGTAGAGCACGCGATTGGCGATGCGCTGAAAGAGATGCGCCTCGTCGGCGTCAACGCGCAGGTGATGCAGTTGCACTTGCGCCTGCGTCCACGCCAGCGTCACCGCGCGTTCGAATGCGTTCGAGTCGTGATGCTTGTCAACCAGGTCGAGCGCTTCGGTCCGCGACGGCGCGACGATAGTCCAGAACGCGACGCGCGCGGTGGCTCCTGCCGGGATGCGCAGGCGGCGGCGGACGCTGAAGATCGGATCGAGCACGGTACCAACGGTATCCGACAGCGGACGCCCGTCGATCACCGAAACGGCGTCGCGGAGGCTGCGACCGCGCCCGAGAAATCGCGCGCGGTCGGTCTCGAACTGTATCGCGCCGACAGACTCGCCTTCGGCCACTGCCAGATGGGCAGCCCAGACGGGAGCCTCGGTGGGCGAGCGGAGGCGCCGCGTCGCCAGTAGCGCGCCGACCTCGGCGTCGAACTCCGTCTGCACGAACATCTTGGAGAAGGCCGGATGCGCAGTGTCGGACGCCGCGGTCGCCAGCACGATTTCCGCGTACGAGGTCACCTCGATCTCGCGCACGCGGCTGCCGAGATTCGAAATAGAGACGCGCCGGACTTCGGCGTCGTCCTCGGGCGACACCGCGACCTCGAGCGTCGTGGTCATGGCGCCGTCGCGGCGCACGATTTCCGCGCGGTCCTCGGAGAACTCGACTTCGTAGCTGTCCGCCTCGACGCCCGCCGGCTGAAACCCCGCCGACCAGACCTTGCCGCTCTGCACATCGCGAACGAAGATGTACGTTCCCCACGAATCGCAGGTGACGTCCTCGCGCCATCGCGTGACCGCCAGGTCGCGCCAGCAGCTGAAGCCCGAGCCGGCCGCCGTGATCATGACGGTGTACCTGCCGTTGGACAGCAGATGCGTGCGCGGTATCAAGTCGTGCGGCGAATGGAAGCGGCGAATTGTGGGCGGAGCACTCTCGCGAACATTGGCTTCCGCCTTGACCTCTTCGGCCCGCGGCCGCGCGACCGCGACGTCGCGCGGCGTCCGCTCCTGCAGCAGCAGCTCGGTCGCTTGAATCATGGGCTCGGCGTGAAGTCGCGCGCGCATCGCGCCACCGTTCAGCGCGTCTGCAATCGCCACCAGCGACATGCCCTGGTGATGCGCCATGTATGCGCGCACCACTGCGACGTTCTCGCCCTCCGGAACACGCGACGGCGTGTAGTCCAGCGCCTCGTACCAGCCGAAATCGCCGAGCCCTCCCGCCTGCAGGAGGCGCGAGAAGTTCTGCGCCGCGGCCTTCGGATCAATCATCGCCGCAAGCGCCGTGGCGTAGGGTGCGATCACCGCGTTCTCGCTCAGCCCGCGCTTCAGCCCGAGTCCGGGCACGCCAAAATTCGAGTACTGATAGGTGAGTTCAAGGTCGCGCGCGTTGAACGCGGACTCCGAGATTCCCCACGGCACGCCAAGCTCGGCGCCGTACTTCATCTGGCGGCGCACCACCAGCCGATTGGTCTGCTCGAGCAGGCTGCCCGCCGGCGCGCGCATCACCAGCGACGGCATGAGGTACTCGAACATCGAGCCCGACCACGAAATCAGCGCCGAGCCGCGATCGACCGGCGTCATCGCGCGTCCCAGCCGGAACCAGTGCCGCGCCGGGATTTCCCCCTTTGCGATCGCGACGAAACTCGCCAGCCGCGCCTCGGAAGCAAGCAGGTCGTAGCAGTTGGTTTCGAGGCTCCCGTCCGTGACGCGGTAGCCAATCGACAGCAGTTGGCGCGTGGTGTCAAACAGGAAGTCGAACTTCATCGCGTCGAGCAGCTTGCCCGCAGTCGCGGCGAGTTCCGTCAGCCGCCGCCCGAGCGCTTTGGCCGCGTCACTCGCACGCGCAACCGCAACGTGGTCGAGCGCCGAGTCCCGGCTCGCCGCATCATTATTTATGTCCGGCAAATCGCCCAGCGTTGGTATCGAATCGTGCGTCGCCCCGTCAGTACCGCGTGTTGCCAGGGGCTTCAGCAACTCGACGTCGCGCTGATGACTGCGGATGCATGCTCGCAGCGCCTCCGCCCATACGAGCACGTCGGCGGATGCCGAGTCGGCGCGTTCCATCGTCAGCGCGCGCGCCATGTCGGCGATTGAATCGCTCTCGGTCGCAAGCTCCGCCAGCCACGCGGTAAGCTCCAACACGGTCCGAGGCTCCGACTGGATCAGCGGCGCTATGGCGTCGAGCCCCTCGGCGAGCTGCTTTGGAGTGACTGTGTAGCTACGCCGGCCGCCGCCCAGAGCGCCGAGCGACTCGCGAATGAGCGCGATCGAGTCTTCGATTCCCCTGAGCCATTGCCGATCCACCACCGGGCGCGCGATCATCTCGCGGCAAGCGTTGCCCAGCACGATCAAATGTCCCGCCAGGTTGCCGCTGTCCACGGACGACACGTATTTGGGGTCCAGCGGCCGCAGGTCGCGGGTGCCGTACCAGTTGTAGAAATGCCCGCGAAATTGCTCCATCCGTTTCATCGTGCCGAGCGTCGCGGCCAGCCGGTCAACGGTCTCATGCGTTCCGATCCACCCGAAATCGTGAGCCGCGATGATCGACAACAGGTACAGACCAAGGTTAGTGGGCGACGTCCGATGCGCCAGCACGGGCTTCGGATCTTCCTGAAAATTGTCGGGCGGCAGCATGTTGTCTTCCGCCGTCACGAACTTCTCGAAAAATCGCCAGGTGCGGCGGGCGGTCAGCCGTAGCGCCGTCGTATCGGCCACCGACAGCGGCTGCGAGCCCTCGATCGGCGGCGCCAGACTTGCCCATCGCGCGATGTCCGGTGAGAGCATCCACAAAATCACGAACGGCGCCGCGATCGCTCCGCCGCCGCGACCTGCCCATGCGACGACAATCGCCGCCGTGGCCGCCAGCGCCCAACCTCCGGCCATCATGCCGTAAAACCCGCGCACGTCGGGACGAGTTGTCTGCATCGCCTGCGCCGCGGTCTTCCACTCCAGCAGCAGCCGATGACTCACGCACAAACGCCACAGCGTTCGCAAAATCGCGTCGGACATCAGCCACGCCTGATGCGCGAGCAGCGTCAGCATCATCGCGAACTGCGACATTCCGGCGGCCAAGTCAGTGCCGACCGCGAGTATGTGGCTGCGCTTGGAGATGCCGCGTCGCTGCGGGATGATTCCGATCATGAAAGGCAGCGTCGGCGCGGTCGCGATCGTTGCGACAATGAACGCGGTCCAGATCGCGGCAGCCGCCGGCGGCAGCGTCCAGCCCGCGATCAACGCCAACAGCGTCATGGGCGCCGACAGCGTGCGGCGCAGGTTATCGATCATTTTCCAGCGCCCGAGCGGCGGGATCGACGATCGGCTGTCGCGCGGCTGCGAGGTCGCCGGATCAGCATCAGAACCATGCGCGCGGCCCAATATCCACGGCAGCAGTTGCCAGTCCCCGCGAGCCCATCGATGCTGCCGCGCGGCGGCAACGTCGTAACGCGACGGAAACTGCTCGACCAGTTCGACATCTGACACCAATCCCGAGCGCGCGAAAGTTCCTTCGAAAAGATCGTGGCTCAGTAGCGTGTTGTCCGGGACGCGGCCCGCCAGCGCCGCCTCGAACACGTCCACATCGTAAATACCTTTGCCGCTGTAGGAGCCTTCATCGAGAAGATCCTGGTAGAGGTCGGAAGCGGTGAATGCATACGGATCGATTCCGGCGCCGCTCGAAAAGATGCGCTGGAACACCGATCCCTCGCGGCCGGTCGGCAATGAAGCCGTGATTCGCGGCTGCAGAACTCCATGACCTTCGATCACGCGGCCGAGTTGCTTGTTGAAGAGTGGAGCGTTCAGCGGATGCGCCATTTTGCCGACCATCCGCTTCGCGGCGCCGCGCGGGAGACGCGTGTCCGCATCGAGCGTGATCACGTAGCGCACGCCGTCGGGGACCGCTGACGCGTGACCATCCTGCGCAATGAAGGTGGTGTCCGCCCCGCCGCGCAGCATCCGGTTCAGTTCGTGCAATTTGCCGCGTTTGCGCTCCCATCCCATCCACATGCCTTCGGCTTCGTCCCAGATGCGCCGGCGATGGAGCAATAAAAATCTCGCGCCGGCAGGCCCCGGCCCGTGACGCTGGTTCAGGCGCGCGATTCCCGCCGTCGCCACAGCGAGCAGGCCGTCGTCTCCGGGCGCGGTTTCGGTGGCCGAGTCGGTCCAGTCCGAGAGTAAAGCGAAGTACAGCTCGCCGTCCGGACTCGCCAGGTAGTGAACCTCGAGACGCTCGATCTGCTCATCAATCTCAGCGCGCGTCGTCAACAAAGTCGGCGTCACGACTATCGTCCGCAGGCTCGGCGGCACGCCATCGTGAAGCTCCAGCGCTGGGATCACCAAAGGACGGAGGAAAACCGCGACGGCGCGATTTACGACTGCGATCGCCGCCTCCATCGCGGGGACTATCGCAAGCATGGCAAGAACGAACCGGGTCAATCCGCCGACGCGAGCGCCGGCAATCGCGAACAGGCCGCACGCGACGATCGTCGCGGTGACAATCGCGATCGTGCTGAGGTATCCCATGATCCCGGCGGCCGCGTTGGCGCGAGCGATCCAGTCGTGAACCGGCGCGCGAAATCCCAGCTTTGCTTCGAGCGCGCGACGCCCGCCTGAAACCAGGTAGTAGCCCGGATGGTGCGCGCGACGCGTCCTGGCGCCGTCGCCGTTTTCTTCGGCTGCCGCTCCCCTGGCCGCGGCGATCGCGCGCTGTGCGACCTCGATTTCGGTGTGCCCCGAACCTCGCGCGAGTTCCTCGATCGCGTGCCGATAGCTGTCGCGCGTGGCAAAATCCATCGCTGCGAAGTCGCTGTCGGCGCGCAGCACCGCATCGACCGCGCTTACGCTCTCGAAGAAATCCGCCCAATCGAGCGCGGACATCAGGCGCATGCTGGTGATCACGTTGCGCACCGTCACGTTCATCGCGCCCTGCCCCTGATGCACTTGGCGGACGACTTCGTCGGCGGTGAGGCCCTGCGCCGCTAGCCGCTGGTCCAGCCAATGCAGCGCCGGCGTCACCTTGGGATCCTGATCGCGCAGGCGCTGAACCATCTCCACCGCGAAGGCCGCCGGAATCTGCGACTGATCGAAATCCTTGAACACCGCCTCCGCCGGTTCCGCCTCGCGGCCGTTTGCTCCCAGGATCCTGTCCGCCAGCAAGTCGGCCCTCTGGCGTTCCGTGCGGCTGAGGCCGATCTGTTCGGCGGCGCGCCGCAAATTCTCGACGAGCACGATCCGCAGTGTAATCGCGACTGCCCACAACTCGCCGATCGTCAGCGGCTGAACGCGCTGGTAGGCCTGCACGAAGCGCGCGAGCGTCTGCGGATCGAAGTGGCTGTCGGTATGCGCGACGTAGGCCCACGCGATCCCGAACACGCGCGGGTACCCTTCGAGCGGCCCGTCGGCGAGCTTGGGCAGTTGCCGGTAGAATCCGCGCGGCAGGTCGTCGTGAATTTCGCGAATCTGCTCTTCGACGACGTGAAAATTATCGACCAGCCACTCCGCCGCCGGCGTGATTGCTCGCTCCTCTCGGATTGCGGCTGCGATGCTCCGATATGCCACGAGCAACACGCGCCCGTTCTCGCGCACTCGCCAGGCTATCTCACGTCCGCGCCTGGGAGAGTCCGTAACATTCTGCGCTGCCGCCAGCGACTCGCCATGCTGCTCCAGGCGCTCGACGCTGAACAGTTCCGCGCGGATCGGCTCGTCGGTATGCGCGAAACCGGCTGCCGGTGCTTTAGGCGCGCGAAGAAATCCCAGACTCAAAATTGCCTCTCGATCCGGATAACCGGCTGCTACTGGATGAAATAAACGCGACCTGCGCAAAAGTGAGCGCGCACTCGAGGTGCGATCGATCGCGTTAGTGCGTCGCCTGAGTGTATCAGAACGCGCACGACAAGCCTCGGAATGAAGCTCGTGCATTCGCCGCGCGCGCGCTGGCTTCTCAATGCCAGATCCATCCGAAAAGTAAGATCAGATGAATGCCGCACCGCGAGATACCAACAGCTGCGCAGTGCGGGTTCGGGGTTCGCTTCGAGCGACTGTGTCGACAACGCGATGTGCGAAAGCTTTTTCGCCACTTTGGAATGCGAACTACTCGAGCGCTGCCGTTTTAAGACCCAGGCCGAGGCACGAATGGCGACCTTCGACTTCATCGAGAGCTGGTACAACCCCCACCGCCGCCACTCCGCCCTCGACTATCATTCATCGATCAACTACGAAAGGATTCAGCAAGAGATTCGGAGGGCTGCCAGTGGTGGAAGATGGCCAGCTCGTCGGCGTGATAACCCGGTGACGTGCTCGAGTCCCTGACCCACGGGACTGAGCACAGCGACCAGCCTGGAGAGATGCCTGAGCCCACGGGTGAAGTGTAATTGGGAGACGCCGATGAAAGTCGAGCAAATCATGAATCGTGACGTCAAAACCTGTGCTCCGCGCGACTCGCTCAATAAGGCAGCGCAGATAATGTGGAACGAGCCCTGCGGGGCTGTTCCAGTGGTCAATGACCAGTGCAGACTGGTCGGCTTTCTGACCGACCGGGACGTCTGTATGGCCGCCTACACCCAAGGCAAGCCGCTGGAGGAGTTGCGGGTTGAGACAGCAATGGCCCGAAACGTAGTGTCCTGTGGGGCCGAAGAAGATCTTGGTTCCGCGGCGCAGGTGATGCGGCAGAACCGCACTCGCCGGCTTCCGGTGATCAATCGGAACGGGACATTGGTCGGGTTGCTATCACTGGACGATCTCGCCTGCGAGGCTGCGCGAGCGCTTCGCGGTGGGTTAAATGACGAACTGAGAGACTTGGTGCTGGAGGTGCACTTGTCCATTAGCAACGGGCACTTGCTTCTACACCCGGCCGCGGTACCGCTTGTCGTGCCGCCCACTGAACTCCCGCAGCCGTCGCAGTCGCCGTCGAGCAGGATTCGCGTCTGTGCCCAATGCGGAACCCGCGCCCCGGCTAACTCGAAGTTCTGCGCAGAATGCGGCCTGGCGATCAATCCGATGGGCGGCGCGGCCGCTGGTTAGATCGAACGATCCCTCAGCGGGCCTCCAGCTTTTGGCTCCGGGTCGGATTTACCGCTGTGTTCGATCAGGCGGATACGGAATCGGTACTCAGGACATTACTTTTCGCGTGAACCAAGTTCTTGAGAAGAAGTCACAGGAGGTAAACCTTGTGCACTTCGCTCGGGTGCGGAGGGGGTGGGATTCGAACCCACGAGGGACTTTCATCCCTGCCGGTTTTCAAGACCGGTGCCTTCAACCGCTCGGCCACCCCTCCATTCGAACATCACTTCGTCGCGAGAGCTTCATCCTGCCACAGCTTGATGCCGCCCAGCAGGCCCTCGGTATTGCCTATCGCCTTGACGTTCGGCGGCAACTTGAAATCGATCGTCGCCGCATTGCCGCCTCCGATATACAGCCTGTCGTAGTTGAACGTCTTCGCGATCTCGTCAATCGCCTCGCGCAGGTGCTTGTTCCACTTCTTCTTGCCCTTCTTCAGGAACGCCCGGTTGCCCAGCTCGTCTTCGTAGGTCTTGCCGTTGCGAAACGGATGGTGCCCCAGCTCGAGATGAATCCGGTGCCCGTCCACGAACAGCACCGACCCAAATCCGGTGCCGAGCGTGATCACCAGTTCGTCGCCGCGGCCGGTGACGCATCCCAGGCCCTGCACGTCGGCATCGTTGGCGATTCGTACTGGGAGCTTGAACTTCTTCTTCAGCGCCGCCTCGAGCGGGAAGTTTTCCCATCCTTTGCCGAGATTCGGCGCCGTATAGACGACGCCATTTTTGATCACGCCCGGAAATCCCACCGACGCCCGGTCGAACGCGCCCGCCATCTTCGCGAGCTCTGCGATAATCGCGATCACTTTCTTCGGCGTCGCGTTGTGCGGCGTCTTGATCTTTTGCCGCTCGGTTATCATCCTGCCTTTTTCGTCGAGCGCTGCCGCCTTGATTCCGGTTCCGCCAACGTCAACCGCGAGCGTGACTATCGACTTGGGTGCCGGCCGTGTTGCTGGCGCCGGCGGCTTTACAACGGCTTCCGGCTTCGCGACTGCTTTTCCTGCCGGACCATTCACAAGTTGTTCTTCTTTCATTTGCCCACTCTCAATTGATTGCCGCCGACCATGCGCGCATGAATCGTCGCTCGCGATTCGCTCCTTATATACCAAACCGCATTTGCGCGCATTCTGGTGGCATCCGCTCGTCGCGACGTGGTAGTTCAGGCCTCGCGTGCCGACCCAAGGACGTGTGTTTTTGCAATCGCGAATAGCAGATTACTTCGGGCTTGAGCTTGCCGGCACTACGTTTCGACGCGAGGTGCTCGCCGGCGTCACCACCTTCGTTACGATGTCGTACATAATCGCGGTCAATCCCGCCATTCTGAAAGCCGCCGGCATCCCCGCTGGACCTTCGATGGTCGCGACTGTGATGACCGCCGTGGTCGGAACGCTCGTGATGGGCGTGTACGCCAATCGTCCGTTCGCAATCGCGCCCTACATGGGCGAGAACGCTTTCGTCGCATACACGGTCGTCAAGCTGCTCGGCTACAGTTGGCAAACCGCGATGGCCGCGGTGTTTCTCGCGGGCGCGATGTTCACTCTGTTGACCATCGCGCGCGTGCGGACGTGGATGGTCGAAGCGCTTCCGCCCGGCCTGTCCTACAGCTTCGGCGTGGGAATCGGACTGTTCCTCAGCTTCATCGGACTCAACGAAGCCGGCATCGTCGCGATCGGCGTGGCAGGCGCGCCGGTGAGGCTCGGCAACCTTGCCGCGCCTTCCGTGGAGATCGCCGTGCTCAGCTTCGTGCTAATCGCGCTGCTGATGGTCCGGCGGGTGCCGGGTGCAATCCTGCTCGGGATTCTGATCTCGGCCGCCATCGCGTTTGTCACAGGCGTCGCGAGGCCGCCGTCGTCGTGGCTCAGCATGCCGCCAAATCCCGCGCCCATCATGCTGCAACTCAATCTGCGTGGCGCCCTGAGCGTCGGATTTTTTGGCGTACTGCTGTCGCTGTTCGTGATGGCGTTGGTCGACACGATGGGTTCGCTAATTGGAGTTTCCGCGCGCGCCGGATTGCTCGACGCCGACGGCAAGTTGCCGCACATCGAACGCGCAATGCTCGCCGACGCGATCGCAACGATGTTCGCGGGCCTGGTCGGCACCACCACCTCCGGCGCGTACATCGAATCCGCCGCCGGCGTCCAGATTGGTGGACGCACCGGCTTGACTGCCGTGGTGGTCGCCGCGCTGTTTGCGATGTCGCTGTTCTTCGCGCCGCTCGTCGCCGCTATCCCCGCCGCCGCATACGCGCCCGCGCTGATCGTCGTCGGCGCGATGATGATTGCGCCGGTCGTCAAAATCGACTTCGACGACTACACCGAACTGATTCCCGCCTTCACAGTGATCGCCCTGATGAGCTTCACCTACAACATTGGCGTCGGCATCACGGCCGGCCTGGTTCTCTATCCCCTTTTCAAGCTCGTCGCCGGACGCTATCGCGAGGTCCACGCCGGACTCTGGGTGTTATGCGCCCTCTCGATTCTGTTTTACGTCTTCTATCCCTACCGATAGAAGAAGACGCCGATTTCGCATTTCAGAAATATTGCCGCCGCGACTTATCTGTCGTCTGCGCGAGATTGCTAGGCGATTCGATCTCCACCCGCCGGCGCAGGACTCAGCGAGCCGGGTGCGCGCGCGATGTGCTCGGGGGTCAGCCGCAGCTTGCGCGTCTGCTCGTTGAAGAGTTGCGCATAGACGCCGCCGCGCTTCACGAGCTCCGAATGCGACCCGACCTCGACGACTCTCCCGCGATCGAGCACCACGATCACGTCCGCATCGACTGCGCTCGCGAGCCGATGCGCGATCAAAAACGACGTCCGCCCCTTCATCAGGCGCCGCACCGCGTCGTGAATCAGGTTTTCGACTTCCGAATCCAGACCCGAGGTGGCTTCATCGAGGATCAAAATCGGCGGGTCTTTTAGAAACACGCGCGCCAGCGCGAGGCGTTGACGCTGGCCCGTCGAAGGCCGCACTCCGCCCTCGCCGATCATCGTATCGAGCTTGTCCGGCATCGACTCGACGAAGTCGCGGATGTTGGCCTGCTCGAGCGCGCGCCATAGATTCGCGTCCGACGAACCGGGCCGCCCGTATTGCACGTTCTCGCGAATCGATGCGCTGAACAGGATCGCGTCCTGCGGAACGATGCCGATTGAATCGCGCAGCGACTTTAGCGTCACCGTCGAAATGTCAGTGCCGTCGATTAAAATTCGGCCCGCCGCCAGCTCGTAGAAGCGTGGAATCAAGCTCGCGAGCGTGGTCTTGCCCGCCCCCGAGCGCCCAACCAGCGCCACCGTGGTCCCGGCCGGCACGGCCAGGTTCACGTCGTCGAGTGTGATGCGAATCTCTCCGCCGTCGAGCGGCTTGTATCCGAAGCGCAAATGCTCGATCTCGACCAGGCCGCTCTTCACCTTGAGCGCCGATGCGCCGGGCCGGTCGTGCACCTCGGGCGTCTCGTCGAATAACGCGAAGATCCGCTCGATCGCCGCCAACGCCGTCGCCACGATGATCGACAATTCCGAAAAGCGCTGCAGCGGCAGGTACAGCGCGCCCAAAAACGCGAAGAACGCGACCACCGTTCCAATCGTCATCTGACCGTGCATGATCATCAGCGCGCCCGCCCAAATTACGATCAGCGGCGCGCCGCGCGAGATGAACTCCGTGAACATCTGATGCGTGGACGAAAGCTTCACGCTCTCGATCGTCAGGTCGTACAGCTCGGTCGTCCGCTGATGGAACCGGCGCGCCTCGTCGGTCTCGCGCGCGAACGATTTCACCGTCGAGATTCCCGCGACGCGTTCCTGCAGCTCGCCCGAAAATTCCTCGACCACTTCCTGCAGGTCGTGACTCGTCTCCTTGATTCGCGGCGACAGAATCCTGATCACCGCGACGTAGAACGGAATGACTATCAGCGAGATCCACGCCAGCCGCACGTTGAGGTAAAACAACAGCCAAATCACGAAGCCCAGCGAGACGCCGTCCATCCAGATGTTGATCATCGCGGAGCCGACGAAATTCTGCGCCATCGAGATGTCGGAAATAAATCGCGAGACCACCGCGCCCGAGGTCGTGCGATCGAAAAACGAATGCGACAGGCGCTGCATGTGCAGGTACAACGCGTAGCGCAGGTCGAAGATCAGCCGATGCCCCGCCATGCTCGCCCAGTAGTTGCGGTAGTAGGTCGCAATCGCCTGCACCGCGAACAGCGCGAACAGCGCCGCGGTCAAAGCTTCGAGCTTGGCGGCCGATCCCGCACCCAGATGAAGCGTCGCGGCGATCGACCGGCACCATCCGTCGATCATCGAGTTCAGATGCTCAGGATGCGGCTGCGGAACCAGTAAAACGTCGAACACGTATTTGAAGGCGAGCGGAAACGCCAGCGGCAGCGTGAACTTCAGGATGCCCATGACGGACCCGCCCGCCACCAGCCACAGATGCGGCCGCACGTAGCCGAGAAAGCGCACCAGCGCCGTCCTCGGAACGAAGCGGTCGAAGCCGCGCTCGAAAAAACCGCGGCTGCGTTGGTCGGGTTCGTCGGGAGCGTCTGCCGGCGCCTCAGAGGAACAGTCCGGCGTCTCCGCCGCGCCGGCGATCACTGCAGAACTACGATTTGGCATGCGGACAGACTAGCAGTCGCGCACGATCCAGAAAATACGTGCGGCCCGCGAGGAAAACTCTGCCTACTAACTATCGTCTTACGCGGGCGCCGAAATGCGATCGATCATCGCCGGAATCTTACTGCGCTTGCCATGCCCCGCGAGCCCCGCCGACGCAATCCTCTCCATGTACTCGCGCACCACCAGCCTGATGAACTTCGCCGTCGCGATTCGCCCTTTGTCCACTTGCGCCTTGTCGAGTCCGCCGCCGCAAATGATGATCATCGGCTCCAGCAGCTCGGGACTCCCGATCAATCCGAGCAGCACGTGCTCGGTGTAATCGATGTACCCTTCAATCGCATTAGCCTCGAGCGGGCGATGCTTCAAATGATACCGCAGTTGCCCCAGTCCGTAGGACACCTGGCGTCCCGCGTCCTGCATCGCATAGCGCATGATCGAGCGATCGACATTGGTCGGTGCGAACGCCGCCACTTGCCGATATAGCACCAGCAGAAATCCCGCCAGCGTCAAGTTGATCGACACCGAGCCCTGCGGAAACTGATCCGCCCACAGCCATTCCTTGAGTCCCTGCTCCGCCGTCACGCTGGCGCGCCCGAGTCCCGCGCCGCCGAACAGCGCGCGCTTGCGAAACACCTCGAACAGCCGCGACGCGTCGAGCATCTGCGCGCACATCCAGCTCTTCTGTTCGAGAAAGTCTTGATTGATCAACGCAACCCACTTCGACGGAAAGTCCATCGATACAATCTGGCATTCCTGCAAAAGCGTGAAGAGCTGCGCGCACGCCATCTCGAGCTCCGGCGCCAACGGATGAGCGTGCAGTTCGTTCCACGGGATATCGATCGCCGGGACCCATCGCCGCGCCTTGTCCTCTTCGTAAAGTTCCGCGACGTTGTCCGACCATACGTCTGACTTGCGATTCACGACGTAACCCATGTCCGGCAGCTTGCCGACCTTCTCACTCCCGCGCGATACCATCGACTGACTCTTGCGCACGTTCTCGGGAATGATGGTGTAGCCGTAGCTGCCGATGTCCAGGTCCTGGTAGGTGAGTCCGCGTTTCGGATCCGACGCCCGGCCTGCTATGTGCTCGGTCTTGGCGTCGTACCAATGCAGGCCCAGGTTTCCCGCCATCACCTTCTGCGCGGCTTGGAGGACCGTTTCATCGACCGTGTAATCCTTGTCAGCGTAAAATGCCACTTGGTGCTGCCTTATCCTTGGAGCTGGATCTATCTCTGGACCTATAGCTTGATTCCCGCGTTCTCGGCCGCGGCCCGTCCCATCTCATACATCACGTATAGCTTCGAACGTTCCCTGCGCTCCGGCATCCCGCACTTATCCAGCCGCTCGAAATGCTCCTGCATCTGCTTGAGATTGAACTGAGTCGTGATGCGTATGCCCTGTTCGATATTTTCCTTCTTGAGTCCGCCGCCCGCCAAAATAATGAACGCCTCGGTCAGCTCGGTCGCGGCCGCGCCGGCAAACGAGATGTTCTCGGCTTCGTCCAGATGCGCGTGCAGCACTTCGCGCTTCTCGGGAAAGTGCCCGAGCACGTATTTGAAATGCTGCATGCCATAGCCGACGTGCCGCGCCTCATCCTGCATCACGAGCCGGAAGATCTTCTTGTCCACGTCGGTCGGCGACAGGTATTCGCTGAAGCGGAACAGCGTCAGCACGTTGCCCTCGGCCACCAGGTGCAGCGCCACCGACATCTCGCTGAACGAATCGGCGTCGCGCAGATGCTTCAGCGCCATCTCATTGATCGGGCTCGCCTGCATCAAGCCCCAACCCGTCGTCAGCGCGCGCTTGCGGAAGACCTCCGCGTGACGCGCCTCGTCCATCGCTTGCGACGCGATGAACGCCCGCACCTCGATAAAGTCCGGGTTGAGCCGCGGCAGCCACATCGCCGGCGTATCGGTCGCGATCATTTCCACTTCGGTTAGAAACGTCATCAACTGCGACAGCGCCTTGCCGGTCACTTCGGGCAGCTCGACCCCGTCCAGCCTGCCCCACGGGATGTCGGTAGTCGCGTTCCACTGCCGCGAGACCGCTTCCTCGTAATAGCTCTCGGTGTTGAACGCCCATAGCTCGCTCTTGCGCGAGACCCATGGCTGCGCGTCGGGCACGCCCTCGGGAATCTCGGCGCCGCGCGGCGCATAAGATCGATTGTTGCGAACCTTCTCGGGGATGTCGGTATAGCCATAGGTCCCGAGGTTGAGGTCGCGATAGGTCAGCCCGCGGCGCGGGTTGGCTTCTTCGGGGCTGATTTTCTCAGTCGCCGCCTTCATCCACGACAGGTCCATCTCGCCGGTCCTTATGGTGTATAGCCACTTGTCGATGAAGTCCTTGTCCTCGGTGAAGTTGGTGGTCGAAAGGTATGCCATGGTCGCCGCGCCTCCGCGCCTTAGTTGAAGCTCACTTCGAGCTTGCTCGACAGGTCGAAAAATTCCTGGATCGATTCCATGAACCGGTAAAGTTTGTCGTGACCGTCGGGATCGTCATAGACAACCTTCAAGCGCTCGCCGAAATGCGCGAGCGTGTTGATGTCGTGCGCTGAGTCGGCCTCGCCGTTGCGCCGGATGTTTTCGATCATCTCGCGCCACACCTGCGAGTCGCCCTTGATTTGGAAATCGACTTTCTTCAGATCGATCGCCGGCACTTCGCTGACGTTCTTGAGATCGAAAACTTCGAACTCGAGCACGAAGTTCCGCGCCTTGCCGTTAATGCCGACGCTGACGCCGAAGGTCGTATCGATAAACCCCAGCCGCCGGAATTTTTCTTCGTTTGCGGCCATCTGCGCCTTAAGCGCCTCGAAATATTCGGTCGAAGGAAAGCTAATCGCCATAAAACAATGAACCCTGCGGTCTCCCAATAAATTGATCAGTGCTGAACGAATGTTAGAGTCAAACGACCAAAGAAGGCAAGCCAAACGGCGCTTTTGTCAGAGGTGCGGGTCATTTTCGGCTGTGCGCGCGCTGAAAAGAGAATCCGACGCGCCGGCACGAAGCCGCCCCCGACTCAATTACTTCAGGCCCCGGCAACGATCTAATGCGCCGACGCTTGCTTGTTGGCGCCGCCTGTCGCCAGTTCGTCGTCGATGAGTTCTTCGAACTTCGGAGTCGGCTGCGCCCCCGTCAGCGGCCGCCCGTCAACAAAAAACGCTGGCGTGCCGTCTACACCCGCTTTTTCGCCGGCCGCCTGGTCGCTCTTTATCTGGCTTTCGTATTTCGCCTTGTCGAAGCACGAGTCGAACTCGGTGGTATTCAGTCCGAGCGTCTTGGCAGTCGCCTTCAGATCGGCCGGCGCCAGCTTGCTCTGATTGGCGAACAGCGCGTCTCGAAATTGCCAGAACTTGTCCTGTTCGTTGGCGCATCGCGCGGCCTTCGCGGCGTCAAGCGCGTGCGAATGGAACGGCAGCGGGAAGTCCATGTGTACGAGGCGAATTTTGTCCCCATATTTCGCCTGCAACTCCTTCAGCGTGCCTTCCGTTTTCTGGCAGAACGGGCACTGAAAGTCGGTGAACTCGACGATGGTGACGGGCGCATCTTTGCCGCCGCGCGCCGGATGGCCGCTGCTGTTCACCACGACACGCTGGGGCTCGAGCAGAATCTTCACCGGCGCCTCCTTGCGCAGGCGTCCCAGCAGCGCCTGGCGGTTCAGCATCGCCATCAGCTGCGGTTTGATCTTGTCGTAAGGCACCGCGCCTGCCCCCTTGTTCTGATCGTAAAACTTCTTCGCCGCGGCATCGGTCACCGCCGATTTGCCCGAGTACTCTTTCTTGAGGTAGTCGTTGACGCTCAGCTTGTCGCGCTGGGCGGCCTGCTGAACGAGATAGTCGTCGGTCATCGACTCGAGCGTCTCGCGCCTGATATCGAAAGTTTTGTCGGCGATCATTTGATCGACGCGCTTCTCGAGCATCGCCCGCATCTGTTCGAGCTGCGGCTTGACCTTCGCATCGAGGTCCTTCTCGCTGATCTTGTGATCGCCGACCGTCGCAACGACTGCGTTGGGGTCGTCGGCCCACGCCGGGTGCTGGCCAATCGCCGCGAACACAATTGCGACGACGGCAATAGCGGAAACGAGACGCCACGCGGATTCAAGGCGATTTAGCCCTGTCTGTTGCATGTTCAGTAGCATCGGATAATGTTCGAACTCCCTCATTAACGGTAACCGCAAATACTATCATGCGCCGCGGGCGATGTCGCGACGCATAAAATGCACCATTTGCCCGGATTGGCGCGACTCCGCTACCCTGCCATTTGCCTTGAAACCGAATATCGCAGCCTCAATCGGAATGCTGGCCCTGGTTCTGCTGATCTATCCCGCAGACGGCCGGGCGGCCGGCAACGACAACCGACTCAGCGTTTTTGTGGATTGTCACTGCTCCGATCCGGTCGGCGGTGATTTTTGCTCCGACGTGAAGGACAAAGTTAAGGATTCGGTCGCATATCGGTTAGTCGATCACGCTGACGCGTACGGCATCGGAGTGCATCTCTGGTGCGTGGACCTGTTCACGGGACTTCCGGGCGTCGCCAGCAAGCTTACCGGCACGATGTCCGCGGTGTCGGTCGCGTTCACAATCTATTCCAACCAGCTGCCCGGCGAAGTGTACGAAGACTCGTCCGTGTTTCGCGTCGGCAAGGACGCCACCGCCGAAATGTCGCAAAGAATCCTGTCCGCCTTGGATCAGCTGGCGACCGCCGACAAGACGGTCTTCGAGCACCTCCGCGCAACTCCGAAGCCGGTGGCAACGCCGACCCAGCAGGTTATTCAGTAGCGCTTCAAAGCGGGCCGGTTTTCCAATAGTTTTTTAACTCGAGCGAGAGTGGCGGAACGGCAGACGCGCCGGACTTAGGATCCGGTGCCGCAAGGCGTGGGGGTTCAAGTCCCCCCTCTCGCA
>Ga0074044_10001463_pt1 | contig 21272 bp, 18 predicted proteins | sample BogForMeECP23OM1_FD_94443 | JGI IMG/M metagenome (GOLD analysis project Ga0074044, IMG submission 94443) | Bog forest soil microbial communities from Calvert Island, British Columbia, Canada - Bog Forest MetaG ECP23OM1 | ecosystem: Environmental > Terrestrial > Soil > Wetlands ...
GCCCCTGCTTAAGCGCGCATTGCGAACAGACGTTTCGAAGCTTGACGCAACTGAGGAGGCTGCGTAGGAATGCCAACTGCCGCTGCTGCCGTCAAATTCAACGACGCTCGGGACATCACCCAGAGCACCCAGCAACATCTTTTGCTTCACATGGGGCATCCCCCCACAATTCGGGCAGAAGGTTGCATTTTTTGCAACATCGTGCCCACATATATCGCAAGATTCCATTTTCTTTCTCATCCGAGTTTAACTCCTTGAAAAACGCTTAGAGCTGCCACGATGAGGGCTGCGAATGCCGGATAAAAGCGGCGGCGATAAATCCCGTCTTTCACAGGCCGTTGTAAACTCCGATGCTACTTATATAGATCGAATGGCCTCGTTCTGAAAGGATTTTGCTAGTTTGTTCACACGGTGCTTCCAGACGCACTACTCAAGGCGCAACCGGGCGCGCGTGTATCAGGACGAAATGTTCGCCTTTTTCGGGAAAGCGCCCGCAATTGCTGGGCGTTTAAGGCAAAAATGTTTCACGTGAAACGATCTTCATATGTGACGTGTCACGGATCCCGAGAGGTTTGGTCAAGTGCACGGCGAAATTCTTCAACGGCGCGGTCCTTGATCCCTAGCTCGGCTAATTTGACAAATATATTCGTTATGTAGTCGACGCATCGCCCGCAGTCCCCCACAGCTTGTTTAGCCATTGCTGCTAGCTCGATGAGTGACTTACCTCTGAGAAGATTCTTTCCTGAATAGACCGGGAACAGAGCATGAACCGTGTTGCCATCCTCAAGGGTGACATTCTGTTCGCTGAATTCGAACCCGCCCTCTCGTTTTTTCAGGTAAGCAAACACTTCGCTATGCTTGTCTTCTGGAAACTCAAAGGCGATGCCCTTACAGCTTGCCGAAGAATCGGCTTCTAAATTCAAGGTCGGGCCGGGCCTATCCTTGGTGCCCCAATTCTTAATTGACGCCTTGTTGAAGGCGCGCCGGAACCCGGGTAACTCCGCTACGACGCGGCGAAGGCAACAGTACTTCTTCTCCCAGCCATCCCATATCAGCGATCCATAACCGAACACCCACATAGGCGGCTCAACCTCCGGCTCTGCTGAATAGCGGCGCGACGCCCAACAACATCACTGCGACTCCCAATAGAGCGACTAACTCGGCATACTGCACATCTTTCAAGACTGTCGCCAACCCTACGATTCCGAGCCCTGCACCGACAATCGCCAGCACCGTCGACATAACGACGGCAATCTGCGGATGCCTGGCGCAAGCAAATAGTTGCCAGACTATCGTGCAGAGCCTGTTCGTCTGTTTTATCTCTAACTCTCGCGGCTTTTGGAAGAGTCGTCGATCCCGAGTAGTCGTCTGTACCAGCCACTCACGAAAACGGCATTGTTCCATTCGGCTTTCGGTAACGGGTGGCGGCGATTGCTCATGTAAGTGTCGTCAGCATACAGAGTCTCGCAACACACCTGCTTTCCGGAGCGCGTATCTCTCACGCGAACTACGGGTCGGCGATTTTCAATCTTGGGCTTCAGTTCCTCGCTTCTCACCCAAATCCATCCTTCGTTTAGGTCTTCCCTCTCAACTTGGTGAACAATGTAGGTGCCCGTATCGATGAAGCTCCACAATTCTACTGCCATATTGCCCTCCTGTTGAACTCTGGCGTAACCTTGCCGGCTGCCGAGCACTCTGGGTTAGGTGGCGTAGTACGCAATCGGAAGCATAGAAGCGAGACGAGTATGCATCAAGGTTCGAGGCCGATCGAAATCACGCGACGATGCTGAGCATTTTGTCTTTTACGAAGATGAACTTGGTTGGGGTTTTGTTGGCGAGGTGGCGTGTTACGGCCTCGCTCTTGAGAGCTAGATCGCGGATTTCGGATTCTGAGGCGCCGGCCGGCACCTCAAGGCGATCGCGGACTTTGCCGTTAACCTGCACGACGACGGTGACCATCTCGTCGCGGGTGAGATTAGGATCGAACTTCGGCCAGGTCTCCAGGTGAACGGAAGCATCGTGGCCGAGCGCCCGCCACATTTCCTCGGTGACGTGCGGCGCCATCGGCGCGAGCATCAGCACAAAGGTCTCCGCGGTGAAACGGCCCATCTCGCCGGGCTTGAGCCGCGCAAGGTAGTTGAGCTGATCCATCAGCGCCGCGAGAGCAGTGTTGAAGCGCAGCCGATCGATGTGGTCGGTGACGAGCTGGATCGTTTTGTGTGCGCGCTTGAGCGTTTCTTCGCTGGGCGTTCCTCCCGGGCATCCAGCCTGGACATAGCGGCGAATCATCGTCCACACGCGAGTGATGAATCTGAGCGTGCCCGCGACGCCGCTCTCATTCCAGTTGGTCGCTTCGTCAAAGGGGCTCATGAACAGCTCCCAGAGCCGAAGCGCGTCCGCGCCGTACTTTTCGATCATCGCGTCCGGAGTGACGACGTTGCCCTTGCTCTTCGACATGCGCTGGCCGTCGGAGGCCCAGACCACGCCCTGGTTGCGCAAGGCGGGGAACGGCTCGTCGAATCCGATCAGCTCCGCGTCGAACATGACCTTGGTCCACATTCGCGCGTACAACAGATGCATCACGGCGTGCTCTGCGCCGCCGACATATAGGTCAACGGGCAACCAGTAATCGACCGCTTTGCGATCGAACGGCCGCCGCGCTTCATGCGGCGAGGCGAAGCGGATGAAGTACCATGAAGAGCACGCGAAGCCGTCGAGCGTGTCGGTCTCGCGCTCAGCCGGGCCTCCGCATTTGGGGCACGTCGTATTGACGAACTCCGGCACGTTGGCGAGCGGGGAGCGGCCGGTGCCCGACGGCAGATAGTCCTTCATGGGAGGAAGCATCACGGGCAGTTGGTCTTCCGGCACCGGCACGATTCCGTCGGTCTTGCAGTACACGATCGGAATTGGACATCCCCAGTAGCGTTGACGCGAGATCAGCCAGTCGCGCATCCGGTAGGTGATGGTCGCGCGACCGATTGCGTTTGCCTCGGCGTACTTCGTCACCATCGCGAGCGCATCAGCCGTCGTCATCCCGTCGAGGAAGCGGGAGTTGATGGCGATGCCGGGTTCGGTGAACGCGCGATCCGCCGGTGGAATGCTGCCGTCGGCCGGCGCGGTCACGCGTGGAATTTCGAGGCCGTACCTTTTGGCGAACTCGAAATCGCGCTGATCCTGGCCGGGCGCGCCCATGATAGCGCCGGTGCCGTAACCCATCAGGACGTAGTCGGCGATCCAAACCGGGATGTCCTTATCGGTGAAGACGTTGTGCGCGTATGCGCCGGTGAAGACGCCGGATTTCTCCTTCACCGTGGACATCCGCTCGATTTCAGTCTGGCGGCGCGCGTCGGCGACGTAGCTCTCGACCGCGGCGCGCTGGGCCGGGGCGGTTATCCCGGCGACGAGCGGATGCTCCGGCGCGAGCACCATGAACGATACGCCGAAGACGGTGTCGGGGCGGGTGGTGAAAAAGCGGATTTCCTTACCGGCGTGACGGGCAACAGGGAAGGCAAGTTCCGCGCCTTCGCTGCGCCCGATCCAGTTGCGCTGCATCAGCTTGATTGGTTCCGGCCAGTCGATGCCGTCCAGATCGGCGAGCAAGCGGTCGGCATACTCGGTGATCCTGATGTACCACTGCTCGAGGTCCTTCTTGCTGACCGGATTGTCGGCATGCCGCCAACAGCATCCGTTGACGACCTGTTCGTTGGCGAGGATGGTCTGGCACTTGTCGCACCACCATTGCGATCCGGTCGCGCGGTAGGCCAGGCCGCGTTTGAGGAGCATCAGGAAGAACCATTGCGTCCACTTGTAGTACTCCGGCGACGACGAGTTGATCTCGCGCGTCCAGTCGTAGGCGCATCCGGAGATGGTCAGTTGGCGCTTGAAGTTGGCGGCGTAACGCGGGACGGTTTCGGTCGGATGCGAGCCTTTGAGGATGGCCTCGTTCTCAGCGGGCAATCCGAACGCGTCCCATCCCATCGGATGCAGCACGTTAAATCCCGCCATCCGCTTGTAACGGCCGACAACGTCGCACGGAACATAATTGTGCAGATGACCGACACTTAGACCGGCGCCGGAGGGATAGGGGAACATCTCGAGGATGTAGAATTTCGGGCGGCCGGGCTCATCGCGCGTGAGGTAGAGATTGGTGCGTTGCCAATCAGCCTGCCACGCGGGCTCGATCTTCTTGGGGTCGTAGCGTTCGTCCATCGTAGGTGCGTCGCGGGGTGCGCTTCGATTACGGAAGTCTAGCGTGCCTATGATAACACAGGAAGGTAATCACTCTATTGAATGTGAAACCCGCCGTGGGTTTCACACTTCCCTGGGCAGGGGTGACCCCTGCACCCGGTACCAGGAAAAGATGCGGGACTTCGTCCCTGTTAGAACTTTTCCCGGCGGGCGGCGAAGGCGCGAGCTTCCAAAGTATAGAGGACGTGCGGCAGGCCGGCGTGCACGATGTCGCGATTGTAGGTGAACGCGCAATTCTCCATCACGCTGCGCGACGCGCGGTTGTGCGGCAAGGTGAAGGCGACGATTCGGTCCAGGCGGATCACGTCGAAGCTGAGTTTCAGCGCCGCGATCGAAATTTCGGTCGCGAATCCTTTGCGCCAGCAGTCGGATCTGATCGCGTATGAGAGTTCGACCTCGTCCCGACCCTCGACGACGGTGTGTTTGATCCCGCCGTAACCGACGAACTCGCCACCGGCCCGCTCGCGGCAGACCCACAATCCGAATCCGTGCAGTTTCCAGTGCTCGGCGGCGCGTTCCAGAAAAGCGCGGCTATGCCCTTCGCTGAAGGTATCTCCATCGGCAGACAGCGCCGCCATCACGCGCGAATCGCCATGCAGACGGCGAATATCCGCGAAGTCGCCTGGACCGGCGGGCGTGCCGAGCAAACGACGAGTGTTGAGTTGGTGCATAGCAGGGCCAGAGTCTTGAATCTCGCGAACCTAACCCCCAACCCCTTCACCTGGTGGAAGGGGAACCAGAATAAAGAGCCGAGATTCTTCGCTTGCGGTGGCTCTGAATGACAAAAGAGCAAGGCTCAAGAAGGACCGAAGACGACAGCCCTTCAGCCGAGGGGCGTCATTTCTTGCGAACGATGGTGAGGCCGTCGGCGATGCCGAGCATCACGGCCTCGACGCGCGCGTCTTTGGCGATGAAGTCGTTGAGGGCGCGAAGCGCGAGAGTGTCCGCGTCCTGTTTCGCTTCGTCGATGATCGCGCCGTTCCACAACACGTTGTCGATCAGGATGAGTCCGCTCGGACGCAGCCGCTTGAGAATTTCTTCGTAGTAGATCGCGTAGCTGGTCTTGTCGGCGTCGACAAATGCGAAGTCGAAGGCATGTGAAGCCGGCAACGCCTTCAGGGTCTCGGCCGCAGGGCCCAGCTTGAGTGTTATCTTGTGCGCGACGCCCGCCCGGTCCCAATAGCGGCGTCCGACGCTGGTCCATTGCTCGTTAACGTCGCAACACAAAAGCCGGCCGTCGGCGGGCAATGCGCGTGCCACACAGAGTGCGCTGTAGCCGGTGAAGGTGCCGACCTCGACCGCGGAGCGCGCGCCGATCGCGCCGGCGAGGATTGCCATTAACGTGCCTTGCTCGGCGGCAATCTGCATCGCGCTGATCCAGCCCAATTTTGCGGTCTCGGCCGCCAGTTCGGCGCGAATCGGATCGCCGTTGTGTCCGTGCGCGACGACGTATTCGTAGAGTTTGGGAGTGAGCGCAAGAAATTTAGGGTGTTCTGCCATGCTCCTAAAATGGCAGGAAGCGAGCGGTCAGAGAAGGGTCGCGCGAGGAATCTGTAGTCAGTGCGAATGACTCGCGACCTAACCCCTAACCCCTTCCCGCCGCGGGGAGGGGGACCGGATTTTTGCAATTACCGGCCGCCGAGGTAGGCGAAGTCGCCGTGCTGATTCACCGTAAGCGTGCCGGTGAAGATCGAGTGATGCTTCTGCGCGCCGATCGCGATTCGGTAAATCTGTTCAGATTCGCCGACCTCGAAAAACGCGTCGTCAGGGGACAGCACGTAGAGTTTTTCGTGATCATCGGAATCGGTGGCCCCGACGAACATCGCACCAGAAGCCGTCAGCACCGGGTCACCCAGCGACTCCAGTTCGGTGCCGAAGGGAGTCAGCTGTCCGCGCTGAATCCGCAAATCGAGTCGCTGCCGGGTCAGCCGAAAGATCGCGGGTATGCGCGCGCATCCGGCGAGCACCGCAGTAGTTCCGTCCGCCATCAAACCGGGCCGGCCCGCCGACAGATATGACACCGGACCGACACTGGTCAGGGTGCCTGTCGGCAGCACTCTGGCCATCGAACCGCCGCTGTACAGGAACAGCGCCGCGCCGGTGGGCGTCTTGGCCGTGAACGCGACAATTATCCCAAGCGGAACGGGCAGCGCTGCGGGCAATCCGAACGGGCGCTGATAGAGCGCGTGATTGGGTCCGTATTCGCCTTCGACCGCAAGCTCCGTAACGCCGCCGGCAAGGGAGGCAAGCAGGAGAGCCTGGCGATGTCCTGCGGGATTAGCGCTCTCGCCGAGAAATCCGGTGAAGACGACCTGGCCGTCGTCGCCAATTTGGGGGCTGCCGAAGCTCAGCACAGCCATCTCGTGCCCTTCACGGGTTTTGTCACCCGCCCGCGCCATGCAGGTGAGTTTGCCGTGCGAATAAAAGAACAGCGCATCGCGGCCGTGCGGCACCGTCGAGGTGAACGCAATGTTGCCATCCATATCTGCGACTGGATAAGGGTCACCCTTGAATGCCGGCGTGCAATCCCCGGCAAGCGCTTTGGGATTCAGCGCCGCGATTATGCGATGGCTCGGGACGGCATCCGCGTTGCCGATGAAGATATTCCAGCGCGCCTTGACGTTGGCGTCCCTGGGTTGAGTCTCGGCGCCGAAAATCACGCGTCCGTCTGGCATCATCGACGGCACGCCGACTTCGGTTACGGTGCCGCCACCGGGCGCCGGCATGCCGATTCCGGTGATCAGCATCGGGACACCGTTGCTGTCGCTGGCATAGACTGCCTGGGTGCTTTCCATCTGCAGATCTGCGCCGCTTCCGTTGAGACTGAGCGAGACCGCGTGCGCGCTGAGCGGGGTCAGGAGCAGAATCGCGAGCGCAGATGGCAGGGCCCTGAAATTAAACATTTTTCCCTCAGCCATTTGTCAATATATCGAATCTGAAGTCCCCGAAATCCTTATAGTCGCCAAAGCTCACGGGATGCAATGCAAAAAAAGCCATCCGGGGGCCGCAAGTAATGAGCATCAGAACACGATTGAATCCAGCATCGCGTGCATTCGCTCCGGATGCGTCTCGGGCCAGTAAATTCGGCCGCATCCCCCGCACTCGGCAAATCGATCGTGGCTGGCAAAGACGAAGGGCGGCACGCGGCGCGACACGAGTTCACGCGCAACCGGCGTCAGCACATGATTGCATCGTGAGCATCGTGTCAGCGCAACTGCGCGCGGGTCGAGGCGGAAGCGCCTGACAACCTCGCGCAACTGACTCCTGATGGCATTGCCCTCGACGAAGAAAACATCAGCCGCGGTTCGAAGGCGTTTGTCGCGTGTCAGCAGGATTCGGTTGTCGGCGCGGGCAATCTTCAAAAGCTCAGCGCCGGTCAGAGACGGGTCCGTAATAACGTCGGCGCCGAGTAACCGCAGCCACCGCGCCAATCGCATCAGCATCCGGTCTGCGGCGAGTCGGAGAGTTTCATCCATCGTGATTGACTGTAGTATATCACCTTTCGGCGGAATCGCAGTTCGCAAAAAATATAAAGCGACGGTTTAAGTTTTCCAGAGGCCCCACGATGCAGGAAATTCAAGTGTCGTTTCGATCCGGCGATTTGATGCTGGAAGGCCTGCTCGCCAATCCAGGCGAAAATGCGCCGGCCGCGGTCGTCTGTCACCCGCATCCGCTTTACGGCGGCTCGATGTTCAACAACGTGGTCGATGCGATCGTCGCGGCGATGCGGCAGGCGGGATTTGCGACCCTGCGCTTCAATTTTCGCGGCGTCGGCGCCAGTGAGGGCGAGCATGACGGCGGTCGCGGCGAAGTCGATGACGCCGTCGGGGCGATGGCGTTTCTGCTGGCGCAGCCTGGCGTGCGCAAAGAGGGGGCCGCGATGACGGGATATTCGTTCGGCGCGATGGTTGCGGTGAGCGCAGGATTCGAACGCGCGGAGATCGCGCGGATCGTCGCGGTCGCGCTACCGCTTGCGACGGCTGATGCGCGCATTCCGGATGGCGCATCGAAACCTGTGCTGCTGGTTTCGGGCGATCGCGATTCGTACTCGCCGGTGGCGGGGTTGCAAGCGCTCAAGTTGAAAATCGGAGACGCGGCGCGCCTCGAGATCATAGCCGGCGCAGATCACTTCTTTGGCGGCCGCGAAGCAGAATTGTCGCGCGTGATCGCTGCCGCGCTTGCCGGCTAGCGGCCGAAAGAAATCGCAGGAGCGGCGCGGGTCACCTCCCATATCGCGTAGAAAGGATCGTCGGGATGCGCCTTCGCGATCGAAATGATCTGCGCGATCGTCACGCGCAGGTCGCCGCGATTCATCCGATCAAGCGCGGCGAAGTTGTCGAGATCGTGAAAATAGAGCAGATAGTTCACCAGCACGGCGTTGTTCAGCGGCTGCTGGTCGAGGTCGAAGCGCTCGAGCCCCGATAGCGACGGCGCCAGCGCAGCGTAGCCGGCCTTGATCGCCGCGAACGCCTCTTCCCGCCGCTTGGCGAGCTCCTCCTCCGGCAGGTCCGCCATATAGATGCCGAGCAGGCGCGCCTGCTGCTGGAGCAGAAAGCGCGCGAACTTGAGATCGCTCTCCAGGATGCCGCGCGCCGCAATCGTGGCGGGCGCCGACTCGCCATCGGTCGCCGCAAAAAAAGCGACCGCGCCGGCGCTGCCGACATAGGTGGCGGCCGACTCGTTGAACATCGCGTCGCTTGGCAGGTAGTACGTGCGATGGAACAGTTCGTGGATGATCACGTTCGCCAACTCGATGCGGTTCAGCTTGAGCAGATTGGTTAGCAGCGGGTCGCTGAAAAATCCGAGGCTCGAGAACGCCACCGCCGGCCGCACCATGGTGTCGAGCCCCTGCGCGTCGAGGGCCGCGGCTTCGGCGGCCGCGTCGCTGTCGTCGAAATAGCCGCGATACGGTACGCGGCCGACTATCGGGAACCACCAGGTGTACGGCTTCAGCGAGTCGCGCGGCGCCGCCATCACGACGTGCACGACCGCGCTTTCATCGACGGGCGCGATGCTTTTGTACGCATCGCCGACATTGAGGCCGAGTTTTTCGGCGGCAAACTTGCGCACCGCGAGCACGGTCTCGAGTTTCGCGCGAACGTCCGGCGGGAAATCTCCGCGGGCGAGCGCGTCGTCAATCGGCTCGCGGTGCCACAGGATTCTGCCTTCTTCGTATGCGGCGCGCGCGATGTAACCTGCGTAGCATCCGCCCAGCAGAATCGTGGCGAGGACTATTGCCGCGAGCCGGAGCAAATGAGGCGCCTGAAGTTGCGCCCGCGCCGGCCGCTGCCTCATGCCAGGCACTCCGTCCTGCCCGGCGGCGTCAGCCCGCAACGAGGCGGTCGCTGTTTGCCATCGCGGCGTACTGCAATTCGAATAACCGGTAGTAGAGTCCGCGCTGCGCGAGCAGTTCGTCATGGGTGCCGCTTTCGCGCAGCACGCCGCCGCCGAGCACCATGATCCGATCGGCGCGCTCGATGGTGGACAGCCGATGCGCGATCACGACGGCGGTGCGTTCCGCGAGCAACTCGTTCAGCGCCAACTGAATCAGGCGCTCGGTCTCGCTGTCCACGCTCGAGGTCGCTTCATCCATCACCAGGATTCGCGGGTTGTACGCGAGCGCGCGGGCGAACGACAGCAGTTGCCGCTGGCCCGCCGAGAGGTTTGCCCCACGTTCACGAATCTCCTCTGCCAGTCCGCCCGGCAATCGCTCGACGAAGCGCAGCGCCTGCGCGCGCCGCAACGCATCGCGCACCTCCGATTCGCTCAAGTCGGTTCGCGACAGCCGGATGTTTTCCATCACGTCGCCGGCGAACAGGAACACGTCTTGCTGCACGTAGCCGATTTCGCGGCGAAGAGCGCCTAGGTCCCACTCGCGCACGTCCACGCCGTCAACCAGGATTCGCCCGCTGCTCACGTCGTAGGAACGATTCAGCAGCTTGATGATCGTGGTTTTGCCCCCGCCGGTCGGTCCCACGATCGCGATCTTCTGACCGGCTGCGACGGTGAAGCTGAGGTCCTTCAGAACCGGTTCGCCGAGACGATATTCGAAGGTGACGCGATCGAACACGATCGAGCCGCGCGAGACCGCCGGCCGCTGCGGATGCGCGGGAAGCGGAAGCGTCTGCTCGCCCTCCATCAGCGCGTGGATTTTCTCGACTGCGGCGAGCGCCGATTGGAGCGCGCTGTACTTGGTCGAGATATCGCGCAACGGCATGAAAAACTGCTGAGCGTACTGGATGAATGCGACCAGCGTGCCCAGCGTCACGAGATGGCGGATCACGCTGCCGCCGCCGATCCACAGGATAACCGCGACCGTGATCGAACTGAGCGCCTCCACCGACGAGAACTGCGCGGCCTCGTAAACGTTGGCCATCATCTGCACGTCGCGCGAGCGCCGGTTGAGCGCGTCGAACTCGCGGCGACTTTCGCGTTCGCGGGTGAAGAGTTGCACGATCATCATGCCGGCCAGCGATTCGGACAGGTACGAATTCAACGCGGCCAGCCGGTCGCGTATCTGGCCGTACACGATCCGCGATCTGGAACTCAAAAAATAAATGACCAGCGCCAGCGGCGGAATCGCGCACAGCGCCGACAACGCCAGGCGCGGATTCAGGCTGAACATGATCGTCACGATGCCTGCGAGCGTCATCGCGTCAATGAATATCGTCAGCGACCCGGCCGAGAACATATCGTTGATCGAATCGATGTCGGTCGTCATTCGGCTTACCAGCCTGCCGACGGGGGTGCGATCGAAGAACGACATCGGCAAACGCTCGACCTTGCGGAACAGCGCCATTCGCAGGTCGGAGAGGCTGTACTGCGCGACCATCATCATCAGGTAAAATTGAGCGTAGAAGGCGCCGAACTCGCAGATCACCAGCAGCAGGTACAACGCACCCATCACGAACAGCCCATGTCCGCCCGACGCGCGGAATAGCATCGCGAGCCATGCGGGCGGCGGTGCTCCATGCGCGCCCGACAGAAATTCGTCAACGGTGAGCTTGATGACGTATGGCTGTGCGAGCAGAAACGCCGTGTCGAGCGGCATTAGAACTGTCGCGAGCCAAAACAGGGCCCGGTACGGACGGATGAATCCCCACACCCATCGCACCAGCGCGGCGTCGTAGATCTTGACGAGCGGCTTTTCCTCGACGAGCTGCATTTTCAGTAGCGGCTCAATTCCTCTTCGAGCAATTGGCGATGGAACAGTTCCGCGTAGATTCCCCGCCGACCCATCAATTCCTCGTGCGTGCCGCGTTCGGCGATCTCTCCCTCTTCGAGCACCACGATCTGATCCGAGTCGCGCACCGTGGACGCGCGATGCGAAACCACGATGGTGGTGCGGCCCTGCACGCTCTTTTCGAGACTCTCCAGCACCGCTTTTTCGGTCTCGGTATCGACGCTCGACAGCGCGTCGTCCAGCACGACGATGGCGGGATTGTAGGCGAGCAGCCGCGCGATAGTGACGCGTTGCTTCTGCCCGCCCGACAGCGCCATGCCGCGTTCGCCGACGATGGTCTCGAGTCCGCGCGGCAGCACCGCGATATCAGCCTCGAGTCCGGCGATGCGCGCAGCGTTCTGGATTTCATCGAGCGACGCGCCGGTCTTGCCGAATGCGATGTTGCGCGCGAGCGTGTCCGTGAACAGCGTCGGCTCCTGCGGCACCATTCCTACAGTGTGTCGAAGCGCACCCAGCGCCACCTCCTCTACGTCACGGCCGTCGAGCAGTATTTTTCCCTCCGTCGGCTGCAGCAGCCGCACCAGCAGCTTGACCATGGTTGATTTTCCCGACCCGGTACGCCCGACAATCGCGAGTTTTTCTCCCGCGGCCACTTTGACATTGATGTTTTTGAGGACATACGGAACCTTGCCGTTCGCGCCGGCGCGATTGTTCGCCAGGTAGCTGAACGAAACCCCTTTCCATTCGACTGCGCCGTTGATGTCGAGCTTGAGGTCCTCGCCGGCGATGCTGTCGGCGCCGGGCGCGTTGAAAATCTCGTCGAGACGCTTCATCGAGGCCTTGCCGCGCTGATAAATCGAGAGTATCCATCCGAGCGAAATGGTCGGCCACGCGAGCTGACCCAGGTAGCTCAGGAATGCCACCAGCGAGCCGAGCGACATCCGCCCGTTTATCACCTGCGACCCGCCGTATATCAGCACGATCATCGTCGAGCTCGCCGCGGCGCAGCGAATCATCGGCATCATCGCGCCCCGCGTGCGGGCAAGCGCGAGACCCTGCTCGTTGTAAGCGTCGTTGATTTTGCGGAACAGTCCGGCCTCGTGCTCCTCGAGGGTGTAGGCTTTCACGACGGGAATCCCGGCTAGGCTCTCCTGCACCTTCGAGCCGATCGCCGCGAGCCCTTCCTGCACTCGCAGGCTGCGCATCATCATGCTGCGCATCAGCCAGCGGATCGCGCCGAACAGAACAAAGTAGGGCACGATCGCGAGCAACATCAGGCGCGGGTTGAGCGAACTCATGAAGACCAGCGCGAGCCCGTAGGTCAGCGGTGTATTCGAGACCGACAGCACGAACATTCCCACCATCATTCGAACCGCGGTCAAGTCGTTGATCATCCGCGACATCAGGTCGCCGGTCTTGAAGTTCTGGTAGAAGTCGGCGCCAAGCGTCGTCAGATGCTGGAACAGATCGTTGCGCAAGTCGTATTCGATGTCGCGTCCGACGTTGAAGATGACGAAGCGCGAGAACCAGCGAACCGTCCCCAGCATCAGCGCGAAAACGATCATCATCTCCGCGTAGTGTGCGACCAGGTCGGGTCGATGCTTGTCGGTCGCGTTTATCGCGTCGCGAATGAACAGTGGAATGATCATCGCGAGCGTGGCGTTCGCGAACGTGCAGGAGATCCCGAATACGTAACGCAACCAGTAGCGTCGCGCGTAAGAGAGCAGTCGTCTCATGGGCTGTCGATTAAATTATCAGGTCTGCGGTGCGATAGAAGCGGCTGGCCGCCGGTACTTCACATTTATCCAGTTCGAACAGGGACGAAGTCCCGCATCCTAGTCTTAACATCGGGTGCAGGGGTCACCCCTGCCGAAGGAAGCGTGAAACCCACCGCGGGTTTCACATTCGATAAAGTGATTTACCCTTCCCCACTCCTCACAGCCCGGTGCGCGATTTCAGCCGGCGCTCGTAGAGCTTCGCGTATTTCAGAAATACGTAGAAGGCGGCCGTCATCGCCGCGTACAAGCCGCGTCCGCCGTCGCGGAAACCGCCGCGGATAATATAAAAGTTGAAAAACCGCCACGCCGGATTCGCGAACATCTTGAACGGCGTCAACGCGTTCGGCTCCTGCTCCAGCGCCGCGCGCGAGCTGAACCGATTGATCGTCGCCACGTGATCGGCGACATCGCGATAGCTGAAATGCAAAATCGGCTGGTCGAGCCGCTCGACCCGTCCCTCGACTACGACCTTGTCATGCGGATCGCGCCCGCCGATGTGCCCGCGCTCGCGCCGGAACAGCCGCACCGGGGTGTCGGGGTAAATCGCGTGCGAGTAGTAATGCCCCAGGTGGTACAGGATGCGCCGAATCCGGTAGCCGTCGGCCGCCGCCGGCGATGACACCGCGCGGAGAATTTCCTCGCCCAGGTCGTGCGTCGCCTGCTCGTCCGCATCCATAAGCAGCACCCAGTCCCCGGTCGCGCGATCGAGCGCCATCTGCTTCTGCTTCACGTAGTTGGTGAACTCGTGCTGCACGATGTCGGCGCCAAGGCCGCGCGCAATCTCGACCGTCTGGTCGGTGGAGAACGAGTCGATGATGATTTTCTGGTCGCAGAACCACGCGCTCTTCAGGCACTGGCCGATCAGCGCCTCTTCGTCGCGCGTAATGGTGATCAGCGAAATTTTTGGGCGCTCTGACATCCGCTAAGACGCGTGTTGCGCTTCGGTTCGGTCGAGTCTTTCGATCACTTTCGAGGCAATCGACTTGAACGCCGCGCTCACCGGATGCGCCGGGTCGGCCGCGACGATCGGGCTTGAATGGTCGCCGCCCTCGCGCAGCTCGCGAACCAGCGGCAGCTCGCCCAAAAACGGCACGTTGAGGGAATCCGCCAGCCGCGCGCCGCCGCCATGCGCGAAGATCTCGTGGCGATGGTTGCACTTGCGGCAAACGTAATAGCTCATGTTCTCGACCACGCCGAGCACCGGCACGTGAACTTCCTGGAACATCGCCACGCCGCGCTTGACGTCGAGCAGCGCGATCTCCTGCGGCGTCGTCACGATCACGCCGCCGTCCAGCGCCACGCGCTGCGTGATCGTCAGTTGCGCGTCGCCGGTCCCCGGCGGCAGATCGAGCACCAGGCAATCCAGCTCGCCCCACTCGACGTTGAACAGAAATTCGGTCTCGAGCTTGGTGACCATCGGCCCGCGCCAGATGACCGCCGTCTCGTCGTTGATGAACAGCGCCATCGAGATGTACCGGATTCCGTATCGCTCCAGCGGAATGATGCGCCGCTCGGGCGTGAGCGTCACCGCTTTTTCGACCCCGACCATCATCGCGACGCTTGGCCCGTACACGTCAGCGTCCATCAGGCCGACGCGCCATCCGAGCGCATGCATCGCGAGCGCGAGATTCACCGCGACGGTCGATTTGCCGACTCCGCCCTTGCCGCTGGCGACCGCGACGATGTGCTTCACGCCCGCGATCGTGCGCGGCTGCGCCATCGCGGCCGCCGCCCGCGGCGCGGTCGCCGCAGGCTGCTCGATCCGGACGTTGACGGCAGGCACACCCGGCATCGCCGCAACCGTCGCCTTCACCTCTGCGGCGATTTTCTCGACGACCTCGGGTTTCGCCGACGCCATCGTGAGCGACACGGTCACGGCTGCGTAGGCGACTTCGATATCTTTTACGATCCCGAACGACACGATGTCGCGGGTGAAGCCCGGGTATTTTACTTTCTTGAGTTCGGCGAGAATTTCATTTGGACTCGGCATTGGGCGGATCGGACCTGTCGATGGCCTCGATAAGGATGCGGCTACGCTATCAAAGCGCGGCGCTCATGTTATCATTCCGGGACCGCCGGAAAAACGACGGGTCGAACGCATCGGGAGTTCAACAGACGAGTGAGTAAGGAAGGCCCTGCCGCGCCCCGAGTCCGCTTCAGCAGCGCCGACGGCGAAGTCGCCGCTCTCGCCGCGCGCGATCTTTCGAGCGGACTGGCGGCGATGCTCGGTATCGAGGTCGAATCGTCCCCGGATGCGTCGCTACCGCAATCCGAAATCAGAATCGATCTCAGCGATTCGATGGCCGCGGCGACTTCATCGCCAATTGCGCCCGAAGGCGACAGCTTCGAGATCTCACGGGGCGCCGAATCGATAACAATTCGCGCGGGGACGGAGCGCGGATTGATCCACGCGGGATCGAATCTCCTCGAGAAGCTCGGCGCGCAGTTCCCGCCCGGTGTCGCACCATCGTACCCGCGAATTGATTCCGCCCGCCTGGCCGCTATCGAACCGTGGCGCGTAACTCCCGCCTTCAAGCGCCGCGCATTCGCGTCCGACATCATGACCTGGAACTACAACTTCGCCGACCGCCTCGAATTGCATCTCCGCCATGACCGTGAATTCATCCCATGGATGGCGCGCGGGGGCATCAACGCGTTCTCGTACATCCGCCATGCGCATGACACTCGCCTCAAGATCGACGAGGTCGCACCACTCTTGCGCGAGCGCGGAATCGACGTCGAGTATGGCGGCCACGTTCTGCAGCTTCTGCTCCCGCGCGAGAGCTTCGCCGAGCACCCCGAGTATTTCCCGGCCGGCGACGACGGCGTTCGAGCCGTGCGCGGCAATCTCTGCGTCTCCAATCCCAAGGCCGTCGCTCTGGTCCGGGCGGGCGCGCTCGCCTACGTTCACGACCATCCCGAGAACAAGCTGCTGCACATCTGGGGCGCCGATGTATCGCGCGGCGCCTGGTGCCGATGCGGTCAATGCCGCGCGCTCCCGCCGCAGCTCCAATACATGAATGTCGTTAACGCAATCGCCGGTGCGCTCGCCGCTGAACTCAAAGCTCCGCCAATCGCCTACCTCGCTTATCACGATACGGTCGAGCCGCATCCCGATCTGAAGCCGCTCGACAACGTGTGGTTCGAATGGGCGCCGCGCGAGCGATGCTACAGCCACGCGATCGACGACCCGGTCTGTGAGATCAATCCGCGCTACCACGAATCGCTCCAGCGCTACGTCGAGATCTTCAACGGCCGCGGCCACATCTTCGAATATTATGCCGACGCGATCCTGTTCGGCGGTTTGGGCTTCGCGACACCTGCGATAGTGGCCTCCGATCTCCGCGCTTATCGATCGCTCGGCATCACCAGCGTTTCGTGCCTGACGTTTGGCGCGTACAGCGTGATGGCCTACCCGGTGAATCTTGAGGCATTCATTCGTGGATCGCGAGATCCCGGGTTCGAGCCTCACGCCACTCTGGTTGGCACGGCGGCCGGCCGGCACCCGCGATGCGCCGCCGAGATAGCCGCCGCCTACGACGCCGTCGAGAGAGCCTCGAAGCTGTGCCTGGACTATGGCGACGTGATGAGCCCGGTAATGACGCCCGAAAAGGCCGCGCGCAAGCGCGGCGAGTTGCGCGAGGCCGTGTTGACGTTCGACGAGGCGATTGCCGCGGCCGACCAGATCGCGCTGAGCCTGGATACTCCGCTCGCGGATGCCGAGAAGGATCTCTGGCGCTATAGCAGCGACGTGCTTGCGGGACTGTCTGATTATCTGGGAGCGCTCGGGCAGACGGGCGTCCATCGCCGGATATGGGGCGAAGCCGCCATCGCGAAAGTCGCGGCTGCTGTCGAGCGCATTCGCGGCATCGATCGCGAAATCAAGGGGACCTGGGGCGCATACGATCTGGAATGGATCCGTGAGATATGGCTCGGCGCACTTCAGCGCGGGCTCGATGGAGACGGGAAACCGGCGGAGGAAATGTTCTGATGGACACCGACAATGGGTTCGTATTGTCGCCGGAACTGCGGGCGCTTCGCGACCAGGTGGGAAAGATAATCCGCGAGGAGATTATTCCGATCGAAGCGCGCTGCGATCCCGACGCGCCGGAGATTCCCGAGGACGAATACTGGCGGATCGCGCGCAAGGCGCAAGCCGCCGGGATGTGGTGCATGAGTGCGCCGCGCGAGTACGGTGGCGGCGGTCTCGGCACTTTCCAGATGTGCGTGCTGACCGAGGAAATGGCGCAGCATCGCATGGGACTCTACAACCCGGGATGCGGGGTGTTCGGGCGCACTCCGCCGCCGGTGATTTACGCGGGCAGCGAGGAACAGAAGCGCACCTACGCCGGCGGCACGATCAAGAATGCGTGGCACACCTTCTTTGCGATCACGGAACCGTCGGGCGGTTCCGACCCGGCCGGCGCGATCCAGTGCAAGGCGGTTCGCCAGGGCGATACTTACGTTCTCAACGGCACAAAGATTTTCATTTCGCATGCGCACGAGGCCGAGTGGGGCGTCGTCTTCACCCGCACCGACGCCAAGGCCGGCCGCAAGGGAATCACCTGCTTTATAATCAACAAGGGCACGCCCGGATTCACGCCGCGGCCGATTCGCACGATCCGCACGTCGGCGCTGCCCAACGAGGTTCAGTTCGAGGATTGCGTCGTGCCGATCGAGAATCGGCTCGGGCCAGAGGGCGAGGGCCTGAATCTATGCCTCGATCTGCTGACGCGCCTTCGGTTTCCATACTCGGCGTGCAACGTCGGGGTGGGTGTGGCTGCGCTCAGGATGGCGATCGATCATGCCAGGCAGCGCAGCACCTTCGGAGAACTGCTCGCCAAGCGGCAGGCTATCCAGTGGATGCTGGCGGATTCGGAGGTCGAGCTGCGGGCGGCGCGGTGGCTGACGTGGGAAGGCGCGTGGAAAGCCGACCGCGGCGAGGACTTTCGCACCGAGGCGTCGATCGCCAAGCTCTATTCGAGCGAGGTGCTCGGCCGCGTGATCGATCGCGTCGTGCAGATTCACGGCGGCTACGGCGTCAGCAAGGAGTTTCCAATCGAGCGGTGGTATCGCGAGGCGCGAATCCGCCGAATCGGCGAAGGCCCCAGCGAAGTGCATCGGATGGTGATCGCGCGCTCGCTTTTGCGATGAACGTCGAGTAATGAAAGGCGCGATGAGTCTGGCGGGCTTGCCCCTTGATGGAATCCGCGTAATCGACCTCGGACAGGTTTACGCGGCGCCGTACTGCACGCTGCAACTCGCCGCGATGGGCGCCGATATAATCAAGATCGAGCCTCCCGTGACGGGCGAGGTGCTGCGGCGGCCCGAACTGCCGCCGGGCGGCGGCGGTTACTCGTTCCTGATGCTGAACGCGAACAAACGCTCCGTGACAATCAACCTTAAGGATCGGCGCGGGCAGGAAATCGTGCTCAAGCTGCTCGAGGAGGCCGACGTGCTGGTCGAGAACTATCTTGACGGCGTGATGGAGTCGTTCGGCCTCGGCTACGAGCAGATCGCCCGGCGGTTTCCGCGGCTGATTTACGCATCGGGCAAAGGCTACGGCTCGAACAGCAGGTACGCGAAGCTCGGCTCGATGGATAACACGATCCAGGCGTCGTCGGGGTTCATCAGTATAACCGGATTCCCGGACCGTGCCGTGAAGACCTCGGCTACTTTTATCGATATGGGAACCGGCAGTCACATGGTAAGCGGTATTTTGGCCGCGCTGATACATCGCGGGAAGACCGGCCGAGGGCAGCATGTCGAGGTCGCGATGCTCGACGTGGCGATTCCCGCGCTCACCAGCGCGGTTGCGCCCGCGCTGCAAGGGATGAAGTTCAAGCGGCTGGGAAATCGTCATTGGGGCGCATGCCCGACCAACGTCTATCCCGCGCGCGACGGCGAGATACTGATCTTCTGCCTGACCGAAGCGCATTGGCGCACGCTGGCGAAATTGATGGGACGCGAGGAGCTGATCGCCGACCCGCGATGCAGGAATCATGGCGCACGGCTCAAGATTGCCGACGAACTCGACGCGATCGTTTCCGAGTGGACGAGCGTCCGGGCGCGCGACGCGATGGTCGAGGGACTTATCGAGGCGGGAATCCCATGCGCGCCGGTGCGCACGGTCGAAGAAGTCATCGCCGATCCTGAAACCGCAACGCGCCGAATGCTTATCGACAGCGAATATCCCACCCGGGGTCGAATCCGCGTCGCCGGCACTCCTATCAAGATGTCTGACGCGCCGGAAAGCGACCGGCCGATGAGAAGGCCGCCCGAGCTCGGCGAGCACAATGCCGAAGTGCTCGGGTCGATCGGAATCGGCGCGGACGAACTCGAACGCCTGAAGCGCGCCGGAGTCATCTGAGTCGGATGCGCGTTGCGCAGCTGGTGGCGGAGGGGGGTAGAATCTCCCGGGGTTGCTTTCGCCGGACGGTGCGGCGCGTATCGATGGCCGTTTTCGCGATAGCAGTTGCGCACACGCTCATCGCATGCCCGATGCAATCGACTTACTATCCGCTGAATCAGACCGGCACTCCGGCTGAAGTTGGGCCACGGCCGCTCGAGCTGTCGTCGTCGGAATTCGCCGCCGACATGGTCACGCCCGCCGGGATTCGCGTCAAGACCAACGCCCAGTATAAGACCGAGGCCGCGCGCAAGGCGGCTGCGCTTGCGATCGATCGTTACTTGAGCGAGGTTTGCCGATGCGCGGCCGGCGTCGAGCCGCCCGCCGACACGGATGTCAGCGGTCTGATCGACGAATTCCCGCGTCATCTGGCGGTCGAGATTGCGAACAACTGGAAGGTCGTCGAGGGTCCGACCACGCATCGCAGTATGCAGGCGTTCCCGTCGAAAGCGCATCCGGGCTCGTGGTCAACCGCGCGGCGCCAGGAGGACGCGCTCTACATTTTAGTGGTGCCCGAGTTGAACGGACTTGGTCAGCAGATGGTTAATGAGCTGAATCTGTGGCTGAACAAGAACGCAAACGCACCCTCGACCGTGAACCTGGTGAGTGCCTGCGCGTCAGTGGCGTGCGTGAGATTCAACTACAACAACACGCCATCGCAGGCGTGGAGCGACTGCAAGGATTAGGGCCGCGGGAAGTTCACCAGACCGAATGCGCCCATCGCGCGCATCCCCTGATTGCTCCCACCGCCGCTCTCCCGGGCTGCGGCGGCACGTCGCCCCCTCGCGAGAGAGAGGCTACTAATGAAAAAGGGGGTCTTCGCAGCGACGAATTTTCTGAATTTTCCACATTTTTCTGTTCGCAACATGCAGCATTTGATGCTAAAAGACTTTCGGCAGTATCGACTCACGGCCTTCCAAGGCTGTCAGTCATGGGGGGGGTGGGCTTCGGTCGGCATCAAAACGATTGAGAGGTTCGTCAGGGCCGACCGAAAAACTTTTCACTTGAGCGGCAAACCGACCGAGGGCCGTCGCGCGATCATGATCGGGGGACAATACCAAATGTTGCGTAATAGAGGCTTGGGCACGAGCACGATGATTCTGCTGGTCGCGGCTATCGCGACTTTGGCGTGGGCAGGCATGGCGGCGGCGGAGTCCGAAGAAGCCGGGCAGGAGTTGCAGAACTATTTCAGCAACGCCAACGTGGATGTTGCGGGAAATGCCCTGGTCAATATCACGGCTCCCTTCGAGGGAAATGCCACGTCCCCCACCGGCAGCGTGTCAAACGGCGAAACCTGCGCGATGATCTACGTCTTTGATACCAGCCAGGCGATGCAGGAATGCTGCGGATGCCCGCTCACTGCCGATGGTCTGTTGACGATGAGCGTCACTTTACAGTTGGCGCAGCAGCCGGTGGGCGATTCGGTGGCAGGGATAAACTCACTTGAAAACGGCTCGATCCGTATTCTGTCAACGACGGCAACCTTCCCTCCAAGCACTTGGACCGGGGACAAGGATACGATCCCTCCATATGTAGGCTGCGACACCGCCAACAGCGTCTGCTGCGATCCAACCGGGATCTATAACGGTTCTGGGAACGGCACGCTGACTCCCGGCAGCGAACTGGTGGGATGGGCGCAACACATACAGACTAC
>Ga0074044_10001464_pt1 | contig 21270 bp, 23 predicted proteins | sample BogForMeECP23OM1_FD_94443 | JGI IMG/M metagenome (GOLD analysis project Ga0074044, IMG submission 94443) | Bog forest soil microbial communities from Calvert Island, British Columbia, Canada - Bog Forest MetaG ECP23OM1 | ecosystem: Environmental > Terrestrial > Soil > Wetlands ...
CGCTTCGAGCGATACCTCGCGATATCGCCTGCAAGACTCGAGGCCAGGGTGGATTCGCTGCTTTCCTTTCCTGTAGGGCTCTTTCATCCCCTACAACATGCCGGTTTATCCCGGCGCTCTCCGAGTCGCCGACTACACGCGAAGTAACGGATTCTGGCGTTGTGTTGACAGCTACACTGCCCGTCGGTAGACTCAAGCGCACTCAGCGGGGACCTCTAATGCGCGGTCCTTGTTAAGAAGGAGGTGGCGAACCATGAATAACATCGTTTTAGTCCATGGGGGCTTTGTGGATGGCGCTGGCTGGGAGGGCGTCTACAAGATCCTGAAGGGGCACGGCTACCAGGTGAGCATCGTCCAGAACCCTACGATATCGTTGGAGGACGATGTCGCGGTTACCAAACGAATTCTTGCAACGCAGGACGGACCTACAATACTCGTTGGCCATTCCTACGGGGGAGCGGTAATCACTGAAGCCGGAAACCATCCAAAGGTTTCAGCCCTCGTATACATCGCTGCCTTCGCTCCAGACAAGGGCGAGTCGGTGGGATCGCTTATTAAGGACCCGCCGCCCGGCGCGCCCGTACCGCCGATACCGCCGCCGCAAGACGGCTTTCTGTTCCTTGACAGGGCGAAGTTTCCTGCTTCTTTCGCAGCCGACGTGGACCCGGAAAAAGCTGCGTTTATGGCTGACTCCCAAGTTCCGTGGGGCATGGGGGCCATTAGCGGCGCGATCAGCGAGCCCGCGTGGAGGACGAAGCCGAGCTGGTACCTGGTCACCACCGAGGACAGGATGATTCCACCTGACGCCCAGCGTGCCATGTCCAAGCGCGCGGGTGCTACGGTCGTTGAGGTCAAGGGAAGCCACGCCATCTACGTATCGCAGCCAAGAGCTGTCGCAGATCTTATAGAACAGGCTGCGACGAAGGCGAAGGCCGCCACCGCTTAGAAAGTTCGCATCGCACGCGCCGAGTCTACGCAAGCAGCATGAGTGTGCGGTCTATGTCGTTTCAGACCCCACGACCGAGGAAGCCAGTCCGGATTACGCGCCACTCGGAAACTGTTAGTCCCACCATCGATTTGCGCCAACTTTATGGTTGGACTACGCTTTCTGGAGACCATGACAACGCCACTTTCGCTCCTGTGCGACGGCTGCGGCCAGAGCGCCTTTCCGGCGCACCTGGCGCGACGACTGCAGCGGCTGGAATGGACTACGCGCTACCGTCCCGTGCACATCCAGGCGCTTCTGCTTGGCGGCATTGCGCCCCAAGCCGATGCCGCGTTTCTTTATTGCCCGGAAGGGAACTACCAGGGCGAAGCTGCCAACCTGCTGGACGCCTTGCAAATTTCCAGGGAGGGGAAGTCCGCTGATGCCATACTCACGGAGTTCCAGAAGCGCGGCCTGCTTCTCACGTATGTTCTGGAGTGCCCTCTGGAGCCAGGCGTGACCCCTCCTGCCGCGCAGCAACTGATCGGAAAGCAATTGGCGGCTGTAATGGTGCGCATCCGCAGGTCGCTTAAGCCTAAGCGGGTGGTGCTGTTTTCCAAGGAATTAGCCGCCCTGAAAGGGAAGTTCACGGAGACAGCGCTAGGAACTCCTATATTCACAGGCGCATACGGGCCGTTTTGGCTTGATGGCAGCGCAAATGAGAGGGAAATGGAGGAGCTTCGCCGTGCGCTGGCCACTGGAAGCGTGCCGTGACCGGCAGGGCTTGTGTGACGGAAGTCACTGCGGACAGTGATGGGCTAACTGAAACTGTGAGTGACTCGCACATGCTATCGATTATGGTAAGATTACAGTGTGGCGGGCTGAGCGAGGAGTGATTGGTGCAGAATCGGGCAAAATTTGGCGTGGGTATCGGCGTAATCGTCGTTTCGCTGGTTTTTTTGGCCTGGATGGGCTATGGCGAGAGCAAGACCTACTACCACACCATAGCCGAATACCAGCAACTCCAAGGCTCCGCGCGGAATCACCGCATGCGCCTGTCGGGAACAGTGGCTCCTGGCAGCATCCATCACTCCACGGGACATACCGATTTCGTGCTCGAAGAGGAAGGCAAGACTCTTCCCGTCAGCTATGTGGGCAGCGATCCGCTGCCAGATACGTTTGTTGACAAGTCCCAGGCATTGGTAGAGGGCCGCCCTGGTGCCAACGGCCAGTTCGTCGCGGAACACGTGCAGGCCAAATGCGCTTCCAAATACGAAGCGGCACCCGGGGGAGACAAGCCCGCAACTTCCAGCACGACCCAACAGAGCAGCATGTAGCGCGTCCAGCAGAAAAACTTACGGGGGAGAGGCGGAAGGATTATGGATGTATTCGGTTCGTTCACACTTCTGCTCGCATTTGTCTGTGCCGTGTATGCCTTCGTGGGGGGAATCGCCGCGATCATCACGCGGCATCCGCTGCTGGTAAAGAGCACGCGGCAGGCGGGCATCGCCACTTGCGTGCTGATCTTCATCGGCACGTTCAGCCTCGAATACCTGCTCTTCAGCGACAACTTTTCGGTGGCTTACGTCGTTTCGCACAGCAATCGTGATCTCTCCGCTTTCTACAAAATTGCCGCGCTGTGGTCTGGGCAGGAGGGCTCGCTGCTGTTCTGGAGCTTCCTCCTCGCCGTTTACGTCATTTCAGTTCTTATCGCCTATCGCCATAAGAACGGCGAATTGATGCCTTATGTCGGCGTGATTCTCGCCGGCGTGCAGATTTTCTTTCTCACCCTGAACAATTTCGTGGAAAGCCCCTTCAGGACCCTCGCCGCGGTGAATGCCAGCGGGGCGCTGGAACCTTTCGTGCGCATGGATGGCAACGGCCTCAATCCGCTGCTGCAGTACCCGGAGATGGTCATCCATCCGCCGAATTTGTATTCCGGCTATACGGGCTTCACGATTCCGTTCGCCTTTGCGCTGGCTGCGTTGCTGGCACGGTATCCCGGCGAAAAGTGGATTCACCTTACGCGCAAATGGACCATGATCGCCTGGTGCTTCCAGTCCATCGGCATTCTGCTTGGCGCGCATTGGGCCTATGCGGTGCTCGGCTGGGGAGGCTACTGGGGCTGGGATCCGGTCGAGAACGCTTCGCTGCTGCCCTGGCTGACAGGCACCGCATTTCTGCACTCGGTGATGATGCAGGAAAAGCGCGGCATGATGAAGGTGTGGAACGTGTGGCTGGTCTTTTGTACGTTTCTGCTGTGCATTTTGGGGACGTTCCTGACGCGCAGCGGCGTGGTGAGTTCCGTGCACGCGTTTGCGAACTCGCAGATCGGGCCGTGGTTTGTCAGCTTCATGCTATTGACCCTGGTGGTGTGTTTCGTGGCCTACGTGAAGAATCACGACTACTTGAAGAGCGAGAATCAGTTGGATTCCCTGATCTCCCGCGAGTCCAGCTTCCTGTTTAACAATTTGCTGTTCCTGGTGGCCTGCATCGCCGTTCTTTCCGGCACGCTTTTCCCGGTCTTTACGGAGTGGTTCACGCCCTCGCGCATCAGCGTTGGCGCGCCCTTCTTCAACAAGATCATGATTCCCATCGGCCTGGCCATACTTTTCCTTACTGGCGTTGGCCCTCTGCTCGCCTGGCGCAAGACCTCTACGGACAGCCTCAAGCGCAACTTCACGTGGCCCGTTGTTGTGGGCGCGCTCACTGCTGTTCTCGCTTATGTTCTTGAATATCGCAATGCGTACTCGCTCGTTTGCCTTTTCCTGTGCGGCTTCGTTTTCTGGACGATCGTGATGGAGTTCTACCGCGGGGCTAAAGTGATTGCCGCGCGCACCGGCATGAGCCTGATGATGTCCGCGCACGAACTCTCCATGCGCAACACGCGCCGCTACGGCGGTTACGTCGTACACTTCGGCATGGTGCTGATCTTCATTGGGTTGGCGGGCGCCGCATTCAATACGGACGTCCAGAAGACCATGAACCTGGGCGATTCCATGAAGCTCGGCCCCTACACGCTGGTGCTCCAGAGCGCCGACACGAAACCCGAGAAGAATTACACGGCCGAGCGCATGATCGTGGAAGTCCTGAAAGGCAATAAGCAGCTCATGCTGCTGTACCCGGAAAAACGCGCATTCCAGGGACGGGACCAGCAAAGCGGCACGATGGTGGCCATTTATTCGACGCTGCGCGAGGATGTTTACGTGGTGTTCGCCGGGATGGACCCGGACACCAATCTGCCGGTGATTCACGCTTTCCTGAATCCTCTGGTGAAGTGGATCTGGCTGGGCGGCGTGTGGGTGGTGATGGGGACGCTGCTGGCGCTGATGCCCAACCGGCGCGCGGCACTGGTGATTGCCGGTGCGACGCAGCCGGCGGCCTCGGCTGTCGCGCCTGCCTTGAATCCTTCGGTCACACTGAGAGAGGGCCATGATTAAGCATCGCAGCGTATTCGCGTTGGCCCTGGTGGTTGTGCTGGGGGTGCTTCCGCTCGTCGCGCAGCAACAGCAGGCGGACCGCGTCAAAGCCATTGGCGGGAAATTCCTGTGCATGTGCGGATGCGGGCAGATTCTTACGCAATGCAATCATGTGGGTTGCACCACGTCCGCGGCCATGCTGAAGGAATTGGGCCAGTGGGTGAATCGCGGCGATTCCGAAGCCACCATCACGCAAGCGTTCGTCCAGGAATATGGCACCACGGTGTACGCGGAGCCGCCGAAGAGCGGCTTCAGCCTGATCGCGTGGGCCATGCCGGTGGTATATTTCGTTGCCGGCACCGTGGTGGTGCTCTTTGTGATTTCCAGGTGGCGCAAGAGGCCGCAGGCCGCTGGCGTGGACGCGGCGGCTCCGGTCACCGCTGCGGGCGTGAAAATTTCCCAGGAAGCCATGGAACGCGGGCGGGCCCAAGCGGCCCGGGAGACTGAGGACTAACGTGATGGTGGCAGGAGTATTTCTGGCGCTGGCGGTAGGTTCACAGGACCTGGCGGTTGGCGGCGCGTGCCTCGCGCTGGCTGTGGCCACTTTTCTTTTCGTGTTCTACATTCATCCGGACGCCTCCGACCTGGCGCCGCACCGCACCAAGCTTGACCAATTGCTGGAACGCCGCGATGCCATCTACGACAACCTGCGGGACCTGAAATTCGAATACCGCGCCGGAAAGTATTCCGAAGGCGACTTCGAGACGATGAAAACCGCGCTGGAAAACGAAGCCGCCGTGGTGCTCACCGAAATCGAGCAGGCTACCGAATTCCAGGTGCGGCGACCGCGGGGCGTCAAGGCCGTCGTGACGGAGCGGGGCGCTCGATGAATCATTTCGGTCTGCGAGTTCTTCTCACCATTCTTGCCGCTGTTCTCGTTAGCTCCGTGGCTTACGCCGGCACCGTTCACGGCACGGTCATCAATCGAACCACGGGCAAGCCCGCGCCGGACATTCCGCTCACGCTGCTGAATCCCACGGCGGGCATGGTGGAAGTTGGCTCCAGCAAAAGCGATGCGCAGGGCCAGTTCATTGTGACGAGCGATGCCATCGGCATGGGGCCCATTCTGATTCGCGCCACCTATAAAGACAATTCATTCAACACGTTTCTTCCGCCGGGGCGCCCGGAAGTGGATGTGGACATTTACGAGACCTCGAAGGACTCCAAATCCATCACCGCGGATTCCCACATCATTATTTTCCAGCCCAGCGACGGCAAACTGATCGGCGCGGAAGAATATCACGTGCAAAATAGCTCGAATCCTCCGGTGGCCTATTTCCGCAGCGAAGGCAATTTCGATTTCGCTATTCCCGCTGGAGCCACGCTGCAACAAGTCAGCACGATCAGTTCGCTGGGCGTGGCCGTGCCGCAAGCTTCGATTGATAAGGGCAAGGGCCGCTACGCCATCGCGTATGCGTTCCGGCCCGGTGAAACGAGCATTCGCCTCTCCTACGAGATCGCCTATCCGGGAAATGCTGCCAAAGTAAAATTGCCAGCCACTTATGGCGGATTCAAGATGCTCGTTGTTGCGCCGCCAGGCGTCAGCGTTGCCGGCGATGGCTTGACGTCTGCCGGGCAAGAGCAGGGCATGATGGTGTACACGCACGAACCGCTGGCCGCGAAGGCGAGCTTGCTGGTGCAGCTTTCAGGCATTGGCAATCCGCAAGCCGCCTACGCCGGTGGCGCGCCAGGCCAACAGGGCGGGCAGGAAGGGAACTCGCGCGCGGAGAGTGAAGACATTCAAGTGGTACCCGGGCGGCTGGACGATCTGAAATGGCCGCTGACGATCGGCCTTGCGGCGCTGTTTGCGCTCGGCGCGGTACTGCTCTCGCGAAAGCAAGTGGTGGTGGCCGCGGGCCCTGCCGGGGAACTCGAAGATGCTCCTGCCGCGCCGCGCATGGCGTCCGCAAAGGCCGGCAAGCCAGCGACTGCCTCAGGGGCCGCGCCAACTGCCGCCTCGGCGAGCAGCGTGGCCGAAGTGAACGCCCAGGTTGGTGCGAGCCTCGATGCGCTGAAGGAGACCATCTTTCGCTTGGAACTCCGCAAGCAAGCCGGTACGATCTCCGAGGAAGAGTACGCGTGGGAGCGCGCCCGCGTGGAAAAGCTGCTGCGCGATCTTGTGCATGGTTGAGCGTTTAGGAGTGCGGCGGCTTGCCGCCGCTTTTGCGCATGGCTGAGAGACTGTGCTCGTTCACGGGCATGCCAGTTCCAGAATTGGGACCACGCTGGAGAATTGGGAGGGCTTGGCCTCAAAGTTAGCTGAATGACTCCAAAACCTGTCATTCCGAGGGCGGGGTTTGCCCGAGGAATCTGCTTATTCTTGGGTTGTTGCAGAAAGCAGATTCCTCGCTGCGCTCGGAATGACAGGTAGCTTAATATTTCAGGAGCCTGTTTAGCCTTGCCGCTATTTCGATTTAAATCCAGGTTCTGCGCCTGAGGGATCCTTTTTCGTGTTGCAGAGAGAGTGGACTCTACGTTGAAATGTCTCTTGTGACTGCGCTGCGCATACCTCCAACGGGACTTCGCTTCGAGAATATCGACAAACGCTATGGCGGACTCTTCGCCCTGCGCCGCGTCTCTTTTGAAATTGCACCCGGCGAATGCGTGGTCGTTGCGGGACGCAACGGCTCCGGCAAAACCACGCTGCTGCGCGTGGCCGCGCAAATCGTGAAGCCGACGGCAGGGAAGCTGAGTTTTCCCGGCGCGGCGCTGGCCTCCCATGGCCGCCCCGGCTACGTCGCGCACACCACGATGGTGTACGACGAGCTCACCGCCGAGGAAAATCTGCTGCTGTTCGGCAAACTTCAGAATGTCGAAAACCCCGCGGCGCGCGCTGAAGAGCTGCTGCGCGAAGTCGGCCTGATGGAGCGCCGCGATTCGCTGGTACGCACTTTTTCCCGCGGCATGCGCCAGCGCATGGCCATTGCGCGCGCGCTGATTCATCGGCCCTCGGTGCTGCTCTTTGATGAGCCGGCCACGGGCCTTGATCCCCCCGGCATCACCTGGCTGGCGAATTCCTTGCGCGAAGTGAAGCGCGCGGGCTGCACCGTGGTCATGAGCCTGCACGGCGAATCGGAAATTTCCGCGCTGGCCACGCGCGCCGTGCAACTGGACGCCGGAAGCGTCGTTGCCGACACACAGTCTGGCGCGTCGCTGCGCTCGATACTTACCTTTGGGAGCGCCTGAGCGCCGCCATGAGCCTTCTCTCCACTACGGCGATCCTCCTCGATAAAGAGTTGCGCACGGAGTTTCGCTCGCGCGAACTCCTTACCACCACGAGCGTCTTCATCCTGATCGTGCTGGTGATGTTCAGTTTTGCGATCAATCCAGGCACCGAAGAGGCACGGGAATTCGCACCCGGGCTGCTGTGGCTGGCAATTTTGTTTGCGTCGTCATTAATGTTTCAAACCTGTTTTCTGCGCGAGCAGACCAACGACACGCTCAGCTCATTGCGCCTGGCCGTCAGCGATCCCTTCGCGATCTTTCTCGCCAAAGTCATCGCCAACACGCTCTTTCTCCTTCTGACCGAGCTGCTGATGCTGCCGTTTTTCGCCATCTTCTACAACATTCCACTGTGGTCCAAACTGCCCGTGCTGATCCTGGTGTTGTTTGTGGGGAGCCTGGGCATCTCCATTGTGGGAACCGCCATCTCCGCCATCTCCGCGCAGGCGCGCATGCGGGAATTGCTGTTGCCGCTGCTGTTGTTGCCATTGCTCACGCCGGTGCTGGTGGTCAGCTCACTGGTGACGGCGAGCCTTCTGGATCGCGAACCGGTGGTGCAGTGGAAGGGCATAGGATTCCTGGCGGTGTTTGACCTCATTTTTTTGACGGCGCTATGGCTTTTCGGCGAATATCTTCTGGAGGAGTAATCCGCAATGGGTAAACGCATCGTCCTCGGCGCGGTCGCCATACTGCTGGTTATCGCGGCGGCGTACGCGTCGTTCTATGTGGCGCCGGAAGAGCGTACCATGGGCCTGATCCAGCGCATCTTCTACTTTCATGTGGGCAGCGCCTGGGCCGGGCTGCTGGCTTTTTTCCTTTGCTTCATCGGGAACCTGATGTACGTGTGGAAGCGTGAGGCGAAGTACGACTGGCTGGGAGTGGCAGGCGCTGAGGTGGGGCTTGTATTTACGACTGTCGTGCTGATCACCGGGCCGATCTGGGCGCATCCCGTGTGGGGCATCTGGTGGACGTGGGACGCCCGGCTGACTTCCACGTTTGTGCTCTGGCTGCTTTATGTATCGTATTTGTTGCTGCGGACTCTAATCGAGGAACCGGGCCGGCGCGCCCTGCTTAGCGCGCTCTTCGGCATTTTTGCTTTTATTGATGTGCCGCTGGTGTTCGGCGCGATTCGCTGGTGGCGCACGCAGCATCCTTCGCCGGTCATCATGGGCGGCCCAGGGTCCGGCTTGGATCCCACCATGCGCAAGGTGCTGTTCTTCTCCGGGTTCGCTATGTGCGTTTTTATGGCGTTCTTGATCGTCGAACGCTATGCGCTGGAAAAAATGACGTCGGAAGTGGACATTCTGAAGCGGGAAGCGGAGGCGCAATGAAGAATCTGGACAGCGTGTTTGCGGCATACATCATCGGCTGGGGCGTATTCTTTCTTTACTATGTTTCCATCGCCAAGCGCACCGCCGATCTCCGCGCCGAAGTGGAGCGGCTGAAGAACGCCTTGCCGTGCGGGAAGTAAGGCGCGAAAGATTGCCCGGAGGAATCCGTGACCTCGAACGCCAAAAAACGCGTGGGCATCGTCCTCTTTCAACTCGGCGGGCCAGAATCGCTGGAAACCGTTGAACCGTTTCTGCGCAATCTTTTTCTCGATCCCGACATCATCCCGCTGGGTCCGCTGAATTTCATTCGCGGCCCGCTGGCGCGCTACATTGCCAAGAAGCGGTGCGTGCCGGTGGCCCAGCGCTACGGCATGATTGGCCGCCGGTCGCCCATCGGGATTCTGACGGAGCGCCAGCGCCGCAAGCTGGTGGCTGCGTTGCAACCCCACATCGAGCCCGTCGCATTCACTGCCATGCGTTATTGGAAGCCGCTCACCGAAGACGCTGTCGCTGCATTGAAGAAGGCTGGCCGCCTCGATGAACTCGTGCTCCTGCCGTTGTATCCCCATTATTCGTATGCGACCACGCTCAGCAGCCTGAAGGAGTGGCGGCGCGTCTATGGCGAGCCCGTCGACACTCTGCCCGAACGCACCATCGAGTATTTCTATGATCACCCGCTGTACATCGAGGCGCTGGTGAAAAACGTCGGGAAGATGCTGCGTCAGTTTCCGGACAGTTCGCGCGTGCAGCTAATTTTCAGCGCACATGGCCTGCCGATGAGCCTCGTCGAGAAGGGCGATCCCTACCCGAAACATGTGGAAGAAACGGTGCGGCTGGTCTGCGAGCAGGGCGCGCGGGAATATCCGAACTGGCCGCGCACGCAGTTGCTGTGCTTCCAGAGCAAGGTCGGCCCGGCGAAGTGGCTCGAGCCTTCTTTCCTTGCGACGCTCGAACGGCTGGGACACGAAGGCGCAAAAGAAGCGCTGGTGGCGCCAATTTCGTTTGTTACCGAGCACATCGAGACGCTGCACGAAATCAACATGGATGGCCGCGCCGACGCCAAAAAATGGGGCATCGAGCGTTTCCGCATGATGCCGGCGGTTGGCGATGGCCCGCTGTTCATCGCAGCCCTGAAGGACTTGGTGCTTCGCGCTGTCGAAGTGCCCGCGGATGAGCCGCCGCGTTCCTCGGCTGCCGCTTGAATTCGGGGTGTCGCGCGGCACATTCGTTTATCCTGAAAGTTGAGGAGAGATTTCATGGCACAAAAAACGTGCGATGGAGAACCGTATCTCCGCTGCGCGGCCCGACGCGCCACAAAACGACGCGGAGGAGAAGATCGGGCCGCTCCGGTCCCTTCGACTTCGCTCAGGGCAGGCGGAATGACAATCGGTGGTGGGGTGGCAGGCGAGAAAGCAGCGCCAAGGCGCCGCACTCCAAACGGGTTCGGGGGGCGTGAGGGGCACGTTCTCGTTTTTGTTGCGCTATAATCCGTCTTTCGGGTAGTGGGGCCCGAAATTCATGAAAGCCACCTATCATCCTGGCATTCATCGCTACGCGGTGTTCGTGGTGTGCTGGACTATTGTTCTGCTGACCGCGGGAGCTCTGGTTACTTCCGAGGACGCGGCGCTCTCCGTGCCCGATTGGCCGCTCTCCTACGGCACGCTGAATCCACCGATGGTAGGCGGCATCGCCTTTGAACATTCGCATCGCTTGATCGCCGCGGCCCTCGGCTTCCTAGTGATCGTGCTGGCGTTTCTGCTATGGAGGAAGGACGAACGCCCCGGGGTTCGCTGGCTGGGCGCTTTTGCCGTGGCGGGCGTGTGTCTGCAAGGCGGCCTCGGCGGCCTCACTGTGCTGAAACTCCTCCGCTACTGGCTTCCCGTGATGCATGCCTGCGCGGCGGAGATCGTGTTTGCCTTGCTGGTGAGCATCGCTATGGTCACGAGCCGGTGGTGGATGGAGAATCAGCCGCAATATGAAGACCGCGGCACTCCGCCGATTCACACTATCGTCACTCTCAATGCCTTCGTTATTTTCGCGCAGATACTGGCGGGTGCGGGTTTCCGGCACAAATACCTTTCGTTGAAGCCGCACGTTTACGGCGCACCGATCGTGCTCCTCATGGTGGTCTGGACGGCACTGGTGCTTCGCAGCCGCTTCCCCCAGGTGCGGGAGATGGTCCGCGCCCGGGTGCTGCTGCACATGATGGTGGGGATTCAGATACTTCTTGGCCTCACGGCGCTGTGGGCGCGCGTTCGGGGTGCCGATGACCCGCAACCCATGCCATTCACGGTGTTCTCGACCGTCGTGCACACCGTCGCGGGCGCGATTCTTTTTGGCGCTTCCATATTGACCGTGCTGTTGTGTTACCGGCTGGTTCCCCGAGACAGGGAAGTGCTTCTGGCGACGACGCGAGGCGAGGTGCCCGCACAATGAGCACGGCCGGGACCACGGAACTCACACAGGCCAGCAAGCTGAGCGCGTACATCGCGCTTACGAAGCCGGACGTGTCGTTCCTGGTCCTGATGACTACTGCGGCGGGCTACTACATGGGTGTGCGCGGCCCGGTGGATTGGCTGCACCTGCTGCACGTGGTGTTCGGCACTATGCTGATTGCCGCGGGCACGGCGGCGTTGAATCATTACATTGAGCGCGAAACCGACGGCACCATGCGGCGCACGGCCTCGCGCCCGCTTCCTAGCGGCCAGTTGATGCCGGCGGAAGCGCTGCGCTTTGGGCTGCTCCTCTGCGTTGCGGGCGCCGTGGATCTTGCCATCACTGGCGGTTTTCTCCCTTGCCTGCTCGGCGTGTTCACCTGCCTCAGCTATTTGTTGGCTTATACGCCGCTGAAGAAGCACACCGTGTGGGCTACGTTTATCGGTGCGATTCCTGGCGCGATTCCGCCGATGATAGGCTGGACCGCGGCCACCGGAAAGCTGGACACGCCCGCGTGGCTGCTCTTCGCCATCCTTTTTTTCTGGCAATTTCCGCACTTCCACGCCATCGCCTGGATGTATCGGGAGGATTATGCGCGCGCGGGCATCCTTATGTTGCCCGTGGTGGACAAGGACGGGTCTCGCACTTTTCGCCAGATCATTCTCTATGCGGCGTCGCTTGTGGCCGTCAGTTTGCTGCCCGCGATCATGGGGTTTGCCGGTGTGCTGTATTTCTTTGGCGCGCTGGTGAGTTGCACGGGGCTTGTACAGGTGTGCCTGTGGGCCGCGAATTCCAAGTCCAACAGCCGCGCCAAGTGGCTGATGCACGCCACGGTGCTGCATATTCCGATCCTGTTGGGGCTGATGATGTACGACAAGATTCCGCGCTGAGGTGGCACGGACCTGGTTGGATAAGGGTTATCAGATATCAGTTATCAGCGATCAGGAAGTGAACCCCAGGAGCAGAGACAGGAAAGGTCCTTGCTGACCACGTTCTCCCACGCTGCACTCAACGCCACGCTCAATGGCACCAGCGCGATTCTGCTTGCCGCGGGCTACGCAGCCATTCGCTCCGGCAAGCGCGAACTGCATAAGAAACTGATGATCTCCGCGTTCGCGGTCTCTACGGTTTTTCTCGTTTCCTACCTCGTGTATCACTATCGCGTGGGCCATGTCGCGTTTCATGGGCAGGGGTGGATTCGGCCGGTGTATTTCGCGCTGCTGCTCTCGCACACGCTCCTGGCCATCGTGATTGTGCCGCTGATCCTCGTCACGCTGCGCCGCGCCTGGCTCGAACGCTTCGACAAGCATCGCCTCATCGCCCGCTGGACACTTCCGCTATGGTTCTACGTGTGCGTCACCGGCGTCGTCGTCTATCTACTGGTCTACGTAATCTACTGACATAGAAACCCTCGTCTCGCTTGACTTTCTGAAGATTTCAGCATCTCGCTGGAGTGTTTCTCCTTCAAGAAAGAAGGCAAAAGTACCGCGCGGCAAAATGGCATTTATACAGCCGTGCCCAGGAAAAACTGACACACCTTTCTTTCGAGTGATAAACTCCGCAATATCGCTCCCACCATAAGTCTGGACGGCTCCAGTTATCGGAGGCACGCAATGAAAACTCTCGTCCGGCTCTTACTACTGTTCACAACTGTGTTCCTGTCCGGTTGCACCTTGCATGGTCGACTATACAATCTAGAGACAGGTGTGACGACAATCGTGACGTTTAGTTACAGTGGAAGCGGTCACGGGCATCTCACTGGGACGCTTCCTTCAGGGGAAGTGATGAAGGGTGAGTACACCACGCTAGCCGACGCGGCCTACGGATGGGGTTCGATTTATGGCACAGGCGGGTCTGCTACTGCGTCAACCGGCACTGTGAGCGGGAAGCAGTATGGAACAGCCGTTGCAACCGGGGACAAAGGCACCGTGATTAACTGCGAGTATGTAACAGGAATGAGCCTTCATGGCTCGGGGGCCTGCAAGGACAATCACGGCGGGAAATACAAACTGATGTTTTGAAAACCGCAGGTGAGTAGACGCTATGGAACAGGATGAAGAAAAAAAGAAGAAACTTGCACCTGGGAAGCGTTCGGCTGGCAGTCACGATGGTGGCAGCATCGCCACTGTTCGTACTCGAAAAAAGCGCGTTGGGCGGAAGTCGCGCCGACGAACTTATAGGCCGGGTGGCCGCAGGTCCTGAGAGTTTGTTCTGGATGTTCTGCCACGTGCGTCTGGTCTAACGTCGAAAGAAATCAAACATTTTGTCAGCCTGTTGCGCGAGAACATTATTGATGCCGTCCGAGTTCAACTCGGTCGCTTCCCGCAATCTCACTATAGTCTTCTCTGTCCACGGATTCGTGTAAACTCTTGTTCGTATGAGAATCCTCCTCTTTGGCGCGACGGGATCGGCGGGTGGGGGCGTGCTGGAGGCTTGCATTGGCGCTTCCATCGTGGAGGAAGTGCGGGCCATTACGCGGCGGCCGCTGATGCACACGAGTTCCAAGCTGCGGACGTTTGTACACAAGGATTTCATGAATTACGCCACGGTGGAGGAAGCCTTCCACGGCGTGGATGCGTGTCTTTTTTGCCTGGGCGTGTCCGCCACGCAGGTATCCCGCGAGGAGTACCGCAAGATCACCTATTCCTACACGCTGGCGGCGGCCCAGATGTTCAAAGCCAAAAGCCCCGGCGCGGCGTTTCACTACATCAGCGGGCAGGGAACTCGCGCGGACAGCCGGATGTTCTGGTCCCGCGTGAAGGCGCAAACCGAGCGCGACCTGATGGAACTTGTGGACGCGGACTGCTGGCGGCCCGCGTTCATCGATACGCCGCCTTCAGCCAGCATGCCGAAAATCTACAAGGCGGTCTTCCCGCTGTTGCGCGTCCTCAAGCCCTTCCCCAGCCTCTACGTTTCCGGCGCAGACCTGGGCCGCGCCATGCTTCAGGCCACGCGGGAAAATCTGCGCAAGCGCATCATCGAAAACAGGGAGATCCGGCAAATTGCGGCGCGGGCGGATTTCTAGTGCTATGGCGTGCCGTGGCTTGCCACCGCTTTTGAGCCGGCTATGTTTGACATAAAATCTGAAATTGAGGAGCGATTCCTCCGCTGCGCAGCCCGACGCGCCATACCGCGGCGCGAAGAATAAAGTCGGGCTGCTCCGGTCGGAATGACAAAGTGGGGGCCGCGGAGAAAGGCCCAAGACCATTTCCTCGGGGGTTGAAGCCCCATGATGGCCAAGCACTTGATGTCGCAGCTAAAGCTCCGACCCCCTAGCGCTCGGATACGGATTCGGCGTGGAGGAAAGAGATTCTTCAGGGGCTAAAGCCCGTTGGAAGAAAGGGCTTTACGCCGGGGCTGAAGCCCCGGCCTCCTAAAGAATCAAGCGGGAGATGGCTACAGCCAGCCGCGGTCTTTGTAGGCCTGCGTGCCCAGTTTCAGCGCCGCCTCAATGTCATCGCGCAGAGCATCGTCCAGCTTCTTCACGTGGAAGCACGTCTTGCCCTGCAATAATCTCATCAGATTGGGCGATAGCTTCTTCTTCTCCTCATTGTTCAGGTAGATGCACATCAAATAAAGGCCGACATAGCCCTTCTGCAAGATAACCGCAGCAAGTTGCACGGGAACAGGCTTCCCGCCGTAGGCTCCGGGAATCACCACCGGCTTGGGGACAGTTATTTGCGCGTTCTTCTTGTTCTGTACGCCTACTTCCTCGAAGCGAAACGGCGGCGCATGGCGTTTTAGGATTCCCTCGATTTCCGAGTAGATGGTCTCTAAAGAAGTGGCAGCCTGGGCCGGGGGCATGGGCTGCGCTTTTGTATCGGGTTTTGTGGGTTTAGTCATGGGGCGAAATCCTACTTCATTCGGGGTTGGAGATTCAACCGCTGCGGTAACGGACCTAAGAGTGTCCACCAGAGAATAGCGAAATCAAAAGAGAAGGGAAGAAAGCCTGGGAGATTGGATCGTAAGAGCCCACCCTTTCTGCAAACAGAGCAGAAAGGGTGGGGCACCCTCAAGTCCTTGAGTAAGGCGGCGGAACAAGCAGATTCCTCGCCTCGCTCGGAATGACATGTTTAATTGTTTAATGAAATTGCAACCCGGAACGCTAGGCGCTCGGCAGGGCGGCGATTACTGCTTCTGAGAACTCCTGCGTGCCGGCCGAGCCGCCGACATCGCGCGTGACGTGCTTGGCTTCTTTGTAGACTTTCACCAAGGCTGCTTCGATGCGTTGCGCGGCGGGGCGCTCGCCCAAGTGCTCGAGCATCAGGATGGAGCTCATCAATAGAGCTGTCGGATTTGCCAGGCCCTTGCCCGCTATGTCCGGGGCCGTGCCATGCACCGCCTCGAAGATCGCGCTTTCGTCGCCAATATTCCCGCTGGGCACCACGCCCAAGCCGCCGACCAGCCCTGCCGCGAGGTCGCTCATCACGTCGCCATAGAGGTTCGGCAGTAACAGAATGTCAAACTGTGCGGGATTCATCACGATTTGCATGCAGGCGTTGTCCACAATCAATTCTTTGTACTCGATATCCTTGTAGTGTTCCGCTACGGCGCGCACGGAACGCAGAAACAGTCCATCGCCCAGCTTCATGATGTTGGCTTTGTGAATGGCGTGAATTTTCTTGCGGCCGTGCTTGCGCGCATATTCGAACGCAAAGCGCGCAATCCGCGTGGAAGCTTTTTCCGTGATGATCTTCAAGCTTTCCACTACGCCGGGGACTACTTCGTGCTCCAGGCCCGAATACAAATCCTCGGTGTTCTCCCGCACGATGACCACATCCACGCCGTCAAAATGGGATTTCACGCCGGGCAGGTTCTTCACCGGACGCAGATTGGCGTAAAGGTCCAGACTCTTGCGCAACGCCACGTTCACGCTCCGCGCGCCTCCGGCGATCGCCGTGGCCATCGGACCTTTCAGCGCCACGTGGTTGCGCCGCACAGACTCGATCGCCGCGGTGTTCAAGACTTCCGCGCCCGTAGTGCCTTTGTCCGTGTTTTTGGCGCGCGCCGCCAGCTCTTCCCACTCGATTTGCACGCCGGAAGCATCCAGAATGCGGCGCACGGCCGCGGAAACTTCCGGCCCGATGCCTTCTCCGGGTAACAACGTAACGTTGTGTTTCATAGATGCATCTATTTTACTGTAGCTCAGCCTATCCGGCCTGAGGGTTTTTCCGGGGTATCTTTTGCGGAGCCGGCCTAGTCGTTGCCGAATTTCGGGTTTTCAGTAGGAAGGCATTTGGTGGAGTTATTTACGACGTAAAAGCGGCGGCAAGCCGCCGCACTCCAAGGGGGAAGTGACGGGCAGGAACGCGCAGTTTGGGCCGAATCGGGCTGTGTTATACTGTGTACGTAAAGTTGCTCGCGGAGGATTCTGCGAGCGGAGGCCAAAAGAATTATGATCAACCTGACGCCAGTTGCCGCCAGCAAGGTCAAGGAAATCATGAGCATGCAGAACCCTGTGCCCACGGCGCTGCGAGTAGCCGTGGTGGGTGGAGGCTGCTCGGGTTTCCAGTACCACATGGCATTTGAGAACCAGACGAATGAGACCGACGAGGTCCTGGACTTCGACGGACTCAAGGTTGCCGTGGATCAGATGAGCTCCATGTACCTCGACGGCGTTGAGATCGACTACATCGAGACTCTCGAGGGCGCTGGCTTCAAGTTCAACAACCCCAATGTGAAGAGCACCTGCGGCTGCGGCAGCTCGTTCAGCGTCTAAATCACCTCCGTTTCTTTGTAGGTTTGCCCGCATCAGGCGGACACCCCATATCCATCCAATCACCGAGTCTTGCCCCTTTTATTCGGCTCCTGGCTAAAGTCAGGAGTCTTTTCTTTGCCGGATGACCATGCAGAGGGCCTGCCAAGGCGAATAGCTTCATTCGCACCGACGTAGGTAATGTCCTATTCGCACAAGGGAAAAGCAGATTCCTCGCTCCGCTCGGAATGACAAGTTCTGGGTGATAAAGCAGATTCCTCGCTTCGCTGGGAATGACAAGTCCTGGGTGACGTCCTGGGTGATAGATGAGGTAAGAGAACCCAACCCCGGCGAAGTTGGATCTTCTAGCGATAATCGATTGAAGGAAAACAAAGTGCACGCGCTTGCAATGGGTTGACTTCGGATTTTAGGTTTAGGCTGGAAAGTTGCGGGCGATTCCTCCATACTCCTACGCCTCAGCCAAGAACACGTAAGGAGAATACATATGGCAACGATTACCACCAAAGACGGTACGCAGATTTACTACAAAGATTGGGGCAAGGGACAAGCGGTCGTTTTCAGCCACGGCTGGCCCCTCAGCGCGGACGCCTGGGAAGACCAGATGATATTCCTGGCCGATTGTGGATACCGTTGCATCGCCCACGACCGGCGCGGCCACGGGCGCTCCAGCCAGCCCTGGGACGGCAACGAAATGGACACCTACGCTGATGATCTCGCGGCGCTTGTTGAGGCGCTCGACTTGAAGGACGCAATCCATGTGGGTCACTCCACGGGAGGCGGTGAAGTCGCCCGCTACATCGGCCGCCACGGCACAAAGCGCGTCGCCAAGGCGGTGCTCATCGGCGCGGTGCCTCCGCTGATGCTGAAGACGCCCGGCAATCCCGGTGGCTTGCCCATCGAGGCGTTCGACCAAATCCGCGACGGAGTTCTCAACGACCGATCGCAATTCTTCAAGGAATTGACCACGCCGTTCTATGGCGCGAACCGGCCCGGCTCCAAGGTCTCGCAAGGCCTGCGGGATTCCTTCTGGCTGCAAGGGATGATGGCTGGACACAAAGCTTGCTACGACTGTATCAAGGCCTTCTCTGAAACCGATTTCACCGAAGACCTGAAGAGGTTCGACGTGCCCACACTGATCCTGCACGGCGATGACGACCAGATCGTGCCCATTGGGGCTTCAGCGCTCCGTTCATCGAAGCTGGTCAAAGGGGCAACGCTGAAAGTCATTGCGGGCGCGCCACACGGCATGTGCTCCACTCTTAAGAACCTGGTCAACGCGGAATTGCTCGCGTTTTTCAAGGATGCAGCTTCCAGCGCGTCAGCGTGACCCAACACTGGGACAACCGGGAAGGCCGCGCGCCGTTGCCTTGCACCAGACTGACGCCACCGGCAACCTGTAAGTGGGATACCCGCCCCCGGCGGACGCCCCCTATCCACACAAGCAAGAGAAACTGCATCTAACAAACGAGCACATCCCTGGGCGGCGAACAGCCCCGGAGGTAGGCTAGCTTCGGAGTGCCGGGAACCTTTTGGGGGCGAGCAGGGAATTATCGTCTAAGAGGACAGCGCGTGGAATTGTGTCTCCTAGCCCTCAAGCAACGATGCAGACCCGGCAGAGGAGAAGCGCTAATCCATGATCATAATGGGGCGGAGGTCCAAAAGAGTGCCTGAGATTCAGTCTGTAGACCGACAGCAGAATCAATGGGTATGGCCGGGGCGGAGCCTTTTGTTCTTCGCTGTTCTGCTGCTCCTGGCGGATTTGCCGGTGCGCAGCCAACAGAGCGCGCCCATCATCCTGGACGTGAACGCGGTCAGCCTGCTTGCCACGGTGCGCGATAAGAAGGGAGACATCATCCGCAATTTGACCAAGGATGATTTTGCGCTGGAACAGGACGGCAAGCCCCAGACGATTACTTATTTTGCCAAGGAATCGGATCTCCCCCTGACGCTGGGACTGCTGGTGGACACGAGCATGAGCCAACGACGCGTTCTGGATCAGGAGCGCGCCGCCAGCCGCACATTTCTGGATCAGGTTTTGCGCGTGGACAAGGACAAGGCTTTTGTCATTCAATTCGACCGTGAAGTTACGCTGCTGCAGGACCTGACATCTTCCCGCGAAAAACTGCAGGCGGCGATCGAGCATATTGATACGCCGCAATTCTCGCAGAGTGGTTCCTCGGGTGGCGGCGGTGGCTCCTCGGGCGGTTCCTCGGGCGGCAGCGCTGGCGGAAGCGGTGGACGTGGTTCGCACGGCTGGGGCGGCGGGGGCACGTTGCTCTATGACGCGGTTTTCCTGGCGTCTGACGAATTGATGAAGAAACAGCACGGCCGCAAAGCCCTCATTGTTCTCACCGATGGCGTGGACCACGGCAGCAAGGAGAATTTGCAGGAAGCCATAGCAACCGCGCAGCGCGCCGATACCCTCGTTTATTGCATCCTGTTCGCCGACAAAGAAGCCTATGGAAACGGGGGAGGATTCGGCGGCCCGCACATGGGAGGCGGGATGGGGGGCAGACACGGCGGCTACCCGAGGCCCACGGAAGAATCGCGTCCCGATGGGAAGAAGGTCTTGAAACAGATGTCCGAAGCTACCGGCGGACGCTTCTTTGAAGTTACCAAGAAAGAGCCCATCGACAAAATCTATGACGCCATCGATGAAGAGCTGCGCTATCAATACAGCCTGGGGTACACGCCGGTGAAAGCGGACACTCCCGTGGGCTATCACAAGCTGCATCTCACCGTGAAGCAAAAGGACGCGGTTGTGCAAACAAGGGATGGCTTCTACCTGGACCGCTAACATGCTCCGCGCTGGCCCGCCAAGTCAGTGTGTCTGATTGTGCCCGAGTGGCGGGGTACTCTCCGCTCATCTGCATTAGGCAAAACTGGACACAGGTCCAGAACGCCGTAATCGGAGAAGGGAAGTAATAAGACGGCAGATGTCCGGTAAACGGCGCAGATGGCAGCCGGATGCGGTTTGACGGCTGGAGAGTACGTTACTTCGGCAACTTTTTGAGCGTCTTGTCGCAGTCCGCCTGCATTTTCTTGGCGCGGGCTTCCAGATCCTTGTCGGGCTTCGAAGCGAGCAGCTTCAGCGCAACATCCAGATTGCCGTGAACGACCTCATTGAGGGTGCGCAGGCGATCCGGCTGGCTGATGCCGCTGGACTCAAACATGGCGCCCGTCTTCAGGAAGCTGTTGCTGAGTTCGATGAGGTAAACCCGTGGATCAACGTCAACCTTGCCGCTACTGAAGGCCGCTTGACCCTTGTTGGGGTCCTGACCGGCTCCAGCGATCGTGGAAAGGACGACGGCAAAAGCGTAGCGGTCGGCCTGGAGCTCGGCGCTCAAGCGGTCGGAATCCGAAACGAATTGACCCTCCTTGATCTTTGTCAATCCGGCATTTGTTCCCGTGAAGCTCGGCAAGCTGACCTCCATGGGGATGGTGTTGCCGCTTAACTTGGAGCGCTGATTCATCGCCGCTTGCAGCGCGTCCATCAGGAACGTATTCGCGGTGCTGTAGTAGTCGGAACGCACTTTGTAAAAGGCGTTGGAATGCGACTGGGCGGCAGGCTTTTGTGCCCCGGTGTAATAGGCTTCCGCCATCTGTCTGCTGGCATCGGCGAGCGCCGTCACCAGTGCAGTGCGAAGTACAAGCGCTTGCTGGCGGAAAGACTCGTCCTTGGCTGATTTGATGGCTTTGTCGAGATTGCTCAACGCCCCATCGAAATCGGAGAATTTGAGGTTGTTTCCTGCGTCAGTGAAGGCTTTGCTACTTTCGGAGATAGGAGGCCCACCAGAACAGGCCAAAAGCAGAAGGGAAATTGCGATTATCAAAAACGGCCACGGGCGGTGCGGCATCGTCGTTTCACCTCTCTGAAGAACTGATACTTCAGGTTGGAGCGCGCCTGAGCGCGATACTATGTCCACCCCGCGCCAGAGTCAACGGCTTCAGGGGAACAGGGCCGTGCAGCCAGTCAAGGCTTGTCAAGAAACTCCTGACCGCGTCCAAAAGCGGTTGTAGGGACTGCATGCCCGAACAACACGGTGGTCTCAATAGGTCGATGCAACACCATCTGATATAAGTCTGCTCTCTAAAGGTGGTGTTGTATGAGGCCAGGGAAACGATTTGGGCTTTCTGCGATCGAGAAAAGCGACATCTGGA
>Ga0074044_10001465_pt1 | contig 21265 bp, 19 predicted proteins | sample BogForMeECP23OM1_FD_94443 | JGI IMG/M metagenome (GOLD analysis project Ga0074044, IMG submission 94443) | Bog forest soil microbial communities from Calvert Island, British Columbia, Canada - Bog Forest MetaG ECP23OM1 | ecosystem: Environmental > Terrestrial > Soil > Wetlands ...
CTAAGCTTGGCTGCATTCGTTTTCTGGAAAGAGACCGGCTATTTTCAGCCGCTCTCCTTCTCTTTGCTTCTACGGGCGGTGTGCCGGCTCGCCTCCGATCGGCACCGCCTCTGGCAGCTCTTGCGGCCCCTGCTGTGGGAGCGCGAACATCCCACAACCCGACGCATTCGCGGGCTAGGCCACACGGTGATGGGCGCCGCATTGGCAGAACAACTGGCGCCGCTGAATGTCGAACACATCCACGCTCATCACGGATACTTCGCCTCATGGATGGCCTTAGCCGCCGCGCGTCTGCTCGGAATCAGCTTCAGCTTCACCCTGCACGGCTCGGACCTGCTGCAGCGCGCGGATCTGCTCTTGGCCAAGCTGCGCGCTTGTCAGTTCTGCGTGACCGTCTCCGACTTCAACCGGCAGCACATTCTCCGCAACTACACTGACATACCCCCAGAGAAAATCATCGTGCAACGGCTTGGCGTCGATCGCGTGCTGCCCTGGCCCACTGCCGCTCCCGCAGCCGAAGTGGGCCACCGGCGATTCTGTCTCCTCTCGGTCGGACGTTTACACCGGGTGAAGGATTATCACTTTCTCATCCAGGCCTGCGGCGCGCTTCGTGGCCAAGGTCTCGACTTCATTTGTTGGATCGTCGGAGAAGGGCCAGAACGCAGGGCTCTTGAAAATCAGATTGCGGCGTTGGGGCTCCAAGGGTTTGTTTACCTGATCGGCCACGTGCCTCGCTCCGGCCTTCCCGGCTATTACCGCTACGCCGACCTGGTCGTCATGACCAGCAAGAGCGAAGGAATCCCGGTAGTCCTGATGGAGGCCATGGCTCACGAAAAACTGGTGCTCGCCCCTGCCATCACCGGAATTCCCGAACTGGTCGAGCACCAGCGCACGGGATTTCTTTACCAACCCGGTTCTTTGCCAGATTTCGTCAGTGCCGTGCGCTGGATTCAAGCCAACCAAGCCTCCTTTGCCGGAATTCAGCGCGCGGCCGCGGCCAGCATCGCCGCTTCCTATAATCGCCAGCGAAACTTGCGTGCTTTTGCGGAGCAACTCTTGGCCCGCATTCCTCTATCGGAAAATCACCATGCGCATCCTGTATTGCAACAAGTACGACTATCCGTTTAGCGGCACCGAGGCGTACCTCTTCGACCTCATCCACCAGATGGATCAACGCGGTCAGGAAACCGCTCTGTTCAGCATGGATCACGGACAGACTCCCGCCTTCACGGGGCGCAGTTACCGCATCCCGTATCTCAACTTCAAGGATCCAAATGCCGGCTTCCTGAAAAAAGTTGAGATGGCGGCGCACGCCATCTACTCAACCTCCGCCCGGCGCGCCATGCGCAATTGCCTGGCTGATTTTTCACCTGACCTGGCGCACGTTCGCGGAATTTACCACCACTTGTCGCCCTCGATTCTTTGGGAGTTGAAGCGTCAGGGGATTCCCGTGCTCTACCACATAAACGATTTCAAGATCTTGTGCCCAACCTACAATCTTGTCGCCGATGGCCACGCCTGCGAACTCTGCAGTCACGGCGCATTCCACCACGCCGCCACTGAAGGTTGTTATGCCGGTCCGCGTGCCAGTGCCTTGATCCTTGCCGCCGAGGCCTACTTGCACAAGTGGCTGCGAACTTACGAACGCTGCGTGGACATGTTCCTGGCTCCCAGTGAATTCGTGCGCAGCAAGTTGATCGCCAGCGGCCTTCCTGCCCAACGCATTGCAGTCCTGCCCCATTTCCAGGCACTGCCCGGCGATGAACAACTGACTACCGATGAAGGATACCTGCTCTACTTCGGCCGGCTCTCTCCAGAAAAAGGCGCCTACGAACTCTTGCGCGCGATGGCACGGCTGCCGCACATTCCTCTCGTCATTGCAGGAGACGGGCCCGAGCGTCCCCGGCTCAAGTCGCTCGCGAAAGAACTGAACTTGCACCAGGTCTTGTTCGCGGGCATGGTCCATGGCGAGAAACTCCAGAGGCTGATCGCCGGTTGCACCTTCTCCGTGTTTCCCTCCCACGCCTATGAGACTTTGGGGAAATCGATTCTGGAGTCTTATGCCTGGGGACGGCCCGTCATCGCCTCCGATCTGGGATCGCGCCGGGAATTGGTTGAACATGGAGTCACCGGACTTCTTTATGCAGACGGAGATCACGAACAGCTCGCCCATTCCATCGGATTCCTGTCTGACCGTCCCGATCTGATCGAGAAGATGGGAGCCGCAGCTCGCCGTCGGGTCAAGGCAAATCACGACCCCGATCAGCACATGGAGAAACTACTCGAACTTTATTGCCAGCTCACATCCGCCAAGAAGGTTCTATCCTTCTCCGCCGCGCCGAAGCACCCCGTCCCGCGCCGGGGAGTTCGCGTCGCGTTTATCGGGGGGCGCGGCGTGGTCTCCAAATACAGCGGGATCGAATCCTATTACGAGCAGGCTGGGCACGAACTCGCCCGGCTGGGGCACGAAGTCACCGTCTATTGCCGCAGCTATTTCACTCCTCCCATAAGTACGCACAACGGCATGCGCGTGCGGCGGTTGCCGACCATCCGCTCCAAGCATCTGGAAACTGCCGTTCACACTCTGTTGAGCACGGTGGACGCTATGATGGCAGACTACGATGTCGTCCACTACCACTGCCTGGGACCGGCGCTGTTTTCTTTTCTTCCGCGGCTGGCCGGCAAGAAGACCGTCGTCACCGTGCAGGGTCTCGACTGGCAGCGCGGCAAATGGGGCCGGATCGCGTCGCGCGTACTGCGCTGGGGAGAAGCGGCTGCGGTTTCCTTGCCAGATGCCACCATGGTGGTCTCGCACACCCTGCAGGAGTACTACCGTCAGCAGTACAAGCGCGATACGATCTACGTCCCCAATGGGGCCACGCTGGCCTCCCGGCGAGTCCCCCGGCAACTGATCGAGTGGGATCTCCTCCCCGACAACTACGTTCTTTTCCTGGGCAGGTTTTCACCGGAGAAAAATTGCCATCTCCTGATCAAGGCCTTCGAAAACACCACCACCAGCATGAACCTGGTGCTGGCCGGAGGATCGAGTCACTCCGATGCCTACGTCCAAAGCTTGCGCCGCCACGAATCCGAGCAGATCCGCTTCCTGCCCTGGATCTCCGGAACGGATCTCGAGGAACTTCTCTCCAATGCCGCTCTGTTCGTGCTTCCGTCTGAACTTGAGGGTCTGTCGTTGGCTCTTCTTGATGCCATGGCGGCCGGAGTCTGCGTGCTGACCAGCGATATTCCGGAAAACAAAGAAGTGGTCGAGGGCGCCGGCTTCACCTTCCGTCGCGGCGACCAGGCCGATCTTGAGCACATGCTCGACCTGCTCATCCACAATCCGGAACTCCGCCGCCAATCTGCGGCAGGGGAGCGCGAGCGGATCCAGGGGCAGTATCTCTGGCCCGAAATCGCCCGCTCCATCGAAAGGGCCTATTACAACGTGCTGGGCTGGATGCCGGATGAGCAGATCCCGATCCACACTTCCGCGGCCGGGTAGCTCGTCTGGACCGAGCCCCTTTCTGATCTGGATGTCCGCCACCGGAGCTGCGACTTCGCGTCCGGCCGTGATAATGGTTAGAATCGGAACGCGGCGGTTTTGCGCAATGCCGCATTCCGAGCATGGAAGATCTCATTCTGGTCACCGGCGGCGCGGGCTTCATTGGCTCGAACTTCATCCTGCAATGGATTGCGTCGGAACGCGCGCGCATCCTGAATCTCGACAAGCTGACCTACGCGGGCAATCTCAACAACCTGCGGGCCGTCGAAGCCAATCCCCGTTATTGCTTCGGGCAGGGCGACATCGTCGATCGCGAGCTAGTGCGAAACGTGCTGCGGCACGAACAACCGCGCGCCATCGTTCACTTCGCCGCCGAAAGCCACGTTGACCGCTCCATCCACGGCCCCGATGACTTCGTCCGCACCAATGTCAACGGGACATTCAGCCTGCTCGAAGAGTCGCGTGCCTACTGGTCGGCGCTGGCGGAGCCCGATCGCGCATCGTTCCGCTTCCTGCATGTCTCGACCGACGAGGTCTACGGATCGCTCGGAGCCAATGACCCGGCCTTCAGCGAGACCACTCCCTACGCGCCCAATAGCCCCTACTCCGCGTCCAAGGCGGCTTCCGATCATCTGGTCCGCGCCTATCACCACACCTACGGCCTCCCGGTTCTGACCACCAACTGCTCCAATAATTACGGACCTCACCAGTTCCCCGAAAAACTGATTCCGCTCATGATCCTGAATGCCTGCGCCGGCAAGCCGCTCCCCGTCTATGGTGACGGCGAAAACGTTCGCGACTGGCTCTACGTCGAGGATCACTGCCGCGCCATTCGCACCGTACTCGCCCATGGCCGCGCCGGAGAAACCTACAACATCGGTGGACGAAGCGAGAAAAAGAACCTGGAGATTGTCGGCGCCATTTGCGGACTGCTGGACGAACTGCGCCCGAACGATCCCGTGGTTCCCCACAGCAAGCTCGTCGTATTCGTTAAGGATCGCGCCGGCCACGACCGCCGCTACGCCATGGACACGCGCAAAATCGAGCGCGAACTGAACTGGCGCCCGCTGGAATCATTCGAGAGCGGCCTGCGCAAAACCGTCTGCTGGTATCTTGAACACGAAGACTGGGTCCGTGACGTGACCAGCGGCAGCTATCGTCAATGGATCGCGAAACACTACGCAACCGAACGTTGAAGCCGGTTTCGTAACTGATTTTGCGGTGCGGGCAGTACGGCCCTCAGGGGCTAAAGCCCAAGTCTTGCAGGCGGGTAGTGGCACGGCTAAAGTCGTGCCCTTCCCAAAACCAGTTAGAACGACGAGTCCCAAGGTTGGGAATCAAGATGACCAAAACCGCGCAACCGAATTACAAAGGCATCATCCTCGCGGGAGGATCGGGCACCCGCCTCTATCCCGTCACCCACGTAATCGCCAAGAGCCTGCTGCCGGTGTACGACAAACCGATGGTGTACTACCCGCTCTCCACGCTGATGCTGGCCGGCGTCCGCGAAATTCTGCTCATCTCGACGCCCGAGGATCTGCCCCGCTTTCAGCACTTGCTCGGCGATGGCTCCCGGTTCGGCGTCCATTTTCAGTACGCGCCGCAACCGAAGCCTGAGGGCATTGCCCAGGCATTCCTGATCGGAAAGGAATTTATCGGCTCCAGCGGTTGCGCGCTCGTGCTCGGCGACAACATTTTCTACGGGCACGATCTGGTCAAGGAATTGCGCGCAGCTACGCTTCAGCCCAAAGGCGCGCGAGTTTTTGCGTACCCCGTCCACGACCCCGAGCGCTACGGCGTGGTCGAGTTCGACCAGCAAGGGAAGGCGCTCAGCATTGAAGAGAAACCGAAGCACCCGAAATCGCGTTACGCGGTCACCGGACTTTATTTTTACGATCGGCAGGTTGCTGAAATTGCCGCGAGCCTCAAGCCTTCGAAGCGCGGCGAACTGGAAATCACCGACGTCAACCGCGTCTATCTCGAGCGCAATCAACTCAACGTCTGCGTGATGGGACGCGGCACGGCCTGGCTCGACACGGGCACGCACGAAGCCCTGATGGAAGCGTCGTTATTCATTCAGACCCTGGAGAAACGTCAGGGACTGATGGTCGCTTGCCCCGAGGAAATCGCCTATCGCTCCGGCTACATCACCGCCGCACAACTGGAAGCGCTGGCACAGCCGATGCGCAACAACGGATACGGCGCCTACCTGCTGCAGTTGCTGCGGGAACGCGTGTTCTAATTGATGAAATCTTCTTGGTGAAGATCGTCTGATGAAAAAAACTGCCACCAGCCTGCCCGGAATTCTGCTCCTCGAACCGCGTGTGTTCGGAGACGACCGCGGCTTCTTTCTGGAAAGCTACAACCAGCGCACGTTTGCCGAGGTCGGCATTCTCGAGCCATTCGTGCAGGACAATCATTCTTATTCCGAGAAAAATGTCATCCGCGGCTTGCACTACCAGATTCGCCAGCCTCAGGGAAAACTTGTGCGTGTGATCACCGGCGAGATTCTTGATGTCGCGCTCGACCTCCGCCGCAGCTCTCCTACTTTTGGGAAATGGGAATCCTTCGGACTTTCCGGCGAGAACAAACAGATTCTATGGATTCCACGCGGATTTGCTCACGGCTTCCGGGTCGTGTCGCAAACCGCCCACGTCCTCTATAAGGCGACGGATTTTTATGCGCCCGAGGACGAACGCACGGTGGCATGGAATGACCCCGCGTTGAATATCGATTGGGAACTCGACGACGAACCGGGCTTCTCTGCGATTGTCTCGCCAAGAGACCAGCGTGGCGTGACCTTCCAGCAAGCTGAAAAATTCGAGTAACGCCGCATCACTTCAGCCGGAATTCGACCGCAATCGTGGTTTCCACTTCAACCGCCTTACCGCTGGAGAGGTAGGGCTCAAATTTCCAGGATTGCACTGCCTTTGTCGCCGACTGCACCAGCACATCGGGTCCGGACACGGCCCGCAAGCGCTCCACACTGCCATCCGGCGCAATCACCGCATCCAGCACCACCAGTCCGTCCGTGCCCGCAGTTCGCGCGGCCTCCGGGTAAACCGGATCAACTTTCGTTACGATCCGCCTCGCCATGGTTTCCGCAGAGACGGCTTCGGGAGAACCTCGCATCCCCGACTCCGCAACCGCCGCATGCGCTTCGAGTTCGTTCCAGGACCTCTGCCACTGCCACCATCCCAGGCCAGCCACTGCCAGCGTGCAGGCGAACACCACATAAAATCCCCGCCGCCCGACGCGAACCCTGCGCCTGGGTATGGCAGCCGGCACGGCAGCGGCCACGGGCGCTTCCGTCTCCGTTCTTGCAGCTGCAACTTTCTCTTCGTTCTTGAAATCTCCGATGTCCACCGGCGCTGAAGCAGACCGATAAACCCAATACCGGATCATCTCCCGCTGCTCCGCCGACAGCCCGACAAACTCCAGCCCGCAACGGAGGTGCGACTGATGGCACACCAGCGCCCGGGCGCGAACGGGGACGCCAACATTGGGAAGCCGCAACTCGACGGCGACCGACTGATCCGGAATCAACTCTCCGGCGATGACGGCGCCTACTCCGTTTTCACTGAGGTCGGTACAACGGCCGGGCAAATTTTCGGGAACCCCGAATCGCAGCGCGATTACATCCAGGGGCACATGAACCGGGCGGCGGGGGAACTCGCGCCGTTGCGTCTTCTCAAGCGCCAGTGATAGAGCAGCACTCATCCGACTGCCTCCGCAAGGTGAAACACTTTCTGGTCACGCGGCTGGATCAACGACGAAGGCGGCGCTTCATGACAACTGGTGTCAAGAGTATAACGGAAATGGGGAATATGTTTTCCTCAGCTCCGAATACTCCGTCCATGATTCACATCGGGCCACAAGACCTGGTTTTCATTCTGACCGGGTCCGGCGTCAGCGCCGAGAGTGGCATTCCCACCTTTCGCGGAACGGGCGGACTGTGGCGAAACTATCGCATCGAAGAAGTGGCATCGCCCCATGCCTGGGCGCGCGATCCTCGGCTGGTCTGGGATTTCTATTCCATGCGCCGGAGTGTTGCCGCCGCCGCCAAACCCTATCGGGCGCATCTTGCGCTCGCCGATCTGGAACGTAAGCTCGCGGAGCGCGTGTTTCTCTGCACGCAGAACGTGGACAACCTGCACGAGCAAGCCGGATCGCGCCGCGTTGCTCACATGCACGGCGAGCTCTTCAAGAGCCGCTGCGACACCTGCGGGCGGCCGCCATTCCCCGATGACTCCCGCCACGAGGCGCCGGCGGAGATACCGCGCTGCGAATGCGGCGGCAGAATCCGCCCACACATCTGTTGGTTCGGGGAAGTGCCCTACGACTTGGACCGCATCCTCGCGGAGTTGAATCGCTGCACCGTGTTCGCCGCGGTGGGAACGTCCGGAGTCGTGGAACCTGCTGCCAGCTTCGTCGCCCACGTCCGCGGACGCGCGCGCACTTACTACGTTGGTCCGGAAGAGCCCGCCAATGCGTTGGCATTCGACGAATGTATTCAAGGAGCGGCTGCTGAAGTTCTGCCGAACTTATTCCTGATTACGATCTAGTATTCTAAGTCGCGCCAATTCCGGCCAATACCAAGATCGGCGACGAGCGGGACAACCAGCGGATAAGCCTCTTCCATGTGCTCCCGCACCAGCGGCTTCATCGCGTCCACTTCGCTCTCGGGCACTTCAAACACAAGTTCATCGTGCACCTGCAAGGTCATGCGCGATGTCAGCCCGCGCTTTCGGATTTCCTCATCGATCCGGATCATCGCCAGTTTAATCAGGTCGGCGGCTGTGCCCTGGAGCGGGGTGTTCACCGCCGTGCGCTCCGCAAATCCGCGCTGGGTAGCGTTCTTGCTGTTGATATCGGGAATCGGCCGAATGCGCCCGAAGAGCGTCTTCACTTTGCCATCGCGCCGCGTCTGCTCGAGTGTGGCGTCGATGAAGGCCCGTACTCCCGCATACTTTTCAAAATACGCATCGATGAATTTCCGCGCCTCGCCCGGCTCAATGCCCAGTTGCTGCGACAGGCCAAACGCCGACAGACCGTAGACGATCCCGAAGTTCACCACCTTGGCCTGCCGGCGGTGGTCCGGCGTTACCATCAGCGGCGGCACTCCGAATACCTGCGACGCGGTCAGAGTGTGGATGTCGTCGCCGCGCCGGAACGCCTCGACCAGCAGCTTGTCTTTCGAGAAGTGCGCCAGCAGCCGCAGTTCGATCTGCGAATAATCGGCGGCCAGCAGCACGTGGCCGGGCTCGGCGATAAACGCCGCGCGAATCTCGCGTCCCAGTTCGGTGCGAATCGGAATATTCTGCAGATTCGGGTTCGCCGATGACAGCCTGCCCGTCGCTGTCCCCGTTTGCCCAAGAGTCGTATGCACGCGGCCGCTCTGGCTGCGAATGAGCGCCGGCAATGCATCCACGTAAGTCGACTTCAACTTCGTCAGTTGCCGGTACTCCAGCACCAGCCGCGGAACTTCATGATCCGCCGCCAGTCCTTCCAACACATCCACCGCTGTCGAAATCTTTTTTCCTTTCCCGTATTTCGATGGCATCGGCAAAGCCAGCTTGTTGAACAGCACATCACCAAGCTGCTTCGGCGAATTGATGTTGAACTCCATGCCGCAACGCTCATAGATGTCCCGAGCCTTGGCGGCGGCCTCGCGCTGCAACTTCTCTGACATCTGCTCCAGCGCCGCCAGATCAATCTTCACGCCAGCATCTTCCATGCGCGCCAGCACCGGCACCAGCGGCGCATCGATTTCCTCGTACACCGAGGTCAACCCCTGCTCGTCGACTTCCTTGCGGAGTGCGCTCGCCAGGCGTCCGGTTACATCCGCCGCTTCCGCCAAGTTGCCGCTTAGCTTCAAATTGAATCTCCGCAGCGCAACTTCGGGCAACGAATGCGACGAGTAGGTGGGATCGAGCAGATAGGAATAGAGCATCGGATCATGCCGCACTCCGGCCAGCCCTATGCCCTGCCCGGAAAAATGGTGCAGCGCCAACTTGAAGTCATGAACCGTCTTCGGCAGAGCAGGATCTTCGAGCGCGCTTTTCACTCGATCGGCGAGCGCCTGGTCTTCCAGAGCGACCATCGCCCCAGCCCCCGGCGCATTCGAAACAGCCATGCGCTTCAGACCGACGGTGCCCTGATCTCCCGCGTCCGCCGGCTGCAGAGCCAGAAACCCTGATTGCGCCGGCTGAGGCTCTTCGTCGTCCTCTTCAACGCTTTCGGTTTGTTCCGTCGGAATTGCCAGCGCGAGCGGCGCGCTCTCGCTCAAACCTCTCAAATACTCCTCGAATTCAGCCTTCGACTTGATCTCCCGGTAGTCGCCCTCTTTCACTTCCACCACGGGAAGCAGTTCCTTCAACAAGGAAGTAAATTCGAGTTCGGCAAACAGCGCGCGCAGAGATTCAACGTTGGGTTCGCCAACTTTCATCGCGGAAACATCGAGTTCGACCGCAACATCGGTATCAATCGTCACCAGTTGCTTGCTGTACAGAATGTTGTCCCGATTGTTCTGCAGCGATTCACGATAGGTCTTCTTCTCCACCTCAGCAGCCCGTTCCAGCGCCTGTTCCACGCTGCCAAAGCGCTGGATAAGCTCCACCGACCCCTTGTCGCCGATGCCCGGCGCTCCCGGAATGTTGTCCACCGAGTCGCCGCGCAGCGCCATCACATCCACCACCTTCGATGGAGGCACTCCGAGAAGTTCTTCCACCTTCGCCGTATCGCAGATCAGGTTGTCTTTCGGCGGATTCAGCACTTGCACCTTGTCGTTCACCAGTTGCAGCATGTCTTTGTCGCTCGACACGACAAACACGGGATACGATTCCGCCGCCGCTTTTCGGGCCAGCGTTCCAATCACATCGTCGGCTTCGTAACCTTCCAACTGCAAAATGGGGATGCGATATCCCTCCAGCGCCCGCCGAATGTAGGGAATCTGCTGTACCAGGTCCCCAGGCATCTCGGCGCGGTTCGCCTTGTAGCCGCCATACTCCGCTTCCTTGAACGTCTGTGTCTTGATGTCGAATTTGCGGATGGTGGTAATCGCTTCCGCCTGCTGATTGCGGATCGTCGGCGCGCCCACATCGAACACCGCCGCCAGATACTCGGGCGAAAAATCGTCGCGCAGCTTCCGCAGCATGTTGACGAAAACGTAAGTCGCCGCCGTCGGAACTCCGGTCTTCGTGGTCATCGACCGCTGCCGCGCCATCGCGTGATAGGCGCGAAAAATGAACGACATCGTGTCAATCAGGAAAATCCGGCCCTTACTCTCCGGATGAACGGAACCCGGCTGCACTGGCGGCGATTTCTTCTTGGGAGGCAATCAGCCAAGTTTAGCAGCTAACGAATTCTTCACCACAAGGTGCACATGAACACAGGGAAGGAAATCAACTTGCATCTTCGACGTTCAGAGAATTTCCCTGTGCTGCTCTGTGTCCTCTGTGGTTGAGAATCCGTGCAATCGCGTATGATATGAAGTTTTCGGCCCTCGACGCACTGAGTGCTGAATGCTGAGTGCTGAATGCTGCCCTTCAAGCTCGTCTACAGCGACGACTATTACCTGCCCATTGGCTCCCATGTCTTTCCCTCCGAAAAATACAGGTGCATTCATGACCGGCTGCTCGCGTCTGGAATTGCAGAACCTTCCGATTTTGTTGCGCCTCCTCCAGCCACCGACGAGGACGTGCTGCTCGTACATACTCCGCGATACGTCGAGAAATTGAAGACCGGCACGCTCAGCGCGATGGAGGAGTTGGAACTCGAAGTCCCTTACTCTCCGGAGTTAGTGCGCGCCTTCTGGCTGGCAGCAGGCGGTTCCGTGCTGGCTGCCGATCATGCCCTCGACGATGGCGTTGGGATCAGCATCGGTGGAGGATTTCATCACGCCCATCCCGGCCATGGCGAAGGCTTCTGCATGATCAACGATGTGGCCGTCGCCATCCGCCGCATGCAGCGTGACGACAGAATTCGCACCGCCATGACCGTCGATTGCGACGTCCATCAAGGCAATGGCACGGCCGTGATTTTTTCCGGTCCGCGCACCCCCAGCGATCAGCGACCCTCGACCTTGGCTTCGGTTCTCGATCCCGCGCGCCACACCGGGCGCCCGGCCCCACCCGGAATGAGGCCGCGCAGCGTCCACGCCGAGGACGTCTTCACCATCTCGCTCCATCAGCAAAACAACTACCCGGTGTTTAAGCCCCCTTCTTCGCTTGACATGAATCTGCCCGACGGGCTCGGCGACGGCGAATATCTGGCGGCCCTGGGCGATGCGCTCAGTTTGGGATTGGGCAGGTTCCAGCCGGAGCTCATCTGTTACCTCGCCGGGGCCGACCCTTATTGCGAAGATCAGCTGGGCGGATTATCGCTGACGATTGAGGGATTGAAGAAGCGCGATGCTCTCGTGTTCCAAATCGCCAAGGCCGAGCGCATTCCCGTCATGGTCACACTCGCCGGCGGTTACGCTCTGAAGCTGGAAGATACAATTACGATTCACTGCAACACGGTGATCGCCGCGATGGAAGTGTTTGGCGGGGGCTAACCGAGGTCCGAGAAAGCGCGGAAGTTATACTCGTCGCTATGGACGTCACTCCTTCTCAGCTTGCGCACCGTGAGATTTATAACATTCTGATCAGCATCGTGGTGCCGAGGCCGATTGCGTGGGTCTCAAGCCTCAGTGCCTCCGGACAACCCAACCTGGCCCCGTTTTCGTTCTTCAATGCGGTATGTGCCAAGCCTCCGCTGCTGGCATTTGCGCCGGGGATGCGCTCGCCGAAGAAACCGGAAGCCACAGGAGAGCCCGCCGGAGTGCCCAAAGACACGTTGCGGAATATTCGCGAGACCCGGGAATTCGTGATCAACATGGTCACCTACGAACTGGCCGAGGCCATGAACCTGACCAGCGGCGATTACGACCCGTCCATCAATGAATTCGAACTGGCGAAAGTCGCCTCGGCGCCTTCGAAGATCGTGCGGCCGCGGCGCGTGGCCGAGTCTCCTGTCAGTTTCGAATGCAAGTTGCATCAAATTCTCGACTTCAATCCCGGCCCCGAAGGCGGCAGCCTGGTGATTGGCGAAATCGTCTCGATTCACATGAACGAGCAGCACATGAAAGAAGGCCGCCTGGACCGGAACTCGCTCGACCTGATCGGGCGCATGGGCGGCATGCAGTACGCGCGCACCACCGAGCGCTTTGAAATGGCGCGGCCGAAGGTGGAGTAACGGGCTTGAAATACTCCAAAACCCAAGTTCCGGTTATGCGCGCAAACTGCATGGGTCCTTCGCTTCGCTCAGGATGACACCGAGGGTTTTGCGAACGACGAACAGCGAACGACCAACGACAATCGACGAACGACTCCCGCTCGGCCGCGACTGCTAAAATAGCTGCTTACGCTATGTTCGAGAATCTCCAGGAAAAACTCCAGCGCGCCTTCAAGTCTCTTCGCGGACAGGCCGTCCTCACGGAAGAGAACATCTCCGAAGCGCTGAAACAGATCCGTCTGGCGCTGCTTGAGGCCGACGTCAACTTCAAAGTTGTCAAAGAACTCATCGACCGCATCCAGGCGAAAGCTATCGGCCATGAAGTGCTGACTGCGCTCTCACCCGGTGAGCAAGTCATCAAGATCGTCCGTGACGAGCTAGTTACGACGCTTGGCAAAGATACGGCTAAATTGAAGTTCGCCTCGCAACCGCCGACCGTGGTGCTCATGGCTGGGCTGCAAGGCTCCGGCAAAACCACTACGTCGGGCAAACTCGCCAACTGGCTGAAGAATGGCGGACACCGCCCGCTGCTGGTCTCGGTCGACGTTTACCGCCCCGCTGCTCGCGAGCAACTCAAAGTCGTTGCGGCGGCTATCAATGCCAACCTTTACGAAGGCGAGGTTGGCGAGGCCAACACGGCGACCGTCGAGCGCCTTGCCAAAGAAGCACGGCGCGAGGCGATCAACTCTGGCTGCGACGTGCTCATCGTTGACACCGCCGGACGTCTCCACATCGACGACCAGCTTATGGAGGAGATGCAGTCGCTCAAGCGCCTGCTCAATCCGCAGGAGATTCTGTTCGTCGCCGATTCGATGACTGGACAAGACGCCGTCAACTCGGCTGATGAATTCCATAAGAAGCTCACGCTCACCGGCGTCATCCTCACCAAAATGGATGGTGATGCTCGCGGCGGTGCGGCGCTCTCCATCCGCCAGGTCACCGGGCAGCCCATCAAGTTCATCGGCATTGGCGAAAAATACGATGCGCTTGAGCCTTTCCATCCCGACCGCATCGTCTCGCGCATTCTCGGCATGGGCGACATTCTCTCGCTCATCGAAAAAGCCGAATCGCAGATCGACAAGAAGAAAGCCAACGAACTTGCCTCCAAGATGCTCGCTGGCGACGGCTTTTCGCTGGAGGACTTCCGCGACCAGTTGCGGCAGGTTCGCAAGATGGGGTCGATGCAAAGTCTTATGGGCATGCTGCCCAATGTCGGAGCGTTTTCCGGCCTGCAGAAAGCCGCCGACAAAGTTGACGAAAAGCAGATCAACCGGGTCGAGGCCATCATCAATTCGATGACCGCGTACGAGCGCAACCATCACGAATCGATCAACGGCAGCCGCCGCAAGCGCATTGCCCGCGGTTCCGGCACCAGCGTGCAGGAAGTCAACAACCTGCTCCGCCAGTACGCGCAGATGAAAAAAATGTTCAAGCAGATGGGCAAGCCGAGTTTTGCGCGGAGGATGGCGGGGATGAAGTTTCCCATGTAGGCAGTTGCCAGTCCTCAGCGGCGTGGATTTTACTGGCAACCGACCACCGACCACTGACCACTGACCACTATCCACTGCTCTTATGAAGTGGCGCTCTCTTCAGGAATCCGGCTCTTACAGCGACATGCGGCCGCTGCGTGAGATTCTTGCCGAGCGCAAAGACGCCATCGCCAAGTACGTTCCGGCTGACGTTCAGGCTGTCCATGCCCGCGCCGTCGCTGGCCTCAAGGCTCAAGGACTTGCAGCCGGTGCGTTGAAGGTTGGCGACAAGTCTCCCTCGTTCGAGCTCCCGGACCACAATGGCAGGCCTGTTTCCTCCGCCAATCTTCTTGCCCAAGGGCGCCTTGTTCTGTGTTTCATCCGCGGGCGCTGGTGTCCATTCTGCGTTGGGCAGATGGAGGCCATGAACTACATCGCCGCCGCGGTCGAAGCCGAGGGGGCGTCGCTGGTCGCCGTTTCTCCGCAAACGGAGAAGCAGGCTTTCTTCATGCATGACCAGCACAAGCTTGCCTTCCCGCTACTGGTGGATACTCGCAATCAGCTCGCTCGCCAGTTCGGACTGGTGTACCGCGTCCCCGAAGAACAGCAGGGGCTCTACCGCAGCACTTTCGTCAATCTCCCCTTCGCTAACGGCGACTCCAGCTGGGAGCTGCCTATTCCCGCAACCTTCGTGATCGACCGTGACAGCAGCATTCTGTTCGCCTCCGCGAACGAAGACTACACCGATCGGCCCGAGCCGCTGGAGATTTTATCCGTGATTGAGTCTGGCAGCTGATAGGGACGACTAGCTTGGGGCAGGCGGCTGTCGAGTCAAAACAACTCGATGGGCGCGGTGTGACCGGATGCGGACGCAAGCCGGCCGTCACGTGTAAGCAATCGCGCGCCGAGTTTTTCGGCAAGCACGACGTATGCCGCATCATACGCGGACAAATTGTGACGGAGCTGCCAAATGCGGGGCAGCAGAACGAAGTGGGGATAGCGAGTGATTCGCAAGTCGAGCAAGTCCTCAATGGCCTGATCAGCGCGGTGGGCTGAGACCGCGCTTTCACGCACCAAGCGCCGCAGTACCTGGCCGACCTCAAGATCGAGCAGGTGAGGAGCATGCAGGGATTCATTGTGCGAGTAAATCCGCTGCTCAATCCGCTGTCCCGCAGCGGTCTGAAACAGCCAGTCAATGGCGGCGGATGCGTCGAGCACGATCACCGGGTCACCGTGCGTTGCGTTCTTCCTGCACCAGGCGAGCCGTATCGATTGGAACCGCGACCGGCTTGCGCTTGTGCAGGCGCTCGCGCAACTCTGCCAAGGTTGGCCGCTCCGCCATCTCTTTGATCTCAGCCAGAAGATAGTCCGAGAGTGACATGCCGGCCATCGCGGCGCGAGCTTTCAGGGTGCGATGCAGGGTGTCGGGCACATTCCGAAGTTGAATCATCTTGGACATGTTGTAAGCATACTTTCATGTGTAACACATGTCAACCGGGGCACTCGCGAATCTGTGGGGTACCCGGCCGTTCTTATTATCTTCCGGACGCACTAACACCAAAGGTAAATACCACCCCCTCAGTGTCACCGGTGAACAGCGCATACTCTCCGGGCTCGAGGGGAGCTTCAGGGGATATTTTGTAGGAGGACTCTCCGAATTTGGATATATCGATGGTTATACCCGGGCTTGGTATAAAATCCCTGCGTTTCCACTTCCCAGTCTCAAATTCACGTCGCCCACTCTTGATGGTGAAGCGGTGGAGCTTGGCCTTCTCTGCCGAGTCCTCGGATGCCCTGAATATGAACGTTGGCTTATCGTTGGAGGAAATTTGGAATGACGAACTGGTCCCATCTAACTTGAGGTCCTGGGTCACGGAGGTCCAGCCAGCCTTGCTATGCCTTTTCCACTCTTCCCTTGGCAACCGCTTCAGCGTCTGGGAGGCTGAGTCGAAGTAGAAGAAGACACCGATCGACTCTGGTTCGGGCGGTTTGTTAGTTGCAGTCTGAGCCGCGCAGATACTGAGCGAAAGCGCAATCAGGATTGCCAACTTTTGTATGAACATGCACTACTCTCCCTTCGATTACTGAGAATTTTGTGCTAAACGGGAACGTCGCAAGGCCGGGCACGGGAGGAAGTGTAGCAAAGAAGAAAGGTAATACCTAGACGCTTCATCGAGAGCGTGTCAAGGACAGAGAGCCTTCGGTTTGGCCTAGCCAGGTGGTGACTCCGCTCAGGGCAGGTCGCGCGGGTGCCGGGCCCCACACCCGGTAAAGGTAAGCGCAACTTCTTCGCTCATCAGAGCATCTAAACCTTGACAATAATTCACTCAGGTTATAGCATGGCCTAGAGCACAATCATTATTACACTGATTATAAAGCACTTATCTGTATCGGAGGATGCGTTATGGGAAAGATTATTGGAATTGACCTCGGCACCACCAACTCCTGCGTTGCGGTTATGGAGGGTGGAGAGCCGAAAGTTATACCGAATGAAGAAGGTGGGCGGACTACGCCTTCGGTGGTTGGATTCACCAAAACCGGCGAACGGCTGGTGGGGCAGGTCGCCAAGCGGCAGGCCATCACCAATCCTGAGAACACGGTTTACTCGATCAAGCGGTTCATGGGACGCCGCTACGATGAGGTCAGCGAAGAAATGAAGATGGTCCCGTTCAAGGTCGAGCGCGACGGCGACCACGTGGCCGTCATGGCGCAGGGCAAGAAGTACACGCCGCCCGAGGTCTCAGCGATGATCCTGCAAAAGTTGAAGAAGGCGGCCGAAGACTATCTTGGCGAGAAAGTGACCGAGGCGGTCATTACCGTGCCGGCTTACTTCAACGACGCGCAGCGCCAAGCTACCAAAGATGCGGGGAAGATTGCCGGGCTGGACGTGAAGCGCATCATCAACGAGCCGACCGCGGCAGCGCTTGCCTACGGGCTCGACAAGGGCAAGGACGAAACCATCGCCGTGTACGACTTCGGCGGCGGCACGTTCGATATTTCGATTCTCGAAGTCGGCGGAGGCGTGGTCGAAGTCAAGGCCACCAACGGCGACACGCACCTGGGCGGCGACAACATCGATCAGCGGCTGGTGGATTGGCTGATTGATGAATTCAAGAAAAACGAAGGCCTTGACCTGCGCGGCAAGGGCAACGAGATGGCTTTGCAGCGTCTGCGCGACGCGGCTGAGCGCGCGAAAATCGAGCTTTCGACCACCATGGAGCACGAGATCAATCTGCCGTTCATTACGGCGGATGCTTCCGGTCCCAAGCACCTGGTCATCAAGCTGACGCGCGCCAAACTGGAATCGATGGTCGAGGACATTTTGCAGCGGTCGGTAGGGCCATCGAAGCAGTGCATGAAAGACGCGGGCATCGACGCCAGCAAGATCAACGAAGTGGTGCTGGTCGGCGGACAGACGCGCATGCCGCGCATCCAGCAGATCGTGAAAGAACTGTTTGGACGCGAAGGCCACAAGGGCGTGAACCCGGATGAAGTGGTGGCGATCGGCGCGGGCATTCAGGGCGGCGTGCTTGGGGGCGAGGTGAAAGACCTGCTGCTCCTGGACGTGACTCCTTTGACGCTGTCGATCGAGACTTTGGGTGGCGTGGCTACGGCGATGATTCCTCGGAACACTACGATTCCGACCAAGAAGACGGAGACGTTTTCTACGGCAGCCGACAGCCAGACTTCGGTTGAAGTGCATGTGCTGCAGGGCGAGCGTCCGCTGGCGGCGCAGAACCGGACTTTGGGCAAGTTCCATTTGACGGGGCTGCCGCCGGCGCCTCGGGGCGTTCCGCAGATTGAGGTGACGTTCGACATTGACGCTAACGGCATCCTGAACGTGACCGCGAAAGATATGGCCACGGGCAAGGATCAGAAGATCACGATCACCTCGTCTTCGGGCTTGTCGAAGGAGGAAGTCGAGCGCATGGCCAGGGAAGCCGACGCGCATTCGTCCGAAGACAAGGCGCGGCGCGAAGAGATCGAGGCCAAGAATCAGCTCGACTCGATGGTCTACAACATCGAGAAAATGCTGAAAGAGCATGGCGACAAGATCTCGGGCACGGAGCGCGGGGACGTGGAGAACGCGCTGGCCGACGCCAAGAAAGCCATCGAAGGCGGCGACAAGGCGGCGATGGACTCGGCGCGTGAAAAGCTGACTACGGCGTCGCACAAACTGGCGGAGCAGATGTACAAGGCGACGCAGGCGGCGGGCACACCGGGGGCGGGCGCAGGTCCGACTCCAGGCGCAGGCCCCGCGGCGGGTGGCGACGGTCATGGTCAGAAGAAAGACGAAGGGGTAATCGACGCTGAGTACGTGGACGTCGAAGACAAGAAGTGACGGCGTTTTGCGGGCGTGAGCGAAGCGGAGCCCGCAGCCGTCATCCCGAGCGTTAGCGAGGGATCTGCCTACCTTGAGCGAGTGGCACTTCAGTGGGGGCGCGAATGCGCCCCCAACTTGCATCACATTTAAAGGACTTGTCATCCCGCGTGCAGGAAAGAGGAAAGCGAATTGAGATTCGAAGTCAACGGACAGACGTTTTTTGTGAACTTCGTCCCCGAAGAGGGACGCTGGTACTGCTTCGCGCCCACCGCGACGGGAGTGCAGCGGATCCCCGTGTCTATGGATACAGCGCCATTTGAGGCGTTCACCGTCTCAGTGGACGAGCAAGCGAAGGAAGTGGTGAATTGATTTTTGGTGCGATACCCACTCAGCAGTGTCATCCTGAGCGGAGCAAGAGCTTCACGAAGTGAAGATCTTGCGGAGTCGAAGGACCCCTACCTCCCGCTAGATGAAGTGGCAGTAGGCCTCTCACGATGCGGCAAAATTTAACCCACAGCAACAGTAGAGGGGCGTAGGGATCCTTCGACTCCACTTTGTCATCGGCTTCGCCAATGACAAAGTTACGCTCAGGATGACACAATTGAAATGTTGCGCCCCTGACCCAGAAGTGGCGATCTCCGAACCATGGCCACCCAAACCAAAGATTATTACGGCGTTCTCGGAGTAAAGAAGTCGGCCTCCACCGACGACATTCGCAAGGCGTTCCGCAAACTTGCTCGGAAGTTTCATCCCGACGTCAATCCCGGCGACAAGGCCGCGGAAGAAAAGTTCAAGACGCTTTCCGAGGCAAACGACGTTCTCAGCGATCCCAAGAAGCGGAAGATTTACGACCAGCTCGGGTTCTACTCCGACAATATCGATCCAGCGACGGCCGAGGCTTACGCGCGTGGCGGCGGACAGCCGGGTGCCGGCCCCGCCGACTTTGGCGGAGGCTTCCCGGGAGGCCGCCATCCCGGAGGAGCGAGCAACGTCGATTTCGGCGGCTTTGACTTTTCCGACCTGTTTGAAGGCGCCCGCGCTGGCGGACACAAGGGATCAAGCGGCTCGAGCGGCGGGTTCCGCGACATCTTTTCCAGCATTTTCAGCGGCGGCGGGCGCGGCGAGGCTGCCGCTGAGGGCCCGGAACCGGGCAGCGACCTTGAGTACCAGGTCAACGTGCCGTTCTGGACGGCGATCCGCGGCGGCGTGATGAAGCTCAATATCGCCCGGCGCGATGTCTGCGGAAATTGCCACGGAAATGGATTCATCGAAGCTCCGGGAGTATGTCCGCAGTGCCACGGCAAAGGGACGATCGAACAAACCGGCGGGCGCATGAAGTTCAACGTCACCTGCCCCCGATGTCATGGGACGGGCAAGAATATTTCGACCTGCCCGGTCTGCCACGGCGAAGGCAGCGTCGAGCGCACCGATCCGCTCGAAATACGCATCAAGGCCGGAACCCGCGACGGGCAGCGCATTCGCATCGCGGGCAAAGGCAATGCCGGGCTGCGCGGGGGCGGAGTCGGCGATCTCTACGTCATCATCCGCATCGGCGAACATCCGCTCTTCCACCGCGAGGGTGACGACATCCACATCACGGTGCCGGTGACGGCGGTGGAAGCGGCGCTGGGATCGAAGATCGAAGTGCCCACCATTGACGGCCGAAGCATGCTGAAGATTCCTCCGGGGACGCAGTCCGGCCAGAAGCTTCGGCTGCGCGAAAAAGGCGTGCCGTCGGCTACCAAAGACGGCGTCCGCGGGGATGAGATCGTCGAGGTGAAGATCACCGTCCCCATGCCTCGCGACGAAAAGACCAAAGAACTGTTGCGGGAGTTGGCCAAGCTGAATCCAGAGGATCCTCGGGAAGAACTCTGGAGCAAAGTCTGAGTCAAAGTCTTTACCACAGGGAGCACAGAGGTACACGGGGGAAATCATTGTGTAGTTGTCCCCTGTGTTCCTCTGTGACCCCTGTGGTGAAGATTTATTTGTCCCAATCCTTGCCGTCCACCATGCGCTTAATGCCATCCTTCAAGCGGGCTACGTGGAAATTGATGAGTAGTCCGACGTTCTTCCCGCTGAGCCGCAGGTAGGACAGGAGTTGGGCTTCGTGGACGGGATGGATTGCCTCCACGCATTTGATCTCGACAATCACCAGATTTTCGACCAGCAGGTCGATTCGGTACCCGAGATCGAGTTTTTCGCCCTCGTAGACCACGGGCAAACCTACCTGCGTTTCCACTCTCAAGCCTCGTTTCCGCAGTTCTTGCGCTAGACAGGCTTGGTAGGCGCTCTCCAGTAAACCGGGACCGAGCAGGGAATGAACTCTCATCGCGGCATTAACGACTACGCCGGACACCTCATTAATCCTTGGCGTGGGGACTAGTGCGGGGCTGGCCATTTTCTCCTCCTTAGAATCCATCAATACCAACTACCGACTGTCTCGTCTGTGATGGTCGATTTCCCTTCTAGTGATAAATACGTCAAGGGCTTTACCACAGGGGGCACGAAGGAACACAGGGGAAATCGGCGTATCTGGCGCCATTACCTCCGTACCTGTCCCCATGACAAGAATTTCCAAAATTTCTTAAGAAATTTCTTGCATCTGTGGAAATTTGCCGTAATCTCACAATTGCGAACTAACTTCGCCGACAATGCCCGGAAATCGCAGTTCACCCTGGGAGCCGCGTGACGAAA
>Ga0074044_10001466_pt1 | contig 21233 bp, 21 predicted proteins | sample BogForMeECP23OM1_FD_94443 | JGI IMG/M metagenome (GOLD analysis project Ga0074044, IMG submission 94443) | Bog forest soil microbial communities from Calvert Island, British Columbia, Canada - Bog Forest MetaG ECP23OM1 | ecosystem: Environmental > Terrestrial > Soil > Wetlands ...
CCAATGAAGTCAAGTAAGGCATCAAAACAGTTGCGCACCTGGCGTTCGCAGCGTGCATCGGATGGCCATTCGCCTTCCGCAGAAGTGACCTCAGTTCGCAACGGATCATAGCGTGTTCTCGGGATTCCGCCCGAATCACGGGCAAATCGACAGTAATCCTTAAGTTAGCGCTTATGGGGCTCCTCCCCGCCGGAACGGGGCTGAGCCCCGTCACCACACGAGCATGTTCTGGAAACCTGCTATCCCCGTCTGCCCGCCAGCAGCGCCAATTCCCGCCATTTCCAGTGACAATCCACGTCCGCGAATCCAATCTCCCGCAGCCAGCGCAACTGCGTCTCTAGATCGAGTAGCTTGTTGGAGGGGTCTTCGGTTTCGAGAGTAAAGCCGATCCCATGCAGGAATTCTTCGTGCAGGCGGGGCGTGGGCGAGGCGACGTGTTCCAGATTGCAGAAGACGCCACCGGCATTCAACAGTCCGTGGATTTGGGAGTAGAGTGCCTGCTTACGCTGGTGCTCGACATGATGGATCGCAAAGCAGGAGATAACAGCATCAAATTTGCCCAGGGCGGGAAGCGGATGGTCGAGGTTGTGCGCTACCACGGTAACGGAAGAGTCGCCGGCAAAGCGCTTTTCGGCAGCCTCGAGCATGGCTGGAGAGAAGTCGATGGCGACGGCTTCCGTCTTCGGATGCTCACGTTTCACCAGCGCGAGCAGCCGTCCGTCTCCCGTACCCAGATCGAGAATGCGGCGTGTGGTTTGAGGAATGAACTCGAGCAACGCCGATTCGCCTTCCGTGCGATGTGTAATGCGGTCGGCTCTTTCGAGGTAGTCGAGGGCGTGATCGGTTCTGGTCCAGAGATTGACGGCCATGCGACAGTATAAACTCGATACCAATGGATAATGTCAGCGTGGTTGCTCAGAAGCTGCGGCGATCGTTCCTGGAACTTGCGCTGCCCGTGCTGTTGGTGGGAGCGCTTTGGGGGCAAACGGCCGGTGGGGCGTCGTCATCGCAAGATCAAGCGTCGCAGCCTCAGAATTCGCAAGGTCAAAACCCCGCGGGCGAGGGCGCCCGCGCCACACAGGCCGCACCAGAAACCACCGTCTCGCCCAAAGAGGCGAAGGAACTGTTTCGCTCGGTCGACGAGATACTGCAGTTTGCCAGCCAGGATACGGACCTCCCAATCAAGCACAAGGTGAAGCGCCGGCTGACCAAGCGCGACGAGGTGCAGTCCTACATCGAGAAGAGCATGAAGGACGACAAGGACGCGAAGCGACTGGAACGGTCGTCGGCGGTGCTGAAAAAGTTTGGGTTGCTGCCGCGGAACTTCGACCTCGGCACCTTTCTGGTCGCCATGCTCCGGGAACAGGTGGCGGGATACTACGACGTCAAAACGAAAACTGTGAATTTGCTGAACTGGGTGGACGCAGAGCAGCAGAAGCCGGTGCTGGCGCACGAATTGACGCATGCGCTCCAGGATCAGTCGTTCGGCATCGAGAAGTGGATTAAGGGGTCGACGGAAGGCACTGATAATAAGAACGATGATCCGAGTCCTAGCGACATCGAAAACGATGAAGAAACCTCCGCTCGGCAGGCAGTGATCGAGGGGCAGGCGATGGTTGTGTTGATCGACTATTCGCTGGTGCCGACCGGGAAGACATTGCTTGAGGCGCCGCAGATCGTCGAAGCACTCAAGCAGGGCATGCTGGTCGGTGGCCCGGATTCGCCGGCCTTTCGCGATGCTCCAATTTTTTTGAAAGAAGAGCTGACCTTCCCGTATCGCTACGGACTCGATTTTACCGGTGCGCTCCTCAAGGCGGGCGGCAAAGAGCTGGCGTATGCCGGGGCGTTCAAAGATCCGCCGAGAACGACGCGCGAAATCATGGAGCCCCAAACTTATCTTGCCCACGAGAAGCTGTCGCCCATGAAGATGATCGACATGGCGAAGGACTTCAAGGGCTACGATGCCTTCGATATCGGCGCGATGGGCGAGTTTGATGTTGATGTTCTGGTTGAGCAGTATGCTGGCCGAGACGAGGCTAAAGGCATTTATCCAGAGTGGCGCGGCGGGTATTACTTTGCCGGTAAGCCAAAAGGGGATAAATCGGCACCGATTGGGGTGCTGTACGTTTCGCGGTGGTCAAGTCCGGCGAAGGCGGCGGAGTTTGCGGCGGTGTACGCGAAGTCGCTGGCCAAGCGGTATCAGAAACGGCAAGGGCTGGGAGTCGATGGAAAAGTCGCGGAAGACGCCCCTCCGGCGGATTCCTGGCGAACCCTGCGCGGTCGGCACGCCTGGTTGACGGAAGAAGGAGTCGTAGTAATAGAGGTCCGCGGCGACGAGGCACTGATCAGCGAAAGTCTCGACGACGAGACAACGAAGCGGGTAGAGGCGGACTTTTGGCCGCCAGACAAACCGGTCGACAATCCGCCGGACAGGCCCGCGCCCGCCAAGCCGTGACTTCCCGTCTTGTATAATCACAAGTTCCGCGGGCATTTTGTTAACGTCCAAGCCCACCCCAATCAGGAGCACATTTGCAGCAGGCAGAGATCGGCATTATCGGCGGCAGCGGTCTGTACCACATGCCGGGCTTCATCGACGCGCACGAAGTCGAGCAGCAGACTCCATTTGGAGATCCTTCGGACGCGTACATTCTGGGGACGCTCGAGGGCCGCAAGGTAGCCTTTCTCGCGCGCCACGCCCGCGGACATAAGCTTCTGCCCAGCGAACTGAATTTCCGGGCCAATATTTACGGCTTCAAGCAGTTGGGAGTTGAGCGCATTGTTTCGATATCCGCCGTGGGATCGTTGAAGGAAGAGCACAAGCCGCTCGACTTCGTGATTCCGACCCAGTTCTTCGATCGTACCCGGCACCGGGTGGATACTTTCTTCGGCGACGGCGTTGTGGCGCACATTGGATTTGGCGATCCGGTGTGCGGAGAGATGACCAAAGTGGTCGAGCACGCCTGCAAGAATGTGGGCGTGACCGGAAAACTGGGCGGCACTTACATCTGCATGGAGGGTCCGCAGTTTTCCACCAAGGCCGAGTCGAATGTGTATCGCGGTTGGGGCGCGGACGTGATCGGCATGACTAACTTGCAGGAAGCCAAGCTGGCGCGCGAAGCGGAGATCTGCTACGTCACCATCGCCATGGTCACGGATTATGATTGCTGGCATCCGCACCATGACTCGGTGACCGTGGAGCAGATCGTTTCCGTGCTGGTAAAGAACGCGGAGAACGCGGCGAGGGTGGTGAAGGCCACGGTGTCAGCGATGCCGAAGGCACGCTCCTGCAAGTGCGGGCGGGCGCTGGCGAATGCCATTCTGACCGATCCCGCGAAGATTCCAACGGCGACGAAAGAGAAGCTGCAGTTGATAGTGGGCAAGTATCTGAAATAGTCGTTGGTCGATAGTTGGTCGTTAGCGAACAGGTCACAAAACGGCAGAAGTCCAGTTGATTTTCCCAACGACCATCGACCAACGACGAACGACTGCTTTACGGAGACTCATGAGCATTCTGGTAGTAGGTTCGGTTGCCTTTGACACGATCGTGACGCCTTCCGGCCGAGTGAACGACATTCTCGGCGGGGCTGCGACTTACTTCGCGCTGGCTGCAAGTTACTTCACCGAAGTGCGGATGGTAGCGGTCGTGGGCGAGGACTTTTCGCCCGAACACGAAGCCGTGCTGAAAAAACGCGGCGTGGACACGCGCGGCATTGAGCGTACCCAGGGAAAAACGTTCCGCTGGGGCGGACAGTATCTCGATAGCCTGAACGAGGCCAAGACTGACTTCACGGAATTGAATGTATTCGAGAAATTTCAGCCGCACATTCCAAAAGAATATTCAGGCACACAGTTCCTGTTTCTGGCGAATATCCACCCCACGCTGCAAGCGGCGGTTCGCCTGGAGATGGATGGCGTGCGACTGACGGGCGGCGACACCATGAATTTCTGGATCAACGGTACGCCTAAGGAATTGGCGGAGACGTTGAAGCTGGTGAATGTTCTCCTGATCAATGACACCGAAACCAAGATGCTGGCAGGCGAGAAGAATCTTCCGCGCGCGGCGAGGAAAGTTCTGGCCATGGGACCGAGCGCCCTAGTGGTGAAGCACGGGGAGTATGGAGCGACCATCTTTTTCCGCGAGGGAGCCTTCGGCATTGGATCGCATCCTTTCCGCGCGCCCGCACTCCCGATTGAAGAAGTGAAAGACCCAACCGGAGCCGGCGATTCGTTTGCCGGCGGATTCATGGGATACATCGCGTCGCAGGGCGAGATCAATCGCGAGGTGCTGAAGCGTGCTTTATTTTACGGTGGAGTGATGGGATCGTTTGCCGTGGAACGCTTCGGAACAGAACGGCTGCAGAATCTCACCCGCGGAGAAATTGATGCACGCTTTCAGATCTTCCGCGAACTGACCCACCTGGAGTAGAACCATTGCGGTTCACCCTCAACCCATGACCGTGAGCGTGAAGACAGCCGTCGTTCCCGATCGCAGCGCGGCCCGCGTGGCTGGGATCGCTGTCCTTGTGTCCCTGTATTCCTTTTTCTACTACCTTCAACGAAGCGACCTCTTGCTCTATGGCGACGCGGTTGCGCACATTAATATTGCCCGGCGCGTGTTCGATTCTCAGACCCCCGGTCTGCTGCAATTGGGGACGGTGTGGTTGCCCCTGCCCCACCTGCTGATGATCCCGTTCATCTGGTCGAAGACGTTGTGGCAGAACGGGTCGGGCGGATCGATTCCTTCGATGGTCGCCTACGTGTTCGGAGTCGTGGGAATATTTCGCCTGGTGCGCGGCACGCTGGCGGCAGATCCCCGCACGAAACCGGCAGCTGGCGTGGGCGCCGTGGCTGCGGCTTTCGCGTATGGAGCCAATCCCAACCTCATCTACATGCAAGCCACGGCGATGACGGAGTCACTCTATCTTGCTTTGTTTATCTGGGCCGTCGTGTACTTCGCCGAATTTATCCGGAATCTGCGAAAAAACGACTTGCAACAAAATGAAGATCCAGGACAGATGCAAAGCGCGCATAGACCGCTGTTCGGTTGCGCCTGCTGTCTGGCGGCCGCGGAACTCACTCGTTACGACGGATGGTTCCTCGCGGGTGTGATGGGGTTAGTGGTAGTCGTCATCGTGTTGCGGCGATGGCAGAATCAGAAATTACGGCGAGATGCGGTGAAATTCCTGTTGGGCATTGCTGCGGTCCCAGTTCTGTGGCTGGCATACAACGGCGTGGTATATGGGAACGCGCTGGCGTTTGCGAACGGTCCATATTCGGCGAAGGCCATTGAGCAGCGCGTGGGTGCGCCAAACCCGGCGCTGAACCATGCCGGGGTTGCGGCCATCTATTTCTTGAAGTCGGCGCAGTTGAATATGGCGGTTGGAAACTGGGGTCGCTTCTGGCTGGCGGCGGCTTTTGTGGCGTTGGCAATCGGAGCAGGGATGCCGCAGCTACGGCCGCAATCCGCTCCGCTGCTGTTGTTGTGGGTTCCGCTGGCGTTCTACGCGCTTTCGATTGCTTACGGCTCAGTGCCGATTCATGTCTACACCTGGTGGCCTTTTGCTACCTTCAACCAGCGCTACGGACTGCAGTTGCTGCCCATGTTCGCGGTTTCGACCGGTGTGCTGGCGGCCTCTATCTTTCTTCTGGGCGCGGGCTGGCGCCAGGTGGGAAAACTGGCGCTGCTTGTCGCGCTGATGGTGGTCAGTTACGCGTCGGTGTGGAAGGCCGGACCGCTATGCTTGCAGGAGGCGCAGAGGAATTGGAGAATCCGTAGCCCTTTGAATTCCACCGTGCAGAGCTTCGTTGCTCGATTGCCACTTAACTCGAGGTTCCTGATGGATCTCGGAGAACACGTGGGCGTCATGGAGCAGGCAGGCATTCCGCTGCGTCAGGTAGTGAATAACGAAAATCACCGCGCGTGGAAGCGGCCGTCGGATCCCGAAGGCTTGTGGGAGCGCACCTTGGCCGATCCGCCGCGCTACGTGGATTTTGTGATTGCTTTCGATGGCGATGCAGTGGACCAAGCTGTGAATCGGACCAATCTCACGGTGCTTGAGGAAATTCACGCAACCGGGCAGCCGCATGCACACATCTATGCGGCGCGTGGCGCCACGAATCAATCGCGCTAACCCTTCGGCGCACGCGCCACACAGAAAGCGCCGAGCGGCGGTGATAGAATCCGCTCCGGGGTCCCCAGACCGCGCGGTCATTGCGGGCTGGGGTGGTCGGAGCCGGGGCGTTGCTATGAACCCAATCCATCAAACTATCCAACTGCTGCGTAGCGAACTGGGTGTAGTGCTGAGTTCGACGCTGGCGCGATTGCTGCTGGCGGCGTTCCTCGGCGGCATCATCGGCTTGGAACGGCAATTGCGGCACCGGCCGGCGGGGCTGCGTACGAATATGTTCATCTGCTTCGGCGCGGCCATGTTCACGGTGCTGTCGCGGCAACTCGCAGGCGTGGAATCGGACAGCGCGCGGATCGCGGCGCAGATCATTCCGGGCATCGGCTTCATCGGCGCGGGCTCGATTTTGCACGCCAAGACGTCGGTGACGGGCCTGACCACTGCGGCAACCCTGTTTGTGGTGGCAGGGGTCGGGATGGCCGCCGGCGGCGGTCTGTATCTGACGGCGTGCTTCGCCACCGTCATCATTCTGATCGCGCTGGTTGTGCTGGGACGAATGGAAGTCAGGTTCTCGCTGAAGATGTTTGCTACATCCTACGAGGTCACCGGCCGCAACGTCGACGGGATGTTGCGGGAAGTGAACCGCATCCTGGACGCCGAGCAACTTACCATGCATAGCGTGCACATCGCGGACGCCGATCCGGATTTCCGTATGGTGCTCTCGGTGGATGGCGAGCGGGAACAACTGAACGTATTTTCCATCCGATTGCACGAATCGAACGCGTTTGCCACGGTGACGACGCTCGGGACTTCGGAACACGAATGAGCGCATCTCCGAACGACACCCAGCCGAACACGAAAATCCCTTTTACCAAGGCGTCGGCTTGCGGCAACGATTTTCTGCTGGTGGAAGGCGCGCATGTTTCGGACGATCTGAGCGCGCTCACCCGCCGCTTGTGTGATCGTCATCGCGGAGTGGGCGCCGATGGCGTGGAGTGGCTGTTTCCCGATCCGGAAGCTGACGTAATGGCGCGCCTGATTAACTCGGATGGTTCGGAGGCCGAAATTTCAGGCAACGGCACGCGCTGCGTGGCGGCGGAGATTTGTTCGCGCGCGGATAATAAGAAGCCAAAGACCGAAGTTGTAGTGCGCACCGGTGCGGGACTGAAGACCTGCCGGCTGACGCAGCGGCAAGGCCCTTCGTTTGAGTTCGAAGCAGATATGGGCCCGCCCGAGGTCGGCGGGCAATTGTCGATTGAAACGGTGGGGGTGCGGGCCGTCGGCACGAAAGTTTCGATGGGAAATCCGCACTTCGTAATTTTCGTCGAAAACTTTCAGGATGGATGGCAGCGGCAGGCGGCGCTGATCCAGACGCAGCCGCAATTTCCGCAGGGCACGAATGTGGTGTATGTGGTGGTGTGCGGCGCACATGAGGGTGCGAACAAGAATAAGCATAAGCATGACCGCGGCGCGCAGGAAAATGAAATCGAGATCCGAATCTTTGAACGAGGCGCCGGAGAGACCGAGTCTTCGGGGACGGGATCGTGCGCGTCGGCGGTGGCTGCGATTGCCAGCGGGCGCGTGGCTTCGCCGGTGACCGTGATTGCGCCCGGAGGCCCGCAAACGGTGCGCTGGGAGAATCAAGTTTATCTGCGCGGCCCGGCGACTATCATCTGCCGGGGAGAATTCTTCGTTTAAGATCGAGTCCAGATGCTTTCGCCTTCCCAGAATTCGCGAATCAAGCCGCCGGCGCTCCGTCCGGGCGACAAGGTGGGAATCGTTGCGCCCGCGTCGAACGTGAAGCGCGACCTCCTGCAGGCGGGGTGCGACGGTCTTCGTCGTGCCGGATATGAACCGTTTTATTTCGAGTCGATCCTAGAACGCGATCTCTACTTTGCCGGATCGGCGGAGCGCCGCGCGCGTGAACTGGAAGATATGTTCGTGCGCGACGATGTCCGCGCGATTATTTGTGCGCGAGGAGGATATGGCTCGAACTACCTGCTGCCGGCGATCGACTGGAAGAAGATTGCTGCGCATCCCAAGATCTTCGTGGGCTACAGCGACCTGACGACATTACTCACCTCGTTTGCCGATTCCGCCAACTTTGTCACTTTTCATGGTCCGATGGCGGCCAAGGATTTCGCGGTCGCCGGCGGCGTGAGCCTTGGCTCGTGGCACAACGCAATAAGCGGAGCGACAGAATGGGAGATTGGCGAAGGCTCCGGCGCGAAGCCGTTAGTGGCGGGAGAAGCCGAGGGAATCCTCTACGGCGGATGTCTTTCCATCCTGGTTGCCGCGCTGGGCACGCCTTATGACATCCACACCGCGGGCACGATTCTCTTTCTGGAGGATCTCGCTGCCAAGCCCTACCAGATCGACCGCATGTTGATGCAACTGAAACTGGCGGGCAAAATGAAAGACGTGCGCGGCATTGTCTTCGGCGAAATGCTGGATTGCCGGCAAAGTCCTACCCAGGATTACACGCTGAAAGAAGTTGTCCTGCGAGTGGTTGGCGATCTGGGAATTCCGGTGGCCTTCGGCCTGCGCTCGGGGCACGTCTCAACCGCGAACATCACCTTGCCCATCGGCGTGAACGCCAGGCTCGAAGTTTACAGCGATGTAAGGCTGCGGATTCTGGAATCGGCGACCAGCAAATGAGTAATCGCGATGAGTAATCCTCGATGATCAAATCTCGATGACCAAACCCAGGCACATTCATCTGATCGGCATTTGCGGCACGGCGATGGCTTCGCTCGCGGGCATGCTGCAAGAGCGCGGTTTTCGTGTCACGGGCTCGGATGCGGCGGCGTATCCGCCGATGTCGACGTTCCTCGAAACGCTGGGCATTTCCGTGGCGCAGCCCTTTGCCGAAGCGAATCTCGACCCTCGGCCCGATCTGGTGGTCGTGGGAAATGCGCTTTCTCGTGGCAACGTCGAACTCGAGCTCTTGCTCGACGAGCGCATTCCGTTCTGCTCGCTGCCGCAAATTCTGCACGATGAGTTTCTGGTAGGGAAGGAAGTTCTGGTAGTTGCGGGAACTCATGGCAAGACGACTACAACATCGATGCTAGCGTGGATCTTCGAAACGGCCGGCCTCCAGCCGTCATTCCTCATCGGAGGTATAGCCGAGAACTTCGGCCGCAGTTTTGGACTTGGCGAGGGCAAGCACTTTATCCTGGAAGGCGACGAATATGACACGGCGTTCTTCGATAAGGGTCCGAAGTTTCTGCATTACTTTCCTGACTCCGTGATTCTCACCTCGGTTGAGTTCGACCACGCCGATATCTATAAAGATCTGGACGCGGTGGAAACAGCCTTCAAGCGGCTGGTGAATCTGGTCCCAAAACGCGGGCGCATCGTTGCCTTCGACTCCGGCGAGAGCATCGACGGCTGTCTGCAGAAGGCGTTCTGTCCGGTCGAACGCTACGGCGCTCTCGATCCGGCGCGCGAGCGCGCGGGATGGAAAATCGTCAATCTGAAATTGGAAGAGGAACGAACTTGCTGGTCGGTCGTGCGCGATGGCAAGCCTTGGGCTGACTTCGAATTCCCGCTCGGCGGAGAATACAACGTCTGGAATGCGACGGCCGCAGCCGCGCTGGCGGCGAATTACGGCATTCCGAGAGATGTGATTGCCAAGGCTCTCGAAACCTTCCGCAGCGTGAAGCGCAGGCTTGAAGTAAAAGCCGAGATCAACGGAATCACCATCATCGACGACTTTGCGCATCATCCAACCGCCATCGAGCAGACAATTCTGGCGTTGCGCGCGCGCTATCCGCAATCGCGGCTCTGGGTCGTGCTCGAACCACGCTCGAACACCATGCGCCGCAACGTGCTTCAGGATGCGCTTGCCCGCAGCCTGTCTCTCGCCGATCAAGTGGTGATCGCGGCCATTTTCAAATCCGAGGCAATTCCCGAGCCCGAACGTCTTGACCTGAATCGCGTGATCGGCGATATCCAGAAGCACGGCAAGCAGGCGCGCATCCTCGCCGACGCCGATGCCATCGTGAATGCCATCGCTCCCGAACTGCGCGAGCGCGACGTGGTTGCCATTCTCTCCAATGGCGGATTCGGCGGCATTTATGAGAAGCTTCCCCAACGATTGCGCGACCTCAGAGTGAATAAACTCGGGAAGGCATAAGTGTTTCGCACCATTCTCATGCTGGCGTTCTGGGCCGCTGCGCTGCCTTTCGCCGCGCTCGTCGGATTCCCCTGGACTTACCTCACCAAAGACATCAGCTTCCTGTACAGCACCTGCATGTGGGCGGCATTCACCGGTGCGCGCATCGCGGGCGTCAAGGTGCGAACCCTCGGACTGGAAAAAATTGATCCGGCGCGCACGTATATCTTCATGTCGAATCACATTTCCAATCTCGATCCTCCGGTGACGCTTCCGCTGATCCCGAGGCGAACTTCGGTGATGGTGAAGAAGGGTCTGTTCAAGGTTCCGATTCTCGGCCAGATCATGCTCATCGGGTCGCTCGTGCCCGTCGACCGCGGCAATCGCGATGCCGGCATCGGCGCCGTTCGCGACGCGCTCCGAGCCATCGATCAAGGACTGAACATGACCATCTACGTGGAAGGGCACCGCTCATTCGATGGCAAACTGCTGCCCTTCAAAAAAGGTCCGTTCTATCTTGCCGAGGAGTGCAAAGTTCCGGTCGTTCCCATCACCATTTCAGGGACTGAAATCGTCATGCCGAAGGCTCGCTTTGCGATTCGTCCAGGAATGGTGACCGTGCAATTTCACGATCCCATCGAGCCTGCCGACTTCGGAGAACGCGAGTGCCTGATGGCCAAAGTTCGAGCAGCGATCAACAGCGGCCTTCCGGCGGAATTGCGCGAGCCGTCGTAAGTCGCAACGCACACCTGCAATGTCTGAAGTGACTCCAATCACTGCCATCCGTGATGAAAGGCACTGCCTCCTGTGCTGTCGCAACCCACAATATGCATCAGGCAGCAGATGCGAGGAGCCTTCCAACCCCCACCTCAGTCGGAGGGTCTCCGGGAGGTGATGTATGAGCAACCTGGCCTTTCTCGGAATCTCAATCGTTGTGATCGTAGCCGGAGTCATTCTTTTCCGGTCCGTCCCAGCCCTCCGAGCGTATTTCACCTTTCGCGGCCAGCGCCTGATCACCTGTCCGGAAACCCACAAGACAGAAGCGGTTGACGTGGCGGCAAGAAAAGCAGCCCTGACCGCGTTTGCCGGCGAACCCACCCTACGCCTGGACCGTTGCTCCCGCTGGCCCGAGCGGCAGGACTGCGGCCAGGAGTGCCTGCAGCAAGTCGAAACCGATCCCGCGAATTGCCTGCTCTGGAATATCGTGGCCGACTGGTACGAAGGCCAGCACTGCGTCTATTGCCACAAACCCTTCGAGCGCATCCAGCACCTCGATCATCCCCCAGCCTTGCTGCGACCCGATCACACCACCGCTGAGTGGAAGCAGTTCCGGCCCGAGCAGATTCCCAGTATCCTTGCCGCCTACAAGCCCGTCTGCTGGAACTGCCACATCGCCGAGACCTTCCGCCGTGAGCACCCGGAGCTGGTCACCGACAGGCATCGAGACACCCATATCACCGCCTGATCCAGCCGGGCGGGGCTTGGAGAACATACCGGAGTTTCCTGCTTCAACGCCGCCGTGATATAGTGCTATCAGGTAACACCTTAGAGCACCCACCATGCCAAAGCCTGCGACCACCAGCTTGAAGCTCGATATCGAGACAAAAGAGCGCGTGCAGCGCCTCGCCGCGGCCCGTCGCCGGTCGCCGCACTGGGTCATGCGCGAGGCCATCGAGCAGTACGTCGATCGCGAAGAGAAGCGCGAACAATTCCGCCAGCACGCGTTGGCCGCCTGGACCCATTATCAAACCACCGGCCTGCACCTCACAGCCGACGAAGCCGATGCCTGGCTGGCCAAGCTCGAAGCGGGCAAGGACGCTGCTCCTCCTAAATGTCACGACTGAAGTGGTCGCAACCCGCCTTGCTGGATGTGGTGCGTCTCCATTCGTTCCTGGTCCCCAAAAGCCGGGATGCGGCGCAGCGTGCCGTCAAGGCAATCCGGCAAGGCGTGAAAGCGCTCACCAGGCATCCGCAGACTGGCCGTCCGATTGAAGAGTTGCCGCCGGAGTTCCGCGAGTGGGTGATTGAATTCGGTCATGGAGCATATATCGCGCTCTATCATTTCGACGGGAAACAAGTCGTAATCCTGGCCATCCGCCACGGGCGCGAAGCAGGATATTGAGAGGTCCGCTTCCGGCGGAGTTGCGGGAATAGCGGTTTTCTCCCTCCTGCAGAGTTTGTCATCCCGAACGAAGTGAGGGATCTGCAGTTTGCCGGCTACACCACTCCTCGGCCTTTGAAGAGTAGGATTCCACGACCGTTTCCATCTGAGGATTTCCCGTGGGCTCGGCAGCTGTGAGGGCCATCCCAGCCGACGGACACACCACAGGCTTCGGCACAACAGGTCGATTCCATCGTCGTCGACGGTCGGTTAGGTGTCTGTGATGGGTGGGCTGGGCGTTTGTGACGAAAAAAGGGCCAGGGCGGGTGGCCAACTTCTGCGGCGGCGAGGTGCAACGTCGGCGAGCAATTGTGAGCAGAGAAGAAAACGGGGGTGCCCCACTTCTCGCGGCGAGAAGTGGGACGTCACACAGCCGACGCCAAAGGGGGTCGGCTTTCTTTGAGCGAATTGCAAATCACGTCCGGCTTCTGAGGAGCCGCTTTACATCGCGTCTGCCATGCAGCACGGCGACGATCTCCACTGTCGCGGCACGCCGGTACACGATCATGTATTGATACACGCTGAAGAAAAGTACATCGCGGCCGGTGAGGCCGGGTCGTTTATGGCCTTTGCCGGGAAGATCGGTCAAGCCCTCGAATGCGTCCACCAGTTCGCTCTGAATCCGGTCGGCGATTGCCAGCCCCGCTTCTCCGAGCAGGTAACGCCAAATCTGCCGGAGATCGTCTTCGGCTTCTGGCGCGACGAGATAGCGCTTCACGAACCAGAGCGGTCCTTGTCCCCGAGCCACGCCGCCTTGTCGGCCGCAAGACGCGTGCGTAGCTGGTCTCCCGGTACCCCTTCGCCCCGGTCGAGCTGGGCCAGTCCGCGCTCGATCTTCGCGTTGATGGCTTCTTTGTTCGCCTGAAGCCAGACCTCGCGTTCGCTCTGCATTTCCAGAGCATCGAAAAGGACGTCTTCCACGCTCTCGAACGCGCCGCTACGAAGCCGCTGCTGAATGAGCGCTTCAATTTCCGGACGTTTTATTTCAATGGCCATGACTTGCCCTCTGAACCGGTAGTTTACTCTTTTCGAATACCGGCGCGGCGATTAATCCCGGTCCTGAGCGCCGTGATAAATCCGCAAGACTTCGATGCTCTGCTCCTTCACCCGATAGACAGCTATGTAAGGCAGGGGAGGGAACAAAAGCTCGCGCGTCCCTTCCTCGCGTCCGGCGCGGCCGCGATGCGGCCACTCTTTCAGGGATTGGACCGCAGCATACACTTTGCGTAGCGTCGGCACTTGGTAATGCGGATGGTGGTCTTTGAGGTAATCGCTAAGGTTTTGTAAGTCAGATGCGGCTGCTGGCGTCCAGCGGATCAGCATTCTTAAGAGCGCAACATCTGCTCCAGGCGGGCGTCCATTTCTTGTTCTTCAACAAACTCACCCCGGTCGGCCTGCGCAATTCCCTCCCGCACCGCAGCGCGGAAGCGAGCGTCTTCCGCCAGCAAACGCAAGGCGGCCTCCTTCACCAGTCGCTCGGCGTCGGTGCCTTCCTTGGTGGCGATCTGCGCGAGCCGCGCTTCCTGTTCCGGGGTGAAATGTAGTTCCATCTTTTTCAGGGTAGCGGAAAAGGTACGCTCGGGCAAGTTACCGACTAGCCGGGGTGCGCCACCCCTCGGTCCTTGAAGGGTGGGGTTCCACGGTCGCTTCCATATGAGGGCGGGTGGCCGACCCGACCGCAGTCCACTGAAAATCCCGAGCGTGCCCCGTCCAAGCTTCGCTTGGGCGGGCCCGTTGACTGTCACTGTGACCACAAGCAGTTCCCGCAGCGTTGCAGCCGCGCATGCACCCCGATTTTGGCTTTTGTAAAAAATACAGTGTAATAACTAATCGCTTGTGCCTCTTTAACCACACCCGACCGCCGAGCATTATCAACAACTTGAAGCTCCACCAGAAATTGTCAATTTATGTTACACACCATGTGTACGTACATATATATACATTCAATGTGGACAATACAAAATGTTTCACGTGAAACACTTTTCCCAAATGTTCGCTTTTGACTTGCGCCTGAAAACTAACCCTCCGACAACTTTCTGACTGCCTTGGCAATCTCCGGCAGCTTGGCATAGGCGGCGCAGCACTTCAACCACAGCCGGTGATCGATAGCAGGAGCGCCGCTGACCATGGCTCCGGCGGCAACGTCGTGAGGGATGCCGCTCTGCGCTATGGCTATCGCTCCGTCGCCGATTTTTACGTGGCCGCTGACGCCGACTTGTCCGGCCAGGATTACGTTGTTACCTACGTCGGTGGTGCCGGCGAGGCCTACCTGGGCGCAGAGCAGCGTGTCGTGTCCGATGATGCAGCTGTGGCCGACGTGGACCAGGTTGTCGATTTTTGCGCCTTGGTTTATGCGGGTTTCGCCTATGCTGGCGCGGTCGATGCAGGTGTTGGCTTGGACCTCGACGTCGCTCTCGACCACGACGTTGCCGGACTGCACGATTTTGTGCCAGTGGGCTTCGTCGTCTTTCGCGAAGCCGAAGCCGTCGCAACCTATCACTGCTCCGTTCTGGAGCAGGACGTTGTCTCCCAGTTGGCAGAATTCGCGGACTACGGCGTGGGCGTGCGCGAAGAAGTTGTTGCCTATGGTTACTCCACGATAGATGACCGCGTGGGATAGCAGGACGGCGTTGTCTCCGATGACTACGTCTTCGTCGATCACTACGTACGGGCCGACGTGCGCATGCTTGCCGATCTTGGCGGTGTGATGAACCACCGCGGTCGAATGGATTCCGGGGACGTAGCGCGGCGGGTGGTAGAAGAGTTCGATGGCCTTCGCCCAGGCTAGATAGGGGTTCATGCTGCGCAGCATGCCGGTGGAGATGGCGGGAAAGTTTTCGGCCACTATTACGGCTGAGGCTTTCGTTGTCTTCGCGGCGGCGTTGTACTTTGGATTCGACACGAAGGTCAGCTGGTCTCGGGCGGCTTGTTCGATGCCGGCTACTCCGGTGATTTCGGTGTCGGGTTGGGCGTTGTCGATTCGCGCGTTCAGGGCTTGGGCTATGTCGGATAGTTTCATGGCTGTCTCGGGGAATTGTAGCGTGTCGGGTCTCAGGTATCAGGTCTCAGGAAAGGCAAGATCAATCCATTTCACCGTCAAGACAAGAGCGCTCTTCCTGAAGCCTGGCGCCTGACACCTGAGACCTTCCTGCCTACTGCTCGAACAGGGTTACTTGTCTGGTGTCGGGTTGGCCGCCTTTGCGGCGGCGGTTGGCTGAACCTATTACTGCTAACACCGTCACCGATGACAAGGCTTCGCGGGGTACGAAGACTCGCTGCGTGTTCGAACGCAGGTCGGGAGGGTTCAGCAGAAATCCTTCGGCGGGATTTTGGGTGAGGTCGTTGGGCAGGATGCCTTCAATCACTTCGCTGTCTTTGAATTTCAGGCGCACCCACAGGCCTTCGGTGCGGGGACGGGTGGTGAAGGTCTTGCGCAGCATCAAGTCGGTGTCGGAAAACTCACGGACAAAATAAACGGCTTTGATTTCTTTCAGGTCGATGGCTACCACGTTGCCGGAAGTGTTGAGCAGTTCGAGTTTGCCCTCCGCCACAAAGTTGGCGGGAGCTACGAACCCGCTGATGGAGTCGCGGTCGTGTTTCCGCACGATGACTTTCTTGTGGGTCGAGGGCATGGGCGAAGGCTTTCCAACGGCGTCGGCAATCCCACTCATTTGCAAAGAACGCGAATGAGTAGGGCACCCGGCGCGGCGGGATGGAAGCTCCAGATGGGATTCTCGCACTTTCCGGATGAATTCGTGCAGTTTGTGCTTCATAGTAGCCAAACGGTAAACGTTGTGTTATTTTCAGTGGTTTGCTGGGATTGTAGTCTTACGATATAAGTCTAATGTCTTGAGAGAGTTAGATTGCGCTGGCGGGAAGCTTACCGAGTTGCCAGCGTTTGCCCTGTGGAAAACCTGTGAATAACGCCCCGGCCAGGCCAGCAACGGGCCACCGCGAGGCGACTAGGAAGGCATGGCCGATTACATATACACACTGGAAACCCGGCTCTCGCCGGACCAACAAAAGGCAGTCACCCTGGTCCTAAACGCCGCCAAGGCGGCGGGGATGAACGTATATCTTACCGGTGGCGCCATCCGCGACATTATTACCGGTTTCCCGATTCGTGACCTGGATTTCACGGTGCAGGGGAACGCGCTCAAGCTGCAGAAGGATCTGGAGCGGGCGGGAGCGGTGGTGGGTGACTCGGATGACGAGACGCGGAGCTTGTTGCTGACGCTGCCTGGGGGCGTGCGGTCCGAGATTTCGATGGCGCGTTCGGAGCACTACGACAAGCCGGGGAAGGCTCCGCAGTTGGCTCCGGCGACGATTATTGAAGATCTTCGGCGCCGTGATTTCACGGTGAACGCGATGGCGCTGTCGCTGAACGAAGGATCGCGGGGGTTGTTGCTGGATCCGTTCAACGGGGCGGCCGACATCGAAGCGAAAGTGATTCGGGTGTTGCACAACTACGCGTTTCTGGAAGATCCGTCACGGCTGATCCGGGCTACGCGCTTTGCCACGCGTTTCCACTGGCCACTTGAGGAGCGTACCCAGGCGCGTTACGAATCGGGAAGAGAAAACGGGTATATCGAATACATCCGAAGCTCGAGCATCGGATACGAGATTGAACAGTTGGCGTACGAGGACGATGCGCTGGGCATCCTGAAGGCTTACGAAAAAGAGGGATGGCTGAAAATTCTGAATCCGCGCTGGAGCACGGCCAAGGTGGACACGGCTGGACTGGGCGCGCTCATGAAGACGCGGCAGCAGATGAACGAGCTGGGCTATACGCCGGAGGTGGCGCCGGCGGTGCTGCATTTTCTTACCGAGCGGCTGGGCGAAAAAGATATATCGGATTTGCGCCGGGCGATTCCGCGCAAGGATCTGGTTGAGGCCTGGAAGGATCTGGACTCGAACGCTCACAGCCTGGCTAAGAGATTAACGGGTAAGGAAGCGGCCACGCCGTCGCGGACATGGCAATTGCTATCGTCGGCGCGTCCTGAGATGATCCTGTTTCTCGCGATCACGGCGCGGCAGCAGGCGGTGGCGCAGAAGATCAAGAATTTCTTTACCAAGTGGCGACAGGTGCAACAGAAGATTCCGTTGCCGGAGATGACGGAACTTCGGATCACGCCGCAGATGCCGACGTATCCGAAGATTGCCAACGACGTGTTCATGCTGTTGTTGGATGGCAAGATGCGTTCGCGGACGGAGATTCTGAAGTTCTTGAAGCCGCTGGCGCCGCCACCTCCACCGCCTCCTCCACCTCCACCAGCGAAACGGGGCAGAGGAGCCAAGGGCGCGGCTCCGGTTGCTGCTGCCGCGGCGGCTGGGGGCAAGCCGGGGGCTAAGGGGAAGGGAAAGATTGCGGCTGTGGCTCCTGCGGTCGCAACGAAATCCGCTCCGGCGGTTAAGCCTGCGGCGCCGGCGAAAGCGCCGGCCACGGAAAAACCGGTGACTCCGGCGAAGACTATTGCGGTGGCAAAGGCTAGCAAGCCAGCCCCGGCTTCGGCGGTCAAGAAGCCGGCAAAACCGGCCAAAACCACGAAGCCTGCTGGTAAAGCGAAGGCAAAAGCCGCCTCTAAAGGGAAGACCAAGGCCAAGAAGAAGGGCAAGTAAGGGCGTTCCGGGAGGCCGGAAATTCCGCTGGGAGCGTGGTTCGCGCCGGACGTGGCGATTCTTGGCGCCTGAAAACAAAGTCGAAACTGGGCTATAATAGAGGTATGCGGCGCTGGTTGTGGATAGCGACGTTTGGCCTGATTTTGTCCGGGCTGCCCTTGTGGGCGCAAAGGCGCGGTGGTGGAGGCGGCGGTGGTTCCCATTCCGTCTCGTCCGTCTCGCGTGGCGCGGTTGCCTCACACTCCTCCGGTTCATTTCACAGCGGGAGTGTTGGCCGGATCTCCGGCTCCAGCTCCGGTGTCCATCTGCGGATCGGGAATCCGTACTATCCTCGTCGAACCTTCTACGGGCAACGCGCCTATTATCCTTATTACCCTTACGCGGCTTATTACCCTTATTACGGCTGGTATTCTGATCCGCTCTATGACAGTAACGATCAGGATTCTTACGCCAGCGTCTCCAATCCCGCGCCGTATGCTGAGGACTATTCTCAGAACAGCGGTTTGCAGCGCGATGTCCAGGCTCTGAACGGGAAAATCGACCGGTTGCAAGCCGATGTCGAAGCTCGCAATCATCCGAAGACGGAGATGGAACCGGCGACGGCGCTGGTTTTCCGCGACAAGCATGTCGAAGAAGTACGGAATTACGCGATCTCTGGCGGAACGCTGTGGGTGCTCAACGAGAGTGCGGCGAAGAAAATTCCACTCGCCCAGCTTGATCTTGATGCCACGGTCAAGATGAATGATGATCGCGGCGTGGATTTTCAGGTGCCGGGCCCATCGCTCTCGCTCCAGATCGTGCGCTAGACGGAGCGCGCGAATTCGTTCGTCCCTCCGGGACTTGAATCATCTCTTCTGTTTTTCCCAGCGCTGAAGCGCTGGGCTAAGTTTGGCCGCCCTTCCGGGGCTAAGTCTTCGTTCCAGTACAAAGATGCGCGCTGACCAGTGTGCAATTGCACCACTTTCAGGCGTTGCGCGATTTCTTCCAGCCATTAGAATGAAGTCGGCTTCAGTTTCCAAAGCCGCGACTAAGAACTAGTTGCCAAGGGCTGCCTTCATGAGCCAAAACCAATTCGTCCACCTGCATCTGCACAGCGATTACTCGCTGCTTGACGGCGCTTGCGACGTCGAGAAACTGGTTGACCGGGTTCATGAACTTGGGATGCCCGCGGTGGCCATGACTGACCACGGCAACATCTTTGGCGCGGTGCATTTTGTAAATGCTGCGCACAAGGCCGGCATTAAACCGATCGTCGGCTGCGAACTCTATATCTGCAAGAAAGATGACCACGTAATTACGCGCACTCCGCCCGACGGCGACACTTATAACCATCTGCTGGTGCTGGCCGAAAATGAAGAGGGCTATCGCAACCTGGTGAAGATCACGTCGGAAGCGTCGCTGCACGGCTTCTACTACAAGCCGCGGGTGAGCAAGAACTTTCTGGCGGAGCATTCGAAGGGGTTGATCGGGCTTTCCGGGTGCCTGAAGGGCGAAGTGGCTGAGCGGCTGACGGAAGGGAACTACGACGCGGCGCGCGCGGCGGCCGGATTCTATCGCGACCTCTTTGGCAAGGAAAATTTCTTTCTTGAGATTCAGGATCAGGGCCTGGAGATGGAGCACCGCATTCGTTCAGGCTTGTTCCAACTGGAGAAGGATCTCGGGCTGCCCATGGTTGCAACCAATGACAGCCACTATCTCTGCGAGGACGACGCGCATGCGCAGGATGTGATGCTGTGCATTCAGACGGGGAAGTCCATCCAGGAAACGAACCGGATGAAGTTCGAGGGGACGCAGTTCTACGTCAAGAACGGCGACGAGATGCTGCGCGTGTTCAAGGACGCCCCGCAGTTGCTTTCGCGCACGCTGGATATTGCCGAGCGTTGTAACCTGCGACTGGAGAAAGTTCCGAGTCCGTTTCCGCACTTTGATGTTCCCGACGGATTTACGCTCGACAGTTATTTCGAGCACATCACGCGGCAAGGATTTGCGCGGCGCATGGAGAACTTGCGGAACGCGGCGGCTAGCGGCCGCCTGAAGCATTCGCTGGCGGACTACGAGCAAAGATTGGCGCGCGAGATTGGCATCATCCAGCAGATGAAGTTCTCGGGCTATTTCCTGATTGTTTGGGATTTTATCCGCTATGCTCGCGAACGCGGCATTCCGGTGGGGCCGGGGCGCGGATCGGCGGCGGGCGCGGTGGTAGCGTATTCGTTGGGGATTACCAACATTGATCCGCTGCAGCATGAACTTCTGTTTGAACGCTTTCTGAATCCTGAGCGCATTTCCATGCCGGATATCGATATCGATTTCTGCATGAACCGGCGTGGCGAAGTGATCGAATACGTCACTCATAAATACGGGCGGGAAAATGTTGCGCAGATCATCACGTTTGGCACGATGGCTGCCAAGGCTGCGATCAAGGACGTCGGACGCGCCATGGACATGCCATACAGCGACGTGGACCGGATTGCGAAGATGGTGCCGACCACGCTGAATATCAAATTGGATGACGCGCTCCGGGAGTCGGTGGCGCTGCAGGAGGCGTACCAGAAAGATCCGCAGGTGCGGCAGTTGCTCGACACGGCGCGGAAACTGGAAGGGCTGGTGCGGAATTCGGGCGTACACGCTGCGGGCGTGGTGATTTCGCCGCGTCCGCTGATTGAGCTGGTGCCGCTACACAAGACCAAGAACGACGAAATTGTTACCGCCTTCGACATGGTGGCCATCGAGAAGATGGGGCTGCTGAAAATGGATTTTCTCGGACTGACTACGCTCACCATTCTCGACGATACGTTGAAGCTGATCGCGCAGAAGGGGACGAATCTGAAGCTGGACGACATCCCGCTGGAAGATCAGGAGACGTACGAAAGAGTTTTTCATAAGGGATTAACCTCGGGCGTGTTTCAGTTTGAGTCGTCCGGCATGAGAGATGTACTGCGGCGTTATCAGCCGAACTCGATTGAACACCTGACGGCGTTGAATGCGCTGTACCGCCCCGGGCCGATGGCCATGATCGACGACTTCATCGAGCGCAAACAGGGGCGCCGCAAAATCGAATATGAGTTGCCCGAACTGAAGGAGATCCTGCAGGAGACGCTCGGCGTGTTCGTCTATCAGGAACAGGTGATGCAAGCGGCCAACACACTCGCGGGGTACTCCCTGGGAGAAGCCGATCTGTTGCGCCGTGCGATGGGAAAGAAAAAGCCCGAGG
>Ga0074044_10001467_pt1 | contig 21218 bp, 21 predicted proteins | sample BogForMeECP23OM1_FD_94443 | JGI IMG/M metagenome (GOLD analysis project Ga0074044, IMG submission 94443) | Bog forest soil microbial communities from Calvert Island, British Columbia, Canada - Bog Forest MetaG ECP23OM1 | ecosystem: Environmental > Terrestrial > Soil > Wetlands ...
GGCTACGGCGTGAAGACCTTGCAGGAGTATCATTAAGCTTCAACCGCGAAATACATTCATCCACGAATTTCGCGAATTGACACGAATTCGGTTTCTCAAAGCCCGTAGGGCTGGCATCTTTGTAGATTGCGGTTACAAAACGAATCAAGCTCCGTTCAGGAGCGGCATCTAACATTTGGTGGGGCGAGCGTCCCCGCGAGCCGGCTCGTCAGTAACCGCCCTACCAAAAGCTCAAAGCGCCGGTCACGGCTGAACGGAAGTCTGAAGATGTTGTGAAGTCGGCACAAGAGGCGGCGGTGCTGGTGCTGGTTTATTAAATTTGTAGTGCGGCGGCGCGTCGCCGCTTTGAAAGCGCGGACATGTCCGCGCACTCCAAAATATTCGGCTCGCGAGTACGCTCGCCCCACCAAAAAATTCGCGTCAATTCGCGAAATTCGCGGATGAATTCAGAGACAGGGAAGATGCCTGTCCTACGTTGACGCACGCTTCAGCTTCGCCACCTCGATGTCTGCCTGCCGGGTTGGCTCGGGGATGCGATAGCGCGTGCAACAGGCCAGAACCAGTTTGACCGCCGAGGGCAAATCCACGCGATGACCGATGCTCACAAAGACCGGTCGAATTTCCTTCTGCGTCCGCAACACAACGCCGATTTGTTCGTCGTCATCCATGAGCGGGGTGGTTGCGCCGGCATGTGATGCCAGTTTCCCAAACGTTCCAATCAACCGGCTTTTGGCGACACCGACCCCGGGTTTGTCCAATTGAATCGCCAAATGCGACGCGATGCCGCAGCGCCGCGGATGTGCGAACCCTTGTCCGTCAAAAAAAATCGCGCCGAATTCATGTCGCAACGCGCAAACCGCCTCCGTAACCACCGGGCCTTCACGAAAGCTGAGAAAGCCGGGAACGTAGGGGAATTCCGCCGGCCGGGTTGCGTGTGCGATTTCGATGGGGCGCTGCGTTTCGCGGTCATAAACAACGGCAGCGGCGAAGATGGTTTGTTTGTCGTCGGAGAACGCGCAATCAGCCCCGGCGACGAATCGCGGCAGCGGTTCCAGCGGCACGACCCTCATCCGTTCGCGCAGGCGCGATTGTTCGACCTTCCATTTTCCCACGACCGCGGACCAATCGGGATCGAATTTTCCACGAAGTGTCATTGGCAATGTTCTAATTGGAGCTTGGATTTCCGCGCTGACTCCGTTCCGGGCCGTCCCGCAAATGACGGGACGGAACTCCGAACCAATTGCGTCATGCGGGATTTTCCTTTGCCGCGCGCAACACGCGAAAGCGGTGCGTCCATGGATCAATCCGGCACGCCGCGCGGTAGTCGCAAAATTCGCATGGCGTTTCGCCGCCCTTGCGATACGGGTCCACTTTTGCCACGCCGGAAAAAATCGCGCGGCCCATTTCGCGCAATTGCGTCTCCACCCGGTCGAGCAGTTTTTCGAATTCCGCCCGTGGCAACGCCTCGACCGACCCTTTGCGCAGCGAGCCATCTTTGTTCTGCTGATAGCTGAATTGATCCGCCGCTCCAAGGCGATCCAGCTTCGGCAGGACGCTGGCGTCGAACCGGCCGGTGTGGCGGTAGGCGCGTTTGCGCGTCGCGTCGGCATCGTTCAGCACTTCAACCCGTGTGCCACCACTCTCGTATTGGCCGCGCAAGTTCACGTAAAAGACGCCCACCGGAACCAGACGGGTCGCACCGAGCGCAGTTTGCGGGTTCGCCCAATGCCGCAGCACATTCAGATACGCCAGCAACTGCAACTGCACGCCGTGTTCCACCAATACCGCGTCCAGCCTCTTGCCGCCGGATTTGTAATCCATAACCAGCGCCAGCGCGGTATCGCTGCCGGACTCGCGCCACAAATCCACACGGTCAATCCGCCCGTGCAGCGCAAGCCGGTGGCCTTCGCCCGAATCCAGTTCCCACGCCGGCGCGCGCGCGCCATCACCGCCGAAATCCAGTTCCGCCGCCGCCGGGTCAAATTCGTTTTGGTTGCGCAGCCACGAGACGACAACCTCGATGAAATCCTGCAGCGATTCGGTCATCGCCCGCGCCTCGAACTGTGTCTGCGCTGTGTCCCGCAGCAATCCGCCGCGGAAATTTTCCGTCAATTCAACCGCGATGGCGCGAACCCGTTCCCGTGCCTGGGGTGGTGTCAAATCGCGCCAGCGTCTGCCTTCGGCGGCCAATCGTTCGTGAAAAACTTTCAGCACGTCGTGCTGGAAGCTGCCCCGTTCCCGTGCGTCGAGTTCAAAAATCTTCCGTTCACCGGCCCGCAAGCCGCTGCGGACAAAGAACCGGAACGGGCATTGGGCAAATTCTTCGAGCCGGCTCACCGACGTCCGCAACGCCGGGCCAAAAAGTTTTTCCGCCAGTGCCAGCGATAAATTTTCCGCCGGGTCCGGCTCACGCAACTGACGCAAGCTTTCGGCAAGCGATTTCAATGATGGCAGTTCGAGCAGTTCGGACCACCCCTCACCCGGCCTGCGGCCAACCTCTCCCCGCGTGGCGGGGAGAGGGCCGGGGAGGGGATCGCTCATTTGAATTTCCACGAGCGGCGCGGCGATTTCGATGGGATGCACCACTTCAGCCATGCTGATTTCGCCGCCGAATTCCTCGATTTCAAGTTTGGGAAACAACCGTCGCAAATGTGAAATAAACGACGATGGATTCAGCGTTTTGCCGTCGGCATCGTGATGGGCAAAGGTCACGGCCAGCTTTTCGCTGGCGCGGGTGCAGGCGATGTAACCGTAAAAACGTTCGCGCGCCAGCCGTTCGCGCAAATCGGGGCCGAGCGCTACACCGCCTTGCTCCAATTCATCGCGGTCGGCGTCCGTCAAAATCGGCGGCGCGGCGGGCGCGGCGGGAAAAATCGTCTCGTTCACGCCGAGCACGAGCGCCAATTTCAAGTTGGGATTGCGGGCGCGGTCAATGGCGCCCACCAGCACTTCATCGAGCACGGGTGGAATCACACCGACGGTCAGGTTTGCCAGCCCTGCCTCCAGGATCGGCAGCCAGTCGCGCAATGGCAGGGCTTCGCGTGAAAATGCGAGCGCCACGTTGTCCAGCCACACGTTCATTTGCTCCCAAACGGTCGAATGAAGTGACAAGCGGCGGGTGACAGGTGACGAGATATCCAGTTCGGGCCGGCTCCATTTTTCGAGCGTCTTTTCCACGTCGAGTGCATCCCAAAACTCGCGCAAGGCCTCAGTCAATTGCTCACCGGTCGGCCGGTTTCCAGATTGGCCCAGTCGCGCGGCAAAAGCTTCAAACGGCGGGAGAATCTTTTTTCGCAGACGTTCAAGCGAAGGGTCAGCGCCTGGCAGTGGTTCGCGCCATTTTTTGCCGCGCCAGCCGGATTCAAGCGCGGCATTTTCGAGCCGGTCAATTTCGGTTTCTTCAACGTTGGAAAATCCGGCCTTGAGCGCGGCAAACCAGTCATTGTGCTGCCAATCAAAAACAATGGTGCGGAACGCGCTGCGGGTGAGTTCGGCCAGCGGGTGATGCGTGACGGATTCGCGGCGGTCCAGGAAAAACGGGATGCCGTAACTACGAAACACGCGCGCCAACGGTTTGTGATAACTGTCGAGGTCCCGCACCAGCACGGCGCAGTCGCGGAACCGCGCGCCGGCCTGAACAAATTTCAGGATTTCGCGCGCGGCGAACACCGCCTCGGCTTCGGGATTCGCGCAGGCGACGAGACTGATGCGTTTTGTTTGGAGTTCCGCCTTCAGGCGGCCGGCAGGCAACGGTGTTAGGCCGCCTGAAGGCGGAACTCCAAACGCGCGGCCGGGTTCACTCCAATTGGCTTCAAGATGTTGCATGGCCGGATTTTCTGCGAAACGGTTCTTTTGCGGATGGCGTTTGAGTGTTTCAACGCTGATTTCACAATGCGGCAGAGCCGCGAGCCGTTGCCGGCATCGCTGGAAAGTTTTTCCGACCGGCGACCAGAGGGAGAGCCACGAAGATTCAGCGCCAGGCTCGTTTTCGAGGCAGAACGCGAGCGTGGCGCGTTCGCAATGCGGCAAAATGGCGGCGAGCAAGTCCAGTTCCTGCGGCGTCATTTCCGCGAAACCGTCGAGCCACAGACTTTGGATCTGGGGTCCGGGATTTGGCGTCCGGGGATTTTTGAGCAGCGCGGTGGTGGCGAAATTGAGCAGGTGGTTTGCGTCCTGCAACTCATGTTCAATCAGCCGGTGCGCATAAGCATCGAGCAGCAGCGCGAGGTCGTGGAGTTTGTCCTGAAGTTCGCGGCGTCCTGCAAGGCGGGAGGCGAAGGTGCGAAGTTTGGCGGGTGTGAATTGGTGTTGCTGCAGTTCGCCAAGCAACCGGCTGAGTTGCTGGGCGAAACCCGCCCGACGGGCGCTGCGGCGGAACAACTTTAATTCGTTCTCGTGCTGCATCAACAGGGCGCGCAAAACCATCACGCGGCCTTCCTCAGCGAGCAGTTGCGGCGGCGTCACATGCAGTTTTTCAAATGCGAACTGCGCGAGCCGCTCGAATGAGAAAATGTGCAACCGCGTGTAGCCCGAAAGTTCGTGGGGCGAGACTCCCGCCTGCGCGGACGAAGTCATTTTCGGCTCGCGAGGACGCTCGCCCCGCCATTCAGAATCAAGCAACTGCCGTTCGAGCTGGAACGTGGCCTGTTTGGGTGCCAGTAAAATCAGGGGCGGGCCCTCCGCGCATTCGCGCAAGGCCGTGCGGATTTCGGCCAGGCAGCGGAACGTCTTGCCGCTGCCGGCGGGGCCGAGAAGGAAACGCGCTTGCACACGGGATTTTTTGTCCAAATTCAGCCGGTCGCAAAGCAATTTATCTGAAAAAAGAGGCAAACGCCGTGCAGTGGGCGCTTGTATTTTTTATTTCCTTTTGAGCGGATTGGACTATGATTGCCCCCGGTTGGCAAAATCCGGATTCGATTCAACAATAAACAACATGGAAAGCTTATGCCACTGACACACACCCGTGAACTCTTCGCGAAGGCGTTGAAGGGCAAATACGCGCTGGGCGCGTTCAACGTCAACAACATGGAGTTGCTTCAGGCCATCGTCGAGGCGTGCGAAGAGGAAAAAGCGCCGGTGATGCTGCAGATTTCCAAGGGCGCGCGCCAATACGCCAACCCGGTCTATCTCAAGAAGCTCATCGAGGCGGCCGTCAGCCTGTCCACGATTCCGATTGCGGTGCATCTCGACCATGGCGACACGTTTGAGTTGTGCAAGGACTGCATTGACGAGGGGTTCACGAGCGTGATGATTGACGCCAGCCACGAGCCGTTCGAGAAAAACGTCGAAATCACCAGGAAAGTCGTGGAATACGCCCACAAACACAATGGCGTGGTGGAATCCGAACTGGGCCACCTCGTCGGCGCGCAATTCGATGAAGGCGAGGAAGGCGGGAAGTTTTCGCATGGCGGTCATTACACCCATCCGGAGGAAGCGGTTAAATTTGTCAAGGAATCCGGTTGCGATTCGCTCGCCGTCGCCATCGGCAATTCGCATGGCGCCTACAAATTCAAGGGCGAACAGCATCTCGATCTCGAACGGCTCAAGGCGATTAAAAAGGCGCTCATGGACGCTGGCCTCGGCGATTATCCGCTCGTGTTGCACGGAGCCTCGAGCGTGCCGAAAGAGCTGGTCGAGGAAATCAACAAATACGGCGGCAAGCTGGGGACTGACGCCGCCGGCGTGCCGGAGGCGGACATCGAAGTGGCGCGCCGCACCGGCTGCACCAAGGTGAACATTGACACCGATCTCCGTCTGGCCATGACCGCCGCCATTCGCCAGGCGATGTTTGAGAATCCAAAGGAATTTGATCCGCGCAAATATCTCGGCCCAGCCCGGACAAAAGTAAAAGACCTCGTCCGGCACAAAATCAAAAACGTCCTCTGCTGTGCCGGACACGCATTTGATTAGTCACGAAATATAAAATTATTGCAAGGCTTCGTGGCAAATTGCCTGGAGCTTTTTCCAGTTCCGGGATCGAAATTCAGTTTGTCGTTTTGGCACATTCGGAGTGTGAAAAAATCCAAATTGCGCCATTACGACTCTATTCTTGATAGGTGATATTGTGTCAATAAAACCGTAAGATATTGGAAATCAATAAGATAGATTTTTAATCAAGCCTTGGCACGGTCTCCGCTGATTATCCCGTTGAACAATTAAGTAAAGGATAATTATGAGACTGATAAAATATCAAAGACCTGATTCGGTATGGCCGACCTTCGGAAGGCTGTCGAGCTTGCGCGATCAGTTGGATCGCCTGTTCGAATCGCCACTTGCCGAATGGACTGGCACTGCACAATTGTTGAGTGGCTGGACTCCGGCGCTCGACGTTTACGAAGACAAGGAAAACTTCATCGTCAAGGCCGAGCTGCCGGGCATGAAGCGGGAGGATATTAACGTTTCGCTGCACGACGGGGCGCTGAGCATCTCCGGCGAACGCCAGAGCGAGACGAAACATGAGGACGCCGAGGTGCATCGCACCGAACGTTTCTTTGGCCGGTTCCAACGCACCGTGGCGCTTCCCGCGTCGGTCGCCGCGGACAAGGTCAAGGCGCAATACAAAGACGGGGTCCTTACGGTGACGCTTCCCAAGACCGAGGAGGCGAAGCCAAAACAAATTGACGTTTCGGTCAGTTGAAAATAGCCGGGGGGAGTTCCCCGCCGGAGTTTTCAAGAAACTCTCAAACCTTTTTGACGAACATGAAACCGACAATTGAAAAAGAAACTCCCGGGAATATTGAACGCGCCCGGGCGGCGGAATTTGTTTCGCCCGAGGTGAACATCTATGAAACGGCGGATGGCTACCTGCTGGAAGCCGAAATGCCCGGCCTGGACAAGGACGGCCTGGAAATCACACTCGAGGGCAACGAACTCACCATCACCGGCCGGCGCAACGCCGAAAGCGTGGACGGTGAACTGCTTTTCCGCGAACGCTCGCGCGTGGATTTCCAGCGCACATTCGAACTGGATCCGGCGATTGACACCGCCCGCATCAACGCGAAGATGAACCAGGGTTTGCTGACCTTGACCCTGCCGAAATCCGACTAGGTCAAACCGCGCAAAATCGCGGTGAGCGAATAAATACTGAAAATCCTCTGCACGAATCCCATGACGGGTCAGCCATGGGTTTTTTTATTGCCATCATTGGCTTGACCTGCTCAAACGGCTGCAGGCGGTCACAAATCAAATAGAGGAAAGCTGGCTTGTCGGGCCGTAGCTCGGAGCGTTGGTAATTGGATGGTGATTGAGTCCGCCTTCACTTCGTTCCGGCGCGACAGCCCCGAAAGCCTTCGGGGCTGGTGGTAGGTGATGGATTCGAACCATCGAAGGCGTAAGCCAGCAGATTTACAGTCTGCCCCCGTTGGCCACTTGGGTAACCTACCATTCGCAAAAATGGACGCAGATTAAGCCAGACCCCTTCGTTTCGCTCAAGTTCAAAGTTCCGCTTTTCGGGTTCGGTCAAGCGCCAGGCATCAACATCCAAACTCCAAATTCCAAATGGCAAAGCCGCGCTCGAAATGTTTCGGAGTTTGAGGTTTGAAGTTTCTCTGGTGCTTGGTGCTTGGAATTTGGTGCTTTGAACTTTAACTTGCCAGAATGTTCGATTCGTTAAGCGGCAAGCTCCAAAACGCCTTCCGGAACCTGCGCGGACTCGGGAAAATTTCCGAGGCCAACGTCGCCGATTCCCTGCGCGAAGTCCGCATGGCGTTGCTGGAAGCCGACGTGAATTTCAAGGTCGCCCGTGATTTCATCGAGCGCGTCAAAACCAAGGCCATCGGCGCCAAAGTCGTCCAAAGCATCCAGCCCGGCCAGCAGATCATCAAAATCATCCACGACGAACTCGTGGACCTGCTCGGCTCGCAAAACGCCGCACTGAATCTCGGCGGGAATCCAACTTGCATCCTGATGATTGGTCTGCACGGTTCGGGCAAAACCACTTCCAGCGGCAAGCTTGCGCGGCTGCTCCAAAAGCAAGGCCGCCAGCCGCTGCTCGTGGCGGCGGACGTTTACCGTCCGGCAGCCATGGACCAATTGGATACGCTCGGCAAACAACTTGAATTGCCGGTCTTTGTGAAGCGTGGCGAAACGGATGTTTCGAAAATTGCCCGCGAAGCGCTCGATTTCGCAAAGACGAACAACCGCAATGTTCTGATTTTCGACACCGCCGGCCGGTTGCAGATTGACGAGCCGCTGGTGCAGGAACTTGTTCGCCTGCGCGATCTCGTGAAACCTCAGGAAATTCTGCTCGTGCTGGACGCCGCCACCGGCCAGGAGGCTGTCAACGTCGCGACGCATTTCGATCAAGCGCTGCAAATCACCGGTTCCATTTTAACCAAACTCGACGGGGATGCGCGAGGCGGCGCGGCGTTGAGCATGAAGGCCGTCACCGGCAAGCCCATCAAGTTCGCCGGCATGGGTGAAAAGCTCGATGAGTTCGAGCCGTTTCATCCCGAACGCATGGCCTCGCGCATCCTCGGCATGGGCGACGTCGTCAGTCTCGTCGAGAAGGCCGTTGAAGCCGTGGATCTGAATGACGCAAAGCGCATGGAAGAAAAGATGCGCAAAGGCCAGTTCACGCTGGAGGATTTTCTCGAGCAGTTGCGCCAGATGAAAAAGCTCGGCTCGCTGGAAAGCGTCGTCGGGATGCTGCCGGGTGGCGCGGAGATGTTGAAACAGCAGGGCGATTTGTCGAAGCAGGAAAAGGAATTCAGGCGTATGGAAGCGATGATTTGCGGCATGACGCTGCAGGAACGGCGCAGCCCGCAAATCCTGAACGCCAAGCGCCGCATCCGCATCGCCAAAGGCAGCGGCGTGAGCGTGACCGAATTGAACACCATGCTGAACAAGTTCGGCCAGATGCAGCAGATGATGAAAAAGATGGGCAAGTTCCAGCGCATGATGGCCAAGATGGGCGGCGGCCTGCCGGGAATGTTGCGAAAATAGAATTTGCTCCGCGTTTGCGCGACACGACCGAACAGGACAATGGACGCGAAAAAAATCAAATCCGCGCTGGCCGACATTACCGCCGAGCGGGACCCGACGCTCAAAAGCGCCAAGCTCGCCTCGCTGTGCAGCTCGCTCTGGGCGGAACAAGGCATTGAGCTTGTCGTGGTCGGTGGCTCGGCCATCGAGATGTTAACAGAAGGCGCTTACGCTTCCGGTGATCTCGACATGTGCCATCTTGGCGTGGCGACTCTGCCGGTTCGCCAGCGGCAAGAAATCATGGGCTTGCTCGGCGCCAAAGGTGGTCCGCGCAATTGGCAGGTCGCCGGCATGTATTTCGATTTACTCGGACCGGCGGAAAGTTTTTCGTGCACGCCGTATCGCCGCGTTCGTGGCCCGTATGGTGATTTTCTGGTGCTCCAACCGGAAGATTTGCTGGTCGAGCGCGTCTTGATGACCTTTTATCCTGGCGAAAGTCAGACGGCGCGCAATTGCGCCCGGATTCTGATTTCCGTGGCGCTGCGCGGTGAAATTGAAATGAATTGGGCTGAAGTCCGACGGCTTGCGAATCGGCCGGAATATCGTAATCTAACGGAGTGTGAGAAACTGGTAAAACAAGTTGCCGATGAACTCAAAATCAAAAGTCCCTTGCATCCCAATTGAAGGTTCAATCAGTTGGGAGGACTGGCTCAAAGGCCGTCGTGCGCGGCGCGAGAGCAGCCAGCTCGTCTCGCCCGGAATCAACCGGCGCAAGCGCAGTTCCAGCGACCGGCGGCTGAAAAAGTTGTTCAACGGCGAACGCGGTTTGCCCTTTACGCCGACGGAAAAACTTTGAACAACGGCATCCACATGCACGACGTGGTGGTCCTTCTTCAGGACACGCGGACGAAGCATTTCGAAACCGGCCAGCCGCTGATGCTCCGGCGTGGACAGGTGGGAACTGTCGTGATGACTTACGACGGCAGCGCGTTTGAGGTGGAATTTGCCGGACGCGACGGCCGCGCCTATGCGTTGCTGCCCGTTGCCGCCGATAAATTGATGCTGTTGAAGAACACGCCTGAATTAGCAGCGGCGTAAATCCAGAAATCCTTCCCGCGCCTTCAGCGCTCGGATGGAATTGCAGACGGCGGGAAAGCATTACGGGCTGAAGGCACAAATGAATTACAAGGTGCCGTTCATTTTATAGCCTTTTCTTTATCTCATCCCATCCGCTCAAGTTCAGAAATTGTGTGAAGTCTCTTGATGGATGGTTAAATCGGTCAAACGCGATCATATCCTGGTCAGCTTTATTCAATCCCCGCCATTCCCAACAACGCCCCGACTTCGTGGCCAAAAGATAGGATTGAATTTTCCTTTTGGATTCGCCGTGTATTGCTTGGAGTCGGCGGAGTAATTCAGCAGGCGGAACAATAATGAAACTTGCGCAATGCTCGAAAAAAGAAGGCAGGACGAAGACCCAAAAGTCGGCATTCGACTCCATAATCTTTTTCTCCTGATGAGTCCACCAGCCCATCGCCATGAATTTACTTTGGTGGAGTGGATCTTGAGTGAAGTCCTTGGAATACTTGACCTGAAGGGAAACGGTCTTGGAATTTCTTGCATTCGTGACCAAGAGGTCTATACCGGTATCCTTCGATGGAACCCATACATTCCACTTTGGATAACATTTCTCTATGTGCGACCCAACGAGATATTCGCCTGCGTGGATTGTAAATAGCGGTTTCATCGTTTTGACATTGCTTCCGCCAATGTCGGTTGTCCGGCCAAAGTTCGGCGGTGGAAAACTTGGCAGTCTCTAGTGGCATTGATCTGCAAGTTCGATTTGCCCTAACTCGGCAGCGGCCCGCCCTCGTTAATTTTGTGCTTCAGGCAATACGCGCCGTTGTCCACGTATTTTTCGGCCCACCATTTCAGCCCGCCGCGTTCTTTTTTTGTCAGTTTGCGCATGACTCTTGCCGGTGCCCCGAGGACGAGTGAGCCGGGCGGGATTTTCATGCCCTGCTTCACCAGCGCCTTCGCGCCGATGACGGATTGTCTGCCGATGACCGCGCCGTCCAAAATCACCGCGCCCATGCCGACCAGCACTTCGTCACCGACCTTGCACGCGTGGACGATGGCGCCGTGACCGACGGTGGTCCAGTTGCCGATGATGCACGGAAAATCGTCCGCGAGATGCAATACGGCGTTGTCCTGGATGTTGGTGTGATGGCCGACGACGATGCGGTTGATGTCGCCGCGCACCACGGCGCCGTACCACACGCTGGAATGCGCGCCGAGGGTCACGTCGCCGAGCACAATCGCAGTTTTGGCGATGTAAACACCTTTGCCGAGCTTCGGCTGCTTCCGCAGAAAGGTGTCCAGCTGTTTTGAAACGTTGGTCTTTTTGAGCTGCACGGCTCAAGGCTGCCTTCGCCAAACCTGCCGGTCAAGCGGACGGATTCGAAAGCGGTGTCCGCATTTGGCCCGCGGCCGGGTGTGCAGATGCCGCGCCACCACAAAATCAAAACATTCCCGTGCGGATTGTAACCAAGTCTGGTGGGGCGAGGCTACTGACGAGCCGCCGCCGCCTCGCTTTGGCGCGCCAAGTCCGGCTCGCGGGTACGCTCGCCCCACCAAGCGCTTCTCAAATCCAGTTCAGGCCGCTGCCGTGCGGGTTTTGCCGCCGAACAAATTTTTGAGCCATTGCCAGACGGCGCGCAGGCCGGTGGGGCGCACGTCCACGAAGCCGTAGATGGGGACGAGTTGTTCCTCGTGCGAACGGTAGCGCGGCGGCAGCAGGAAGGCGGTGCGGGCGTTGTCGCCGTCGAGCTGGAGAATTTCCGAGAAGACCGCGCCCTTGCCGACGGCGTACTGGGCCTCGGGCAGGGCGAGGACGCGTTCCGACAGCACCAGCCACGGGCGATATTTGAAAATAAGATTTCCCTTTTCATCGCGCGAAAGCCGGCCGTAGGAGCGGGCGGGAACCTTGTTGATTTTGCGGCCAAGGAACATGCGGTTTTCGGTTTTGTCCGGTGTGAAGCGGCTGCGGCGCACGGTAAAAAAGTCCCAGATAAACTCCAGCCCGAAGAATGACAGGCGGAACGACCAGCCGGCAATGAGATAGGAAATCAGGATGATAATCAGCGCCCAGGCCGCGCCAATCCACGGATTCATCAGGGAACTGGCGGCGACGCTGGCGAGGATGGCGGTGCGGAAGGTCTTGAGCGCGGCATCCACAACCGTGAATGGGCTTAGCAAAATCAGGATGTTTATGGTGTTGGCCGCGAGGAAGACGATGAAAAAGGCGGCCATGGCAATCGGGATCATCAGGGCGTTGTACAGCCAGGAAAGGTCAATTGTCGCCAATCCGAGGGAACTGAGCGACGCGCCGTCCGAGAGGTGCGCGTGGAACGTGGAGACGGCGAGCGGCACGAACGCGCCGGTGGCAACCAGGCCGCTGATCTTGTTTTCCATGGCTTCGAGCACGTCAAAGGGTTTTTTCAGCACCGCCGGTACTGCGATGCCGACGGTGTCCTTGACGAAACACAAACCGACGAGCAGCAGCGCGGGCACGAAAAACCAGGGACTGGAATACCACGAAAGCCGGGCTTTGGCCTCGGGCGTTTTGGCCGCGTAAAATTGGTACGCCCCGACGACGCTTACGCCCAGCAGCGGCGAAATGGCCACGCCTGTAATCATCGAAAGATTCCGGGCGATTTGTTGGCCGGACATGGGCTGGCCACCCAAACCGGCACTAGCCGTGGTTTGTGCCTGTGCCGCGAACAACGTGAGGCCGAGGAGGATGAAGGTGGCAAGCCAATGGCTCTTTTTCATGGTCTTAAATTGCCCAATTTATGCCGGCTGTAAAGCGGACTTGTAACTTTTTAATCCATGCGTTTCTGGCGGCAGGCAGTTGAAAGACAAAAAAGCCGGATTTTTCAAATTTGTTCGGGGCACACCATCTGCTAAAATGAAAGGGCGAATGATAAAACCAGTCTCACCACCTCCCGCCGCGCCGCGCCGGCGGTTGCCGCGCTCGTTCAAAGATTTGACGCCGTCGAAGCATTTCAATCCGCGCACGTTTTTTCGCGAACTGATCTGGAAAGCGCTGCTGACCCGACGCACCGGCCAGCATCGCCACCCGGTTTTTCCCAAACTGTCGCGCGGGCAGGTGGCCATCACCTGGATCGGTCACGCCTCGTTTTTAATCCAGTTTACGGACCTGAACGTGTTGATTGATCCGAATTTTGCCAACTGGTTGTTTCTGCTCAAACGCATCAAGCGTTCCGGGTTGAAAATCCGGGATTTGCCGCCGATTGACCTGGTGCTGCTGACGCATGCGCACTTCGACCATTTTCACAAACCCACTTTGCGCCGCCTGCCGTATCCGAAAATCGGCATCATGCCGCGGGGCGTCGGCGATCTGGCCCAGAATCTCGGCTTTGCGCGCATCATCGAGCTGGACTGGTGGGAGAGGTTTTCGCAACGCAATTGGGAGGTTACATTCACGCCCAGCCGGCATTGGGGCGCGCGCACGTTGCACGATCATCATCGCGGATACGGCGGGTTTGTCCTGGAGCATCAAGGCCGGAGAATTTATCACGCGGGCGACAGCGCCTATTTTGAGGGCTTCAAGGACATCGGGAGACATCTTTACCCGGAAATCGCGCTGCTGCCCATCGGGGCGTATCACCCGGAATCATTCCGTCGGGTGCACATGGGACCGGACGAAGCGGTGCAGGCATTCCGGGATTTGCGGTCGCGTTGGCTGGTGCCAATGCATTACGGGACCTTCAAATTGTCGTTCGAGGCAATGGACGAGCCGCCGCGCTGGCTGCGCGAAATTGCCGCCAGGGAAAATCTCACGCAAAAATTGCGAATACTTGACGAAGGCGTGCCGACGGTGTTTTGATCTCCAAATTGCGCCGCGCCAACATGACCGACGACCACGGCAATTACCCCGCATCGCCACTTGAGGCACTCCGGCGTTACGTTCCACTGGCGGTTTGGGCGATCGTCATTCTGGTCATTCTGGCCATCCCCTTGAAAATTATCAGCTACGGCTATTTGCCGGGTGACGACGCGTTACGGCACGCAGCGAAGGCGGTGAGTGGCAAACCGTGGTCGGAAATCCTCATCCTCAACCACACCTACCAGATTGACCATGAGTTCGGCTGGAATTTGCTCCTGGAAAAAATCCATCATTGGGAGAATTGGGACGCCGAAAAGCTGGTGATTTTTTCCGTGGTGGCGCTTTTTGTCCTTACCACCGGGTCGGTGCTGCCGTGGTTGAAGCGTCCCGAAGCGTGGCTGATCACGTTGATGGCGGCGATGATTGTTTCGGACCTCCCGCAGCGGTTCACGCTCGGACGGCCATTCCTAGTGACTTTGTCGGTTTTGATGACGCTGCTGCTGTGGCAGATGCACGGCGCATCGTCGCCGAAATGGTGGATGGTTTTGTCGATGACCGGCTTGTTTGCCCTTTCAACATTTGTGCATGGCGCGTGGTATTTGTGGATTTTGCCCATCGTGGCGTTTTTTTTCGCCGGACAGATTCGCTGGGGGCTGGCACTGGCGGCGGGCTGGGTGATGGGCGTTTTGCTCGGCTCGGCGCTCACGGGACATCCTGTGGCTTATCCGCGGCAAGCCCTGCAACTGGCGCTGCTCGCCGGCGGGATGCACTCCACCACGCGCACGATGGCGTCGGAATTGCAGCCCTTTGGAGGCGACGTGCTGGCGCTGATCATCCTGGGCGGCCTGCTGATTTTGCGTCAACTGGCCAAGTTAAACGCGCGGCCGTTGACCGCCACCCCGGCGTTCTGGCTCGTTTGTTTCTGCTGGGTGCTCGGCTTCAAAATCTCGCGGTTCTGGGAGGATTGGGGCTGGCCGGCATTGATGGTTTTGATAACGTGCGATTTACAGTTGCTTTTGCAGGCGCGATTCGCGGCGGATTCGTTCAAACGGCTGGGGCTGGTGTGCGGGCTGGGGGCGGCGGCGTTTCTGTGTTTGACCAGCGATCTCAACAGCCGCTGGTCCTCAACGCTCGCGACTCAATACCTGACCACGGACAATCCCGACCTCAAAGGTTGGATGCCGGACAAAGGCGGCATTTTTTACACGGTGGACATGACTTTGTTTTACCGGACATTTTTCAAAAATCCCAAGGGCGATTGGCGTTACATGCTCGGTTTCGAGCCGACCTGGATGCCGAAGGAGGATTTCGAAGTCTATGACAAGGTGCTGTGGAATTTCGGCGACGCCAAAGCCTACACGCCTTGGGTGGGAAAATTGCGTCCGGAAGACCGGCTGGTGATCCTCGGCGGACGCGGCAGCCCGCCAAATATTCCGCAGCTTGAATGGAATTATGGAGTCAGCGGCATCTGGATTGGGCGGCTGCCACGCACCAATGCGCCACCGCCTGCGCCGATCATTCCGGCCACGGCGCCCCGGTAAGGTCTTCCGCGTGATGTCCCGATGACAAGCGACCAGAACAATTTTCAGGCGACGCGCTTGGACGCGCTGCGGCGTTACGTTCCGCTCACCGTCCGGGTGGTTGTCATTCTGGTCATTTTAGCCATTCCATTAAAGATCATCAGCTACGGCTATCTGCCGCCAGACGACGCACTGCGGCACGCGGCAAAGGCCGTGAGCGGCAAACCCTGGCCGGAAATTCTGGTGCTGGGCCCCGCATTCCAGATAGATCACAACTATGGCTGGCATTTCCTGCTGCGGCAAATTTACCTTGGGAGCAACTGTGGCACCGAAGGACTGGTCGTGTTTTCCGTCGTGGCGCTGTTCACCCTGGTGGGGTGGTCGGCGCTGCCGTGGTTAAGGCGGCCGGAAGCGTGGTTGATGGCATTGACTGCCACATCCCTCACTTCGGGAGTTTTGGGACGACTCATGCTCGGGCGCCCGTTTCTGCTGACGATCGCCGGGCTGTTGATCATTCTTTTCGCCTGGCAAAACCGGGGTTCAACTCCGCCAAAATGGTGGACGGCGGTGTGGATGGCCCTGTTGATTGCAATTTGCTCGTTTGTGCATGGGGTGTGGTATCTCTGGGCGCTCCCGGTGGCGGCATTCTTCCTGGCCGGACAATTTCGTTGGGGCTTGACCCTGATGGTGGGATGGATGGCGGGAGCATTTCTGGGCGCTGCCTTTACCGGACATCCGTTTGAAGCCCTGTACCAAGCCGTCGTAATGGCCTGTCGCGCCTTTGGCATGCACCTTACCCAACGCACCATGGTCGGCGAATTTCAGCCGTCGTCCGGTGAAGTTTTCGGGCTGATCATTCTGGGTGGGCTGCTGATTTTGCGCCAACTGGCCGGATTGAAGGCGCGAACACTGACCACCAATCCGGCTTTCTGGCTCGCCGGTCTCTCCTGGGTGCTCGGTTTCAAGGCGGTGCGTTTCGCAGAAGACTGGGGCTGGCCGGCGTTGATGGTTTTAATAACGTGCGATTTGCAGTTACTTTTGGAAGCGCGTTTCGCAGCGGATTCTTTCAAGCGTCTGGCGCTGGTTGGTGGACTGGCGGTAATAACCTTTCTTGCCACCACCAATGACGGCAACAGTCGCTGGACAAATAATCAAACCCAACAATATCTGACACCTGACGACAGGAACCTCACGGGCTGGCTGCCGGAAAAAGGCGGCATCCTTTACTCTTCGGACATGACGATTTTCTATCAAACCTTTTTCAAGAATCCCAACGGCGACTGGCGGTACATCCTGGGTTATGAACCCGCGCTGATGCCCGACGAAGATTTCCAGGTGTTTCACAAAATCCTGTGGAATTACGGCGACGCCAAAGCCTACGCGCCGTGGGTGGAAAAAATGCGGCCCGAAGACCGGCTGGTCATCCGCGGCGGACGCGGCAGCCCGCCCAATATCCCTCAACTCGAATGGAATTACGGGGTCAGCGACATCTGGATTGGGCGGCTGCCGCGCATCCCGCAAAGCGGGACGCCGCCGGATGAAACCCCGCCGACCATCCGGGCGACGGTGTCGCTCGAACAAACGACCAATTCGGTGACCTCACCGAAGTGACAGCCCGTCGAATTTTCGGGCGAGCACGAAATCCTTTTTCGTCAATCCGCCCGCGTCATGCGTCGTGAGCGTGAGCGTCACCTTGTTCCAGCGGATGTCAATGTCCGGATGATGCCAGGCCTGTTCGGCAAGTTCGGCGACGGCGTCCACAAATTTTATCGCAGCGGGAAAATCCTTGAATTGAAACGTCCGCGCAATCGCCGTGCCCTGCCTGTTCCAGGCCGGCGCCCCGGCGAGCGCAGTTTTGATTTGAGCGGCGGTGAATTTTTTCATGATCAAAACCATTCCTTGCGGCCGTCCACGTAAACCCGCACGAATTCCTCGTCCGGCTTGCACAGGTAAATGATGCCTTCGATGAGGCCGATGATGTGCATGATAGGCGAGAGGATGAAGCAGGAAAGCACGGTGACCAGCAGCATGATCAGACCGGCGCCGGTGTAGCCTAAAATGAATTTATGGATGCCGAGCGAACCCAACAGAATCCCGAAAATGCCCGCCGCGATTTTGTGCGAGGCACGGGCCGCCACGGCGCTGGACGCCGGGATGACCGGGGGCGGGACGGCATTCAACTCGGCGGTGAATTGAGGGAGGGAACTCAGCGGTTTCCAGTCCTGGGCGCCTTCAGCTTGGACAAGGGTTTGGGCATGAACGCGGTTTTCGGCGAGCCAGTGCCGGATTTGCTCCGCGTTCACCGGCCCGTATTGCCGGCCATCGGTTCCAATGATTTTATACATACGACGTTCTCCAGAGTTTTGTGGTTCTGCCGGACGAACCCGGATTCAAGCTTTGGGCGGGGCAGGACCGGCGGCGAAATCAGCTTTTCCGGAAGATTCCGCCGCGGCATTCCGGCGCGCTTCAGAAAACAGGCCGATACTCGTCACCAAAGCCCAAAACCAGGATGCGACAAACAAAATCCCGCCCGTTCCGCCAATCCAGCCGACCGGATGCGGCTGGGCGTCGTCACTAATCTGGTCATAATATTGAATCATCACTTTGAAAAACCACACGACGACCATTACGAAACCCGCCACGGCCAGGGCGAGTTGTCCGCTGCCCGCGATCCAGCGCCCGGCCATCAGCGAGCCGAGGCCGGGCGTGGCCAATTGATTGACAAGCGCAGCATTCCTGGCGGTGACGGTGTCAACCGGTTTGCGCCTCGGCTGAGGAGAAGATGGTTTCATACGCATACATCAATGCCCCCAAGCCGATGGGCATGGTGAACAGCATGCCGATGCAGCATAGTAACACGCCGACGACATTGAGCAAGCCCACCAGGACAACCAACCCGAAAACCAACCACCAGTGTTTGTTGACCCTTTTCCAACTCGTCGTCATCGCCGGCCAGAAATCCATTTGCTTGTCAATGATGAGCGGCAAGGTGAATGACCAGTTTATCTGCAAATAAATCACCGGAATCAAGCAGATCAAAAAAACCGGCAAGATAATCGGAAGCTGGGTCTCGAAGACCTGAATGATCATTCTTGGATCCGGCGACGCGCCATGCGCGGTCGCTGCTACCCGCACGATGTCAATGACCAGCACGATGATAAAGGGGATCATGCACAAGCCAATCAGCAAGGCCGGAACCAGATAACCGAGAAAAAGTTGCAGGAAAGCCCTGCGAAATCCGGCAAATACATCACTGATCTCCACCGGCTGATTGCGGATTGCCAGGATGAATATGTAAAAAACGCCGCCCATCAACGGGCCGACGATGAACAGGTTCGCAATCGAAAACAGCGGGCCGATAATGGGAATCGAGCCCAATCCCGCAACGGCACCTTCGATCAGGAAATAAATCAAAACGCCGACGAACAGCAGGCCAAAATTGTTTTTCAGCAATGTCCAGCCACGGCTGATGCAACCACCCATGTCGAGATCGTAATCGCTTTCCAGCAGGTTGGGAGGGGCGACCGATGCCGGCGGTGGCGATGCCGGTGGTTCGGCGGCGGCGGCGGCGAGCGCGGCCACGAATTCCGGAAACCCGCCGAGCGGACGAAATTCCTCGTCGCCTTCCGCCTTCGCCAATGTCTGCGTGTTGAGCCGTCCCTCGGCGATCCATTTGCGCATGTCTTCCGCCGAAACCAAGCCGTATTCCTTTTGGTCGCCACCGATGATTTTATACATCATAGCCATTTTGAGTTAAACGGGCATTGGATTGTTTTCGGTTCATGGGTCCCAACGCAGTGTGTTCAGTCGGGAATCAGTTACGGCTTCAACATGACCATCCGCAAAAGCGACGACAAATATTCGCCCGCGTCCATGACGGGCATGGTTGAGCATCAACTCAGGGCCGCCGCTGACATTCCAGCCGCCCCCGGTTTCAAAAATCAGCACGGTGTTGGGGTTGACCTTGCTTGCGTCAAGGCCGTCCAGCCTGGCGTTGTAGGCGTAGTGGCAGCGCTGGCTCTGGTCGCCGGCCGGACATTGAAAAATTCTTTCCGAACCAACGTGAGACCGGATGGCGTCACACCAGGTCGCGGCGGGCGGGAACTGATCCTTGTTGTCGTTCGAATACATGTGCACCGCCAAGGCCAGTTGCTTTTCGTTGTTCATGCAATTGATCTCCTGGGCTTTTTGCTTCGCCGCCGCCAGCGCCGGCAGCAGCATGGCGGCAAAAAGCGGAATCATGATCACAACGATCGCGGACACAATCACCCCGGCCAGCGCGATGCCAGTTCGTCCTTGCTTTGCCTTGACCAAGGCAATGATTCCCAAAATCAACCCAAACAACGCCGTGATGCCGCAGGTGAACAGGCCCAATATTCCCAGCACCAGCGAGGTGACGGCCAGGCCGCTGGTTTTTGCGGGAAGGGGCGGCGCGGCGGACGGTGCAGGCGGTGGCGCGCCTGAGGCGGCGGACCTGGCGGCAAGCGCGGCGGCGAATTCGGGAAACGCCGAGAGCGGACGCCATTCCGCGTCGCTCTCCGCCTTGACCTGGGATTGCGGGTTGACCCGGCCATCAAAAATCCATTGGCGCAACTGTTCATCTGTTACCGGGCCATATTGTTTTTGATCGCCCCCGATGAGTGTGTAGTTTGCCATAATCGCACTGGATTAACTCGTGTTCTAGCCCATTGCGCCCGGTCGTGCAAGCCCGGAAAAGTTCAGGTGTTCCGCACAAACAATTTGCCGGGGAGTTGCTTTACCACGCGCTTCATTTCCAGGCCCAGCAACGCCACGCTCACCGCCGAACTCGGCAGGCCGCTGCGCCGAATCACCTCGTCAATGGACGATTCCTCGTTGTTCAGTGCGTCATAGACTTTCTGCTCGTTTTCGCCCAGTTCGAGCGCGGGCAGCACGCCGGTTTCGCCCGGTGACGGCGGACGATTGCTGGCCGGGAACAGATACTCGAACTCGCTCAAAATGTCCTCCGCGTCTTCGCAAAGCTTCGCGCCCTTCTTGATCAGGTCGTGGCAGCCCTTGCTGCGCGGCGAATCAATCCGGCCCGGCACGGCAAAAACCTGCCGTCCATATTCCGTCGCAAAATTCGACGTGATGAGCGCGCCGCTGTGCAGGTCGGCCTCGACCACCACGACGCCCAGGGTCATGCCGGCGATAATCCGGTTGCGAATGGCAAAGGATTGTTTGTCGCCGTTGCGGTTGAAGGGGAATTGCGTGATGACCGCGCCGGAATCGGCAATGCGCGCAAACAAGTCGCGGTTCTCCGGCGGGAAAACGATATTAATGCCCGTGCCCAGCACGCAAACCGTCCGGCCTTTCGCTGCCAGCGCGCCCTGATGCGCCGCCGTGTCAATGCCGCGCGCGCCGCCGCTCACGACCGTGACGCCGACGTAAGCCAGTTGGTAGGCCAGCTTGCGCGCGGTCTCGAGGCCGTAATGCGTCGTCATCCGCGAGCCGACCATCGCCACGGCGCTCTTGTCCTTCGCGGTCAGCGCGCCTTTCACATACAGCACCAGCGGCGGGTCGTAAATTTGCCGGAGCATTTCGGGATAATCCCCATCGGATTGAATCAGAACGTGGCAGCCGAATTCCTGAATGCGCTTGAGTTCACCCGCAAGGTCAATCGTCTTTTCCCATCCGGCAATCGCATCGGCGGTTTCCTCGCCGATGCTGCGGACGCGGAGCAATTCCGATCTGGAAGCGGCGAGAATTTTTGGCGCGTCGCCGAAATGTTCGAGCAGCAGACGCGCGCGCACCGGCCCGACGTGCTCGATCATGTTCAACGCAATGAGCGCTTCTTTCGGTTCCATACACCTTCAATAACTTTTTATGATTTTTACTGCAAGCAA
>Ga0074044_10001468_pt1 | contig 21213 bp, 20 predicted proteins | sample BogForMeECP23OM1_FD_94443 | JGI IMG/M metagenome (GOLD analysis project Ga0074044, IMG submission 94443) | Bog forest soil microbial communities from Calvert Island, British Columbia, Canada - Bog Forest MetaG ECP23OM1 | ecosystem: Environmental > Terrestrial > Soil > Wetlands ...
AGTCCTGAACTGCTTGGTAACCTAGCGTGGGGCGTTTGGTCATGCAGGTTGCCACAATTCGATCGGATTTCCCTCGGGGTCATGCAGGCGGGCAAACCGGCCGACGCCGGGATAAGATTGCGGGTCAACCTTAATCTCTATCCCTGCAGTTCGTAGCTGGGCTGCCATTTTGTCGAGATCCCGGACTCGAAAGTTCACCATCCAGACCTTGTTGGCATCCCCGAAATATTTGGTCGTCTCAGGAAAAGGAGTGAAAGCCGTGGGGCCTGCCTCTTGCTCCCAAACGGGGTCGCCCTCACTCGATGGTGTGAGCGAGACTCCCAGGTGCTGCTGATACCAACTCCCCAACGCTTTCGGATCGTGCGCTCGGAAGAATAGCCCTCCGATTCCCGTCACTTTTTCCATTTCCGCTCCTGTAGCGACCCCATTCCTAACAACTGCCCCCGCAGCAGGAGGAGAGGTCATTGGCTGTGTGCCCGTCTGCGCCGCTATGCCTAGTCGGTCCCGGCTCAAGATGAAGCTCGACCCAAACGCAAATGAGAGGATTCGTAGCAGTTGGCGTCTGTGAAAACGCATCCTATCCTCTTTCGGAGACTAGCGCGAGCCGATCTACTATACCTGCGCAAATGAGGTTCTGGAAGCGTAAAGATCAGGTTCTGGGTGAGTGGTCGGCTAACCGGAAGGAATCCAGATTGGGTCATGGAGACCGGTAATGACAAGTCGGCCGGTGTTTACCAACGAATCGGCGGTGGCAATTCGAAGTTCTGGACGAGCAACGAGCTATGCGGAAGCAATCTCGCGGTGTCGCTTACTTGTGTTTCACGCCTGTGGCCGCTCAGTTCACCGCGTTTGACGGCGTCATCATCGCCGCCAGCACGTCATTCTGCGGAGGACTTGACGCGCACGGCCTGACGTTCCATGATTCCGCCTTTTGCTGCGCTGCCGATGCCTCCCGGGAGGGACACGCGATGGAAGACTAAGGCGGAAAAGCAGAACACGGGTCACGCACGCAACCGCCGCTTTCTATTTTGAGAAAAAAATGGCGGTCCTGTTTTCCAGAGCCTTCCTCAGCTTTTCCACATCGTAATCCGTCGGAAACCAGCCATGGACAAGGTTTTTCGCTTACACTGGAACTGTCAACACTTTTCGCAGTGAGGCTCGGCGATGCGACCTGCCGGGTGTGATCGAAATCGTTGACAAATCCTCCACGACAGTTAGAATACGCAAAGTTTTCTTACCGGTGAATTAATACATGAGCCCCGAAATTTTGGATACCGTTCTGCTGCGAACGGACTACCCCGAATTAGAGCTGCACGCCAGCGGCAAAGTGCGCGACGTCTATAACCTTGACAGCGACCACCTCCTTTTCGTGGCCACCGACCGCCTTTCAGCCTTCGACTACATTCTGGCCACCGGCATTCCGCACAAGGGCCGGGTCCTGACCCAGATCTCGCTGTTCTGGTTTGACTTCCTCAAGGACATCGTCCCCAACCATCTGGTTACTGCCGACGTAAACCGTTATCCGGCGGCGATTCGCCAGCATGCCGATGAACTGCGCGGCCGCTCCATGATGGTCATGCGCGCCGAGATGTTTCCGGTCGAGTGCGTGGCGCGCGGCTACCTTTCCGGCTCGGGATGGAAAGAGTACCAAGCGACGGGCTCGGTCTGCGGCGTCAAGCTTCCTACGGGTTTGAAGGAATCCGGCCAACTGCCGGAGCCGCTGTTCACTCCGGCCACCAAGGCCAGCACCGGACACGACATCAACATTTCCTTTGAGGAAATGTGCAAGCTGGTCGATCCTGAATTGAGCCGCCAACTCCGAGACGTCACGTTGCGGCTCTACAAGAAAGCCGCGGATTATGCGCGGCACCGCGGCATCATCATTGCCGACACCAAGTTTGAATTTGGGCAAACCGCCCAGGGCATCACCCTGGCGGATGAAGTGCTCACACCGGATTCCTCGCGCTTCTGGCCGGCCGACACCTACCAACCGGGCAAGGCGCAGGATTCCTACGACAAGCAATATGTACGGGATTACCTCGAAGAAATTCGCTGGAACAAACAACCACCCGCGCCCGCCCTCCCCCAAGAAGTTGCGCTGCGCACAAGCGAAAAGTACCTCGAGGCGTATCGTCAGTTAACGGGACGCGAGTTGGAGATTTAGCCGGCATGCGCTCGGATCATTGAACGTCGTTCCTGAACCATGAGCATTGCGGACTGGATCATCCTCGGATTTCTGGTTCTTTCTGTGACCGGGGCAGCCAGTGAAGGTTTCTTTCATGAAGCCTTCAAGGTGGCTGGCCTGGTGGTGGGATACCTGCTGGCCGCCTGGCAGTATCATCGTCTGGCGGACTGGTTCGCACCGCATATGAAATCGCCGTGGTTAGGCGAGATTGCTGGTTTTCTGATCGTGTTTTTCGCGGTCCTGATGGTTGCCGGTTTTGCCGGACGGATCGCGCGTTGGGTAATGAAGAAAGCCGGTCTAAGCACGTTGGACCGGATTCTGGGCGCAGTCCTGGGTTTGTTGAAGGGCGTCCTGGTGGTAGCGGTTGTACTCACTGCCATGGCCGCTTTTGCGCCGGCTGCGAAGTGGCTGGCGGGATCTCAGTTGGCTCCTTATTTTCTGGTAGGCGGCAGGGCAGCGGTATGGCTCGCACCGTCGGAACTGCGCCACCGCTTTTACCAGGGCTTGGATTACATGCGGCAAGGGCATCCGCCAACGGACCAGGTTCAGCCGCCATCGTCCGGGCCGTCGAAGTAGATTCGTTGAACTGGGCTGAAGGCTTTGGCCCAAGAGAGTTCGGGCTCTGAAAGATTTTTGGAACTGCAAAGGTGCGGAAACGAGGCAAGGTGAAAGATCAATTGGAAGCACTCATTCTTCAGATGTACAAAAGCAACATCCTCTATTCGGAAGCAGTTCGTGAATTCAAGAAGCGCTTTATCATAACCGTGCTGGAAGAAAACCGCGGCAATCAGTGCAAGGCAGCTCGGCAATTGGGCATGCACCGGAACACGTTGAGCCGGACCATGCAGGAGCTCAAGATTGATGTGCGCCCGTTGCGCGCCGGCGCCAAGCGTCCGCCCCGCAGCGCGCGTCCCGTCACGCTGGAGAGAAAACAGGCGCGGTAAAGGTGTCAGGTCTTAGGTCTTAGGTCTCATGAACACAATCGCGAACCAAAAAGGGCGGCCCGGATTGGGTCGCCCTTTTTCTTTTTCTTCCCAGATCTTCCAGCCTAGCGATCTTCCTAAGACCTAACACCTGAGACCTTCTCCTCAGTGTGCGGCTGGCTTCTTGTGGACGGGTGGCTTCGGCGCCGATTTCACCAGCAAGGCCCCGTCGTTCATGGTCATCACAAACGGCTTGGCCACGTAGGAAACCGGCGTTCCTTCGAACTGGAAGTCCGTATCCTCTTTCGGCATCTGCTTCGCCGGGATCGCTGCCGACATGGTCAGATCGATGTCGGCCGTTTTGGCGTCAATATCGTCCGAACTACCAGCCAACTTCAGTTTGGTCGGGGATTTACCTGAGGCTTCGATGCTGATGATGTGGGCCACCATCTGCAACGGCTTACCTTTCAGTGTGCTCCACACTTTGTCGGCGTCTTCGGGCGCGCCCTCGGAAAGAACCATTTGCCACTCCGCGAAGCTCATCTCCTCCACTTTCTTGCTCTTCACCAGATCCGCAGCCTGCTGAGCGGGAGTTGGAGGCACGTACTTCGTGATGGTGAAATCGGCCGGGGGCAGCGTGGTCGCGGCCGTCTTCGCGAGCAGATCGTTCCAACCCTCTTCGCTGCCGTGGTACTTAACGTATTTGCTCATGCCGAACTTCGCGATCTGAGCCTTGCCTGTACCCTGCGCCAGATTGGAAGCGCGCGCGATGAAGAAAAGTCCATCCACGTCTTTTTCCGTGGGTCCGGCCGTGAGGTAAGCGAGCGCCAGCGGATAAACGTCGCGCAAGTTGGTCGGCTCGGCATTCACCGACGCGCGCAGGAATTGCTGGGCCTTGGCATAGTCTTTGGCCTGATACCCACCCATGCCCGCCGCGCCGTTGAAGATTACGGCCGTCTGCGTTTTCAGTTTTTCCCAGTCCGCCGCCGGCGTGCCATCCGGCTTGGGCGCCGTCTGCAGACAGGCCAGGCCTTTTTCACCGGTCTGGCCAGCTTCGGCGAGGTTCTGCGGCCCCTGGCCCGCTTCCGCCATGGCTCGCTTGGTGTAGGCCAATAGCGCCAGCGCCCGGATATTGCAAGGATTCGCCAGCAAGACCTTCTGCGCCGTATCCAGCGTCTTGGCCTGATTGCCCGTCTGCTGGTAGGCGCCCATCAAAAGCTCCAGCGCGTCTTCCTTCATCACGCTGTTGGGGTACTGCGTCAAAAACGCTTCCAAGCCGCTGACCTTGGCCGCGGCGTCCGTTTGCTGCACGGCGCCCACGTAGGCGTTATATTCGGCTGGATCTTTGATTTCTTTTTTCTGGGGCGCTGCCGGAGCGGGCGTGGGACTCTGCGGCTGCGCGGGTTGGGCGGGCGCGGGTGCGGTTTGAGCGAAGGTGGTAACCGCGGTTACCAGCAGCATCGCGAGAACAATCTTCTTCATTCCTGTGGCTCCTTAATTCTATGGGGAAGCTGGAGTTTGTCATCGTGCCCGATTCTACTCAAGCCTGGCGCCGGGCTTACACCATGAACCAATCTTGCACTGACACTCACACTGACTGGTCCCGAAAGTCATGGGCCGCATCTGGACACACCGCAGCTTTACATTATTCCGGTGAGCGGATTATAAGGTTGCAACCCCGCTAAGGCAAGCGTCTTGCTCGCTGCCACCGTCCAGCCCGCTTAGGGGCCCGATCAGTACCAACGAGTAAACAGCCGGGAAAAACCTCGCCAAGCGCTCCGGGATAATCCGCTGTAACTGAAAACCGAGAACTGAGAACTATCTTCAGTCCTTGAATAGATTGTCAAACGCCGCGCGCGCGTCATTCGGACGCTGACTGCCTTTGCTGGAAGTTTCCTTCTCAACCATGACGCGGATGGAATAGAGCGAGCAGTCGTTGCGTTTGTCTTTGGGAGAGATTCTGGCGGGAATCGGCTGATTACATTCGAAGCGGCTCGATGGGTCGAAGTGTTCGCACTGTTTGCAGGCGTGCAGGTCGAACCCGCACTTGGGGCACTGTCCGACAGCATCCGAGAGATTCTGCAGCAACGCGCCGCATTCGGCACAGCGGGAGACGGTCCGCGTTCCTGGCATGTTGATCGGGCGCGGTCCAAACGTGTTCTCTTTCTTCGGAGCCGATGGCCGCTCGAACTCTTTCTTCGGGCCACTCCCCGCGCCAGAATCCTGGTATCCGTGTTGCCGATACTTGCGGTCGGACAAAAACGCCTCCTCGAAAACGCTTCATTCTCCGCCTTTGGCGCGCCCCGCACAAGGGTTTCTTTGTCACCAGCAGAGGAGCTTGTTGGCGGACTCATCCAGCGGCGCCGTGAATTGTCTTTCACATATCAGGGTGCTACCATCCGATGTATAGAAAGCTTGAGGAGGCATTTATGGCGGACCGTGATGGCAACGGCTTCTTGTGGTTCCTGGCAGGGCTCGGTGTCGGAGCTGTGGTCGGCGTGTTGTACGCGCCACGCTCCGGCGATGAAACCCGCGATGTAATCCGCGCCAAGGCGCAGGAAGGCAGCGAGCGCGCGCGTGCGCATGCTCGCCGGGCGCGCGAACAGGCGAGTGACTGGATGGATCGCGGACGCGAAGTGCTCAACCAGCAGAAGGAGCAGTTCCGTTCCGCCTACGAGGCGGGCCGTCAGGCCTATAACGAGACAACCGCAGCCGGGGTCGAACCGCCCAAGTAACACCTGGCGGCACAGCAAGATCTTGATAATCCTGCTCATTCGCAAGAACCGCGAATGAGTGGGGCACCCGGCCCTGGAATTGAGGATGCAGGTATGGATGACAACCTCCTAAGAATCTTTATTGCAGTCACAACTCTGGCAGTCGTGGTGCAGGCGGGCATCCTGGTAGGCCTCTACTTCGCGGTGCGCAAGAGCACGGCAAAGATGGAAGCCCTCGCCGCCGAAGTGACGAGCAAGGCTCTGCCTACGATGGAGACGGTGCAGAATATGCTGGTGGAACTGCGCCCGAAGATCGATGTCATTAGCGTCAACGCCGCAGAGTCCAGCAACCTGGTGCGCAACCAACTCGCCCGCATCGACGCCACGCTCACCGATGCCCTCGACCGCACCCGGCTGCAAGTCATCCGCGCCGATGAACTGCTGAATCGGACGATGGATAAAGTGGAGGAGACCAGCGAAGTCGTCCACAAAACCGTGATTTCTCCGCTGCGCCAGGTCAACGGGCTGATGAGCGCGATCAGCACTGGAGTCGAAGTCTTCCTCGGCCAAAAGCGGCGTCAGCCGAAGAACGGCGCGGGCGTCCCGCAAGACGAGATGTTCATTTGATGGAGCGCCGGGCGTCCCCGCCCGGCTGGACCCCAGCGGCTAAAGCCGCAGGTGAAAGAAGACCCTTATCGCAGCGGTGAACCGCTGCGCCACCCAAAAGCAAGGAAAACGCGCTTTTCAGCAATCTGTATAGCTGACTTTATTCTTCGCCGCCGCCTGCCACCCGCTCACTTCTCACATCGGGCACATAGATGGAGTGGACGTTCTGTTCCGCCGCCAGCTTCTGGAACGTAACGATATCCGTATTCCGAACCCGTTCCCAGCCGGCCAGTAATTCATCGGTCTGCTTTTTCAGCTTGTCGAATTCCTGGTACTGCGCTTCGGTCGGAGCCGAGTCGGCGAATCCCGCCACTCCCATGGAAAGAAACGCCAGCTTCGCATCGATCCCCGGGGCATAGGCGAGGGAATCCTCGCTGGCGCTGATTCTAAAGTTAATCAGCGGATCGCGAACGGCAATCAGCCTGGCATCAAGCGCACTGGCGCCATCGAACAATGCTTTCATGGAATCGCCCGGCGGCAGGCGCTTCTTAAGCCCGGCCAACTGTTCACGGACGTCCTGTATCTGGTTCACCGCGTAATAGACGCGATTCAACTGCTCGCGCACGTCCATCTCGAGCTTGAACTGCTTTTCCATGTCGCTCTGCGAAGTGGTGACTCGCGGATCGATCTTCAGTTCGAACGGAGCCGTCGAGCTCTTGCCATTGGCGGTGAACCGTACTTGATAGTTGCCGGGCAGCGCCAGTGGCCCCTTCGCGCCGTCATTGTATTCCCACAGAAAATATCCGGTGACGCGGTTTGCCGGGTCGTAATGCAGATCCCACACGAAACGATTCAGCCCGTTCTCCGGCTTGATCTCCTTCTCGCGCTTCTTGTCGTCGGGATCGAGGGGCTCATCGAGCGTTTCGGTTTTGTTGCTGGAATACTGGCGGATGACATTGCCCGCTGCATCCAGAATTTCAATTTTCCCTTCCTGCTTCATCTCCTGCTTCGGCGCCTGCTTGAGGTAGTAATAAATCACCGCGCCGTTGGGCGGATTCTTCCCAGCAAAAAACAAATGGGCTGGAGCGTCTCCGCTGTGCACGCGATACGCCGTTGCGGGCTGGTAAAGGTGCATGTCTTCCGCAGCAACTGAATCGGCGAACTGGCGTAACGGCGAGACATCATCGAGGATCCAAAACGCACGTCCGTGCGTTGCTACTACCAGATCGTCATCCTTGATGACGAGGTCGTGGACGGGCGTGATCGGCAGATTAATTTGCAGCGACCGCCAGTGCGCGCCGTCGTCAAAAGAGACAAAGACGCCGCGCTCGGTTCCCGCGTAGAGCAGACCTTTCCTCTTCGGGTCTTCGCGTACCGCGCGCACAAAAACCCCATCGGGAATTCCGTTGGTGATCCGGCTCCAGGTCGCTCCATAATCGGTCGTCTTGTAGATGTAGGGCGCGAGATCGTCATTCTGATGCCGGTCAACCGCAACGTACGCTGTGCCGGCATCATGCGGAGACGCTTCAATCAGACTGATGCGGCTCCATTCCGCCAGATCTTTGGGCGTTACGTTGGTCCAATTCTTCCCTTCATCGCGCGTGAGTTGAATCAAGCCATCGTCCGTGCCCACCCAAATCAGGCCTTTCGCGAGCGGCGAGGGAGCAATGGAAAAAACGGTGTCGTAATACTCGGTGCCGGTGTCGTCGACCGTGATCGGGCCGCCGGAAGGCTGCTGTTTCGACTTGTCATTGCGCGTCAAGTCGCCACTGATCGCCTCCCAGTGCGTTCCGCTGTCGCTGGTTTTGAAAACGCGCTCGCCTCCGTAGTAGATCGTGTTTGGGTCTTGCGGAGAGGTCACAATCGGCGCCGTCCACTGAAAACGGTGATCGAGCGGGGCGGCGCCGCGGGCGTCCGAGAGTTCCGGCCACACGGCAATGCTCTTGACCTGGTTGGTGCGCCGGTCGAAACGCGTGATGTTGCCCTGATAGTCGCCGGCATACACGATATTCGGGTCAGATGGATCGGGCGCAATATAGCCTGCTTCCCCGCCACCCACCGGGTACCAGTTGTCGCGGCCAATTGCGCCATCATCGCTGCGGCTGGCAATCGCCACGGTGGAATTATCCTGCTGCGAGCCGTACACGTAGTAGGGCGTGCGCGTGTCGGTGATGACGTGGTAAAACTGCGCCGTTGGCTGGTTGTCCTCGCGCGTCCACGACTTGCCGCCATCCACGCTGACCGTCACGCCACCATCGTCTGAGGCAATCATGCGCTTCGTATTCTTCGGATCGATCCACAGACCGTGATTGTCGCCGTGCGGAACTTTGATCTTATTGAAGTTGCGCCCGCCGTCGGTGGATTTGAAGAACTCGACATCCGCTACATAGAGAGTATTCGGATCCTGCGGATCGGCGATCACGTGCATGTAGTACCACGGGCGCTGCAATAGGCCGTGGCTGCCGTTTACCAGATCCCAAGTGTCGCCGCCGTCGTCGGAGCGGCATAGGCCACCGTCTTTAGCTTCGATCAACGCGTACACGCGTTCGGAGTTCGCCGCCACCGCCAGTCCGATGCGACCGTAGGGGCCCTTCGGAAGCCCGTGCTCTTGAAGTTCCTTCCACGTCGCGCCGCCATCGGTTGAGCGATACACGCCGCTGCCCGGCCCACCGCTCGAGAGCGTCCATGGAGTTCGCCGGGTTTCCCAGAGTGAGGCAAACAAAATGTTGGGATTCTGCGGGTCGAAAACTACATCGATGGCGCCCGTGTTCTCGTCTTTGTAGAGAACCTTGTCCCAGGTCTTGCCGCCGTCGGTGGTTCTGAAAACGCCGCGTTCCGTGTTCGGACCAAAGGGATGGCCGAGCGCCGCCACAAAAACGACATCGGGATTGCGCGGGTTCACAATCACTTTGCCGATGGCGCGCGAATCTTTCAGGCCGACGCTCTTCCAGGATTTTCCCGCGTCCACCGACTTCCAAACGCCGTCACCTTGCGAGATGTTCCCGCGAATGCAAGCTTCGCCCGTTCCCACATAAACGACGTTTGGGTCGGAGACGGAAACGGCAATGCTGCCGATTGAAGGCGCTCCATCCTTGTCAAAAATCGGGGACCAGGTGTTGGCGCCGTCGGTCGATTTCCAGACGCCGCCACCGGTCGCGCCGAAATAGTAGGTCGTCGGGTCGCCCGGAATTCCAGTTGCCGTCAGCGAGCGGCCGCCGCGAAAAGGACCGATCAAACGGTACTTCATTCCCTTGAACAGGGGGTCGCCATCGTTCTTTTCGTCTTCGCCATCTTTCGCCGATGGCGCGGACGCGGCGGGTGCACTTTTTTGCGCGGCATCCGGCTTGCGATTCCGCTCTTTTTGCTGGGAGAAAGTCAGCGTGAGCGATAAGAGGACGAACAACGCAAGCATGGCGACGCGCACATGCAGTCTTTGGATCATGAACTGGATCATGAATCGAATGGCCCCGAGAAAAGAATTTGTCTGTCGCTAATGTTACTGCCTGAAGCCGGAACGCACAATCCGACGGCTTCTTAGTTCCCGTCTTAAGTTCGATGGCAAAGCCGAGGACACTGGCTTGGCGGGAAGCATCGTCAGGGACGTATCGTGGTTTTGCTGCCAACGAAATCTTAACCACAGGGGCCACAGGGGTACACAGGGGAATTCAATTCATCACGCCGCGATCTTCCGGCGACGTACCCGCGTAGTCAACACAATGAAGCACGAAACACTGCTTGAATTCTGCTTCCGCCGCCTAGAATGTTTCAAACATTTCTCCACATTGTTGTTTGAAACGGAAATCGCTCAGAATGAAGCAAGAGTTCACATCCAACGAAGTGATCGCGCTGACCGGAATCACTGCCCGTCAACTGCAGTGGTGGGATGAACGGGGCATCGTAGCGCCCGGCCGCCAGGGACACCGCCGCATTTATACCTGGGACGAACTGGTCACGGTGGCGGTGATCTGCCAGCTTCGCCGGCGCGGCTTCTCGCTGCAGCGCATGCGCAAGGTGATCGGGTTCCTGCAACAGGAATTCGGCACCACGCTGGCCGCAACGGTCAGCGCGTCATCGGAGCAGGAGTATCACCTGCTTACCGACGGCACTCATCTTTATCTACGCACCTCGGCGCGGCAGGTCGTAGACCTGCTGAAGAACGCTCGACAGCCCCTGTTCGATATCTGCCTGAGCGACGAAGTCCGCCGCGTTCGGGGAGAGATTCAGTCGCGCAAGAAGGCTGTGGTTTCGGAACGAGGCGGGCCTTCACGTGGGCGGAACGCAGTGGGCGTAAGACGAGCCTAAACGGAAACGGGGGAGGCACATGATGATCGGCGAATTGAGCATTATCAACGAGTGGATTCCCGAGCAGATGGAACCCGGTACCGTCTTCGTATTGGAAAACGCAGGCGAAGTGGGCGAGAAAGAAGACCCCTATTGGGCGGTGCTCTCCTGCCCGTCATGCGGCACGCTGGGGTTGATTACGCGCAAGCAGATGGCCGGGCTGCTGCCGACAATCTGCGGATCTTCGGTATGCTCGGCGCAGTTTTTCATCAAGGACGAAGAAATCACGCCGCGGAAACCGTTCTAGACGAGAACACAGGCAACTGCTGAGCTGCGCTCAGCTTGGACGGGCGGAGCCCCGTCACCACACGAGCATCTACGTTTTCGGGACCGAGAACTTCACTGGGACCTGCTCGACTATCTCGATATCGAACCCTTCCAGCGCGGCCACTCTTCTCGGGTGATTGGTCAAGAGTCGAATGCGCTTCAAATTCAAGTCGAAAAGGATCTGCGCTCCCAGCCCTATCTCACGATGAATCTTGCGCTCGCTTTCCGGAAGCGACGGCAAACGGCGTTCCCGATGGAATGTGAGGAATGACTGGTCCCCAATTTTCTCCGCCGTGAAGCCCTTGGATGTCTGGTGCAGGTAAATCAACGCGCCGCGATCCTCGGCGGCGATAATCTTGAGCGAAGCCTCGAGCGTCTGATGGCAGTCGCATCCGGTGGCGCCGAACACGTCGCCCAGCAGGCAATGGGCGTGCATGCGGACCAGGACGGGCTCGGACGAATCGCTGATGTCGCCTCGGATCAGGGCCATATGCGAACCGCCACCGTCCACTTCGCTCTCGTAGGCGATCAGGCGGAATTCTCCGTGCTTGGTTTCGATCATCGCCTCGCCCACACGATGTACGTAGCGCTCGTGCTGCATCCGGTAGCGGATCAACTCCGCCACCGTCAGCATTCTCATTTCGTGCTTGCGGCAGAATTCGAGCAGGTCGGGCACGCGCGCCATAGTGCCGTCGTCTTTCATTATTTCGCAGATGATCCCCGCTGGAACCATGCCCGCTAGCCGCGCCAGATCAACGGAGGCTTCGGTCTGGCCGGCGCGCACCAGGACTCCGCCCTTGCGTGCTCGCAGCGGGAACATGTGGCCGGGCCGGGCCAGATCTGATGGGCGGGTCTTGGGATCGATTGCCACTTTGATAGTGCGGGCGCGATCGTGCGCCGAGATTCCCGTGGTTACGCCATCGCGCGCGTCAATCGCCTCGCAAAAAGCAGTCCCATACTGGGATGTGTTCTCGCTGGTCATGGGACCGATGCGCAGGTGATCGAGGCGCTCTTCAGTCATGGCCAGGCAAACCAGACCGCGTCCGTACTTAGCCATGAAGTTAATGGCTTCGGGAGTGACTTTTTCCGCGGCCAGAGTGAGATCGCCTTCATTCTCGCGATCTTCGTCGTCAACCACAACGATCATTCGGCCCGCGCGGATCTCTTCGATCGCGGTGGGGACGTCGGTAAAGGGTGAATGAGGAGTCATAGGATTTACGCAGCGTTAAAATCGCGCCGGTTCGACCGCGCCGGTTCGTTCTCCGCACTTTCGTCCGGCACATCAGGAAACAGGTCCTTCAGCGCCCGCGTCATAGCCCGACCTATCCATCGCATCACGACCACGATCGCAGCCAGCAAGGCGGCAACGATCAGGGAGGCCGCAAACGGGTGCTGGGTGGCAAGCCAGGTCAGGAACACAGCGAGCGCATCTTCTCCCGCGCTAAGCGCGAAATTTGAAACTGGCTCCGGCGAAGGCGTCACGGCTACGCGCGCCGCCGTCTTGCCGCCGTGGGCGGCCAGAGCAATCGCACCGCCCGCCAGCGCCGCCAGCAACTGCTTTTCCGGCGAAAGCTGGGAGGTCGCGCCATAGGCGATCAAGGCCGCCGCCGGAACCCGCACAAAAGTATGCAGGGTGTTCCAGATCAAATCGAAAGCCGGGATCTTGTCCGCGAAAAACTCGATGCCGAAGAGCACGCCCGATGCCGCTATCACCCACCAACTGGTGAGCAGATGCAGACCGGAAGGCAAATCGACCAAGCCGGCGTGGGCCAGCAGTCCGAGGGTGGCCACCGTGGCATAAACGTTGAGCCCGGCGGCGAAGCTTACGGCCACGATCAGACCTGCCAGGTCAGAGCCACCGAATTCGGAGCCGCCAAACCTCATGCCTGCCAGCATATCCGTCCCCGGCCTCCTCGCCAATACCCCCGGAAATGGAAAAGGGCCGCCAACGGCGACCCTCCCAATAAACCCGGCTCCTTGCAGTTACAGAGTGGATTCGATTTCAAAACCCCAAGCTTCCAACAAGGGCTCGGGAATGTACTTGGAATTCTTGTTGCGCCGCGCCCATTCCCGCAGCCGTGTGGACCGCAAATACTGGTCTGGGGAGAGCTTATACTCGTGCACAACCTGCTCGAATTCCGTGATGGTGGGCGTGACCGGCCCGATGGGCTCAGGCTTGCCCCAGTTGGGGTTTCCGCGTCGCTTAGCCATGAAAAATATACCCTCTTGTAAGTGGAATAAGGACCTCTTCTCTTAAGCCGCTTATGGTTTGATTCCAAAAACTGCCCAAGGGATTCACCTGCAGAAAGACAAACCAATCCACCGATTCCAGACCCCTCGGCCTCTATGGAAGCTATTGATAATAATAGGTTTTTGTCGATTAGTCAATAGAAAAGTTGAGGCATCTACAACTTTTTGTATATCCCCTTTGTGCACAGCCACTTGCAGTTTTCCCCGGGTGGAACAGCCAGGCATTGGTCGCCGGATCGACCACCTCATGGACTGCCGTCAACCCGCCGATCAGACTATCAGACCTCGGCGTGACCGGAGTAACCAGCAGACCGGGCCATTGCGTTGATCACGGAATCCCCTAGACTTATAGTGCGAACAGGAGCGTTCCGATCACCCGGTTGGGGACTGACGCCCTGACTGCGGGCAGACGAGGGCGTTTTCGCAATGCATTCGCTATTGATCCACCTCGGTCAAGCTGGGGCGGCGCACACGAACCGGTCTGAAGCGTGATTCGAAGTATGAACTTGAAGTCTCTACTGCTGAGTTCCGACGAAAAGACGGTGCGCATCCTGCGCCGCGTCCTCGGCGACTTGGAAATTGACGTCGAGCACTGCTACAGCGCGGACGACGCCATCTGCCGGATCACCCGCCAGCGTTTCGAAGCTATCATCGCAGACGCGACGAATCGGGAGGACGCTGGTAACTTGTTGCGAGCGGCCAAAGCCGCTCCCGTCAACAAGCGAGCGCTCACGATCGTGCTGGTGGAATCTCCGGTCGGACTCAAGGGCGGATTCGAATTGGGCGCCCATTTCGTTCTCCATAAGCCGCTCGCGGTCGAGCGCGCCAAGGGCAGCTTTCGGGCGGTTCGCGCCCTGATGAAACGGGAACGGCGGCTGCAACTGCGGGTCGAGGTGCAAATTCCAGTCGAGTGTGTCGGCTCGGGCCGGTACAACGCCAAAACCAGCGACCTTTGCGAAGGCGGCATGGCGATCCAATTTTCCGGACGCGTCAACAAAGAAAACTCGCTCCACTTCTCGCTCGAATTGCCGGGCGTGGACCAGAAGCTCGAAATCGATGGCGAGTTGGCATGGGAGGGCTACCGAAATCGGGCTGGTGTCCGCTTCACCAACACCACCGACGAGCAGCGCAACCTCCTACGCCAGTGGTTAAACAGCCAGCTTCCGGAGCGCGAGCAGGACGATCCCCCCGTGAATTGCCGGCTCACCGACCTCAGCCTCGGTGGTTGCTATCTCACCACCAGCTCACCCTTCCCCAGGCGCACGCGGGTCATCCTGAAGATTAAAACCGGCGACCTCGAAGTCCGGGCCGGGGGCGTCGTGCTGGTCGCGCATCCGGAATTCGGGATGGGAGTGGAGTTCCTGCAGTCCACCACCGAGCAACGGAATCAGGTTCTCCGCATGATCACGACCCTGCGCGCCAACGGAGATAAATCTCCCCAGCTTCAGGTCGAACCCGACGGATTGGAAACATCATCGTCGGACGATAACGTGGACATGTTCCAGTCCTCCAAGACCGAAGTCTCCGGAACCGAAGACACACTCGTCGACCTGTTCCGGAACCAATTTCAGGTGCCGGTCGAAACCTTCCTGGAGCAGATGCGCGAACAGCGCCAGTCGATGGACTCGCATTCGAGCTGAGGGAATCAGGTCTTAGGTGTTAGGTGTTAGGTCTTAGGTCTTAGGTCTTCGCCGTCCCCTCTTCGGTCTTGGCAGCTAGCCAAATCCTTTTGGGGTTGAGCTAAAGGCTAAGTGCTAAAGGCTAACGGCTGATTTTCTCTTACGCTTCGGGAATCAGTTCGCTCACCGTCCCTTGCTGCAGCAGATACGCTCCCGGCCCCTGTTGTCCACGAATCGAACGGCAGAACTCAGCCACAAAGAATCCCGCTTTCATGGCCTCGCGGAACGCCCACCGCGTTGCGTCGCGCCACTCCCGGGCGAGTCCCATGTCGGCACGTTCGACCTCCAGAATATCGCCCGGAATTTCAATGCTCACGCGCTGCCGGGCAAGTGACTCGGCCAGATCGGCCCGTCCGGGCTTTCCGCTGGGATCGAAACGCACCAGCGGAGCCAGCAGCTTCATGGCATCGAGCGTTTCGACTCTCGCATTCTTGCCCGCCAGCCGATCCCGCACCCGCCTCGAATTCAGCATCCAGCGCACCCACAGCCGGTCGGTTCCGTTCCGATGCAGCAGGCTGGATGTTTCCGCCCCGTAGAAATCCACCTTATACGTATCGGAGAGCACGCCCAGCTTGGAAAAGTTGAAGTGCGCGTTGCGACTTTGCAGCGGATCGAAGGTCCACGTCATCTCGTGAACACCCATGGCCATGGCCCGCTCGCGCTGCGCCTGCTTCAGTCGCGAGCCCAGATCGAGATGCCGGTAAGCATCGAGCACGGCCAACATGTGCGAGTGAAGTGTCGTCTGCCCGTGCTCGCGGCCGAGGAATCCGAAGGCGAAGCCGACCAGCTTGTCCTTATCTTTATCTTTATCAAAAGCCCCGACGAAAATATTGCCCGACGCCTTCAAGGCAACGGCAAGCGTCAGGGGTAGGGTATCGTCGTCCGTCATCCCCCAGACTTCTTTCTCCACCGCCTTCAACTGGCTGAGGTCGTCGATGCTCTTGAGGTCGCGAATTGCGATTTGCTGTGCCGCGCCGCGGGACATCATGGCTGGCCCTTGCTGCGCTTCGAGTTCGGTTCCCAGAACATGGCAGTCTCCGCGCAAAAGTCCGGCGCTGAAGAAACTCTCGTGTACAGCACCGTTTGCATCGTTGTCAACAGCAATCGAATTCAGCCGAGTCCCCTGAATTCTTCAACCACCATTCCAGCCTGACGGACCGTTCCATGCATCTTAGTCTAATGCTACCCTCGAACCCGGAGATGAACACTGCCGTGAAACCGATTATCAAGCTTCTGCTTTTGACCGCCTTGATCGTGCTGGGTCACTACCTGCTGCTGGCCGCCGATCGCGGCGCCCTGGTGCGCGAGGCCGTCATCTACATCTCTCCCGACACAACCTCGAACAAGCTCGGCCAGGCCGAACGCGGACGGGAACTGATTCTGCTCGAGAAAAGCCGCAACTGGCTGCACGTTGAAGCTCTGCTCGGCTTCGCGCAAACTCCCGACCCTGCCTTTGTTGAGGATGAAGACGTCGAGGGCAAGACCATCAGTGGCTGGGTTCTCGACACCGGCGTGGTCTGGGCGTCGACTCCCAACGGCGACCGCATCCTGTTCGGCGCCGCCGTCGATTCCGAAGATGAGGCCAGCCGCCGCCACGGACGCCGCGGCGCGGCCCAGGACGCCTTACGCCTCTATCGCCGCGTCTACGATATTTTCCCCAACGCTCCGCTGGCCGGTGAAGGCCTCTACCGCGCCGCCGACATCAAGTGGCAGATCGACAAATCAGACATGCAGTCCCGTCCCTCCGCCCGCGAGAAAGAATCGTTCTATCGCCAAGGGATCGACGAGGAGTCCATGAAGCTGGTGATGAAGAAGTTTCCCAACACTAAGTGGGCCCAACTCGCCGCCTTCCACCTGATCGACAACAAACTCTGCGGAGACTGGCAGGGTTCTTCAAAATGCCCCGACAAGGAAGCGGACATTTACGAAAAATACGTAAAGGAACATCCCGAATCTCCCGCCGCTCCCGAAGCGCTGTACAACGCCGCTTCCCGCCGGGCCGCCCTGATCGAGATTTATAAGACGGAAGAACAACCCAAGAAATCCGACCAATCGAAGAGCCTGGCCATCTCGCTCGCCCAGCAGTTAATCTCCCAGTATCCACAAAGCGACTGGTCGTCCCGCGGACAAACTTTGCTGTTCCTGGTGCAGCAAGGAGTACCGACTTACGGGAACGTGGTGCAGTAGGCCATCGAGGGGCGCATCAAGGATCGCATGAGAGTAGCGCCGCCGTCCCGGCGGCTGTCCGGCGGGCGTCCTCGCCCGCCGAGCCGAGGGCGAGACGCCCTCGAGACAGCCGGCAAGATGCCGGCGCTACTTGCTTCCCGCGACTTCGCCCAGCCTTCCCTCGCGAAAAGCGCGTACGTAGTTCTTGCAGTGCGCATCACGGCCCAGCAGCGCTTCGGTCGCGATGATGTTCATCATCAGTTGCTGGTCGCGAGGATCGACGATGGCGGCATCCAGTCCGTGGGCCATCAGCAAGAGAAGGAACGTCTCGTTCAGCAGTTTGCGAACCGGCAATCCAAAGGAAACATTGCTGACGCCGGCGCTGATGTGAACTCCCGGATACCTCGCCACAATCTGGCCGACTGCTGCCAACAGGTTCGCGCCATGCGGACCGGTAGCCAGAGGCATCACACAAGGGTCAACGTAGATATCGTCCAGGGCAAAGCTCTCTGCGGTAAGCCGATCGATCAAGCGGCTGGCCGTAGCCACTCGATCCTCCACACCGTTCGGCATTCCGGCTTCCGACAGGCAGAGGGCGATCACTTTGGGACGGTGTTCCTTGAGCACGGGCAGCATTTTCCAGCGGGCGGGTTCGTCGCTGATCGAGTTGACCATCGGTCTCTGCTTGCAGCGGGGAAGCGCTTGCATCAAGGCCTCGGGGTCGGCACTATCCAGGCAGAGGGGAATGTCCACCACTGCCTGCACCAGGTCTACCAGCCAACTCAACAGTTCCACTTCCTGTTGCGGAAGTCCCCCGTTCACATCCAGCATGTGGGATCCGGCAGTGGCCTGCTTTCGCGCCAGGTCCCGGAAGAACTCCTCATCCCGTTTTTCCGCGGCCTCGCCGACTTTCTTGCGCGTGCAGTTGATGAGTTCTCCAATGATCAGCATGGTTTTGTCTCCTTCAGGCGGCCCTCATCAACGGGAATCCCGAGATCAATTCTCTTGCAGACGTTATCCAGCCCCGCGAAGCGGTTGGCCAGAGCATTCGTGCGGTCCAGGCACCAGTCGCGCGGAGGAACCAGCACATGGGCGAACTTCCGTGGGTCATCGCCCATCGCTAGCGTGCCCTGGTAGACGACATTCCAGATGCAAGGCAGGTCAGGACGAGCCTCACAAGTTCCATCGACGCGCGAGCCTCCGCACGGACCGTTGCGCAATTCCTTGTAGCAGCCCTGCATCGAGCACCCGGCATAGTTGAGATGATCCTGGATGCAATCTCCACAACTGACGCAACCTAAAGTTGCTTTCCGATAAAGGGTCGCAGGCTCCAGCAACCCGTACCATAAGCCATGCCGCCAGGAACTGTTCTTGCCGGGCTGGCCTCCGGCCTTCCTCAATAATCTCACGCCGAAAAATCGTGGGCCGAACGTGCCGTCTTTAATAAAGTGCCGGTGCACCCTCTCGGAGAAGCGCTGCACCCATGAAGGATGATGCTTGACGCTCGAGACCTGATAGCCGGCTGCGCTGTCACTGAGACCGTCGCCAGCCTGGGGAAAAAGGTAGAACTCGTTGGGGTAGGGGAGCACGAGTTCATCGATCCGCCCGCGCCAGTCCTTCCCGATCGCGGCCGCACCCTCCAGAATGGTCATGAAATCTCTGTGCGTCAGGCCGAATCCGCCAATATGGGCGCCGGCAAAGCCGAGGTCTTTGACTGCGGCCACCATCAGTGCGGCGCGCTCCAGCCTCTGCGGTTTCTTTTCTCCCTCCAGGCGCTGGATGAACTCGTCCGTAATCACGCAGCCCGCCAATTCGCCAGCCTGCATCAACCGCGCCACCTTTGCGGTTGGCACATAGACGTTCGCCAGCACGGGTATATGACCCAAGCCCTCCCTGACCATGTACTGCTTTAACTCGTAAAGCTTGCGCAGGTTGTATCCCAGCTGGGTGATGATGTATTGCGCACCCGCCGCTACTTTCAGTTGCAGCTTGTAAAACTGCATCATGAGATCTGGTTCGCGGACCTTGAACGGGTTCACGACTGCGCCAGCGAAGAAATCGAAGGGCGTGGTGTGCACGGTTTTCGGCCCCAGGTTGTATTCCAGGCCGCCGCGCAAGGCGCGAAGCAGCCAAAGAATGAGCACGGAATCCACGTCGTAAACCGGCTTCGCTTTGCCGGCGAATCCCTCCTTCTGCGCATCGCCGGTCAGGGCCAGGATATTCTCCACGCCCAGGCGTGCCAGCGCGTGAATTCGCGCTTCCAAGAATGAACGGTTCCCGTCTTTACCCGTCAGATGCGCAATCGGCGTGAGCTTGTGCTCCAGGACGCAGGCAACAAAAGCTTCCGGCGGCAGCGCGGGATTGCCTCCGGGAAGATCGGTCAGGCTGATCGCATCGATTCCGTGGCCCTGCGACGCTTCTTTCACGAAGACTTCAGCTTCCAGCGCACTGTGATCGCGCCCCAGTACGAGTTCGGCCGTGTACACAAATTCGCCTTGCCCAAGCGCCGATCGAAAGCGGTTCGGGTTCTGGGTGTTCCCGCCTGTACTCATTTGCATCGCCCAGCTCTGATGGTTCCATTGGAGCATCGTTACTGACTCCAAGGCTGTGATGCGAATCACCGAGGCGACACTGGGGCTCGAGCCAGGTTATGACTTTTAGTCTTGACTGTAGCGCCGCCGTCCCGGCGGCTGTCCGGCGCTACGGTAGTCATGCTTCCTGCTATCCTAGAAATCTTCGCCAACTGAGGAACGTCATGAAAATCAAGTCATTGACCTTACTGCTCGCTCTGCTGTTCGCAATTTCGGCCGCAGCCCAGACCACTGCTCATTTTGACGGCCAGACCTGGTGGAGTCATATCAAAGTCCTCGCCGACGACAAACTCGAAGGCCGCGATACCGGCAGCCGTGGCGAGCGCGCCGCGCAAGCCCATGCCGTCGAGCAACTCCAGAGCGCGGGCGCGGAACCGGCGGGCATTAACGGCTTCTACCAGCCCGTCAAATTCGTCTCCCGCCAGATCGTCGAAAAGGATTGCAGCCTCACGCTGATCCACGACGGCAAGCGCGAACCACTCACGCTCGGCGAAGATGCCTTTATCAGCACCCGCGTCATGCCCGCGCCCGAGGTTGAAGCGCCGCTGGTTTTCGTCGGCTACGGCCTCAAAGTCCCAGAGAAAAATTATGACGATTTTGCCGGCGTCGATATTCGCGGCAAGATCATCGTGATCTTTTCCGGATCGTCCTCCGAGATTCCCGGGGCGCTCGCTTCGCATTACCAGACTGCGGCCGAGCGCTGGAAGGTGCTGCGAGCCGCAGGCGCCATCGGCATGGTTTCGTTGATTAACCCTAACTCCATGGACATTCCATGGTCCCGCATGACGCTCAACCGCGCCCATCCCACCATGGATCTTGACTATCCCGAGTTCAACGAAACCGAAGGCGCCAAGCTGGCCGTCACCGTGAATCCCAACAGCGCCGAGAAATTCTTTGCCGGCTCCGGCCACAGCTTTGAAGAAATCGTCGCTCTGGGCAAGGATCGCAAGCCGCTGCCCCACTTTCCGCTTGCCGTTTCGCTCGAAGCAAGAACGAAAGTTGAAGTCACCAAAGTGGAGTCGGCCAACCTCGTCGCTAAACTCCCCGGCAGCGATCCCGCTCTGAAAAACGAATATGTGGTGCTCTCCGCCCACCTCGATCACATCGGCATCGGCGAACCCATCAACGGCGACCGCATTTACAACGGGGCCATGGACAACGGCTCGGGCAGCGCCCTCGTCCTCGATATGGCTGCCAGCTTCAGGAAGAATCCCGAAAAGCTGCGCCGGTCGATCCTCCTGGTCTTAGTGACCGGCGAAGAAAAAGGCCTGCTCGGCTCCAAGTACTTTGCCGCTCATCCCACGGTCCCGCCCAAGTCCATTGCCGCCGACGTCAACGTCGATATGTTTCTGCCGATCGTGCCCCTGAAGCTTCTTACCGTGCTCGGACTCGACGACTCCGACCTCGGAGATCGCGCCCGCGCGATTGCGCAGTCGCAGGGCGTGAAGGTTCAGCCCGACCCGGAGCCGCTGCGCAACCTTTTCGTCCGCA
>Ga0074044_10001469_pt1 | contig 21206 bp, 8 predicted proteins | sample BogForMeECP23OM1_FD_94443 | JGI IMG/M metagenome (GOLD analysis project Ga0074044, IMG submission 94443) | Bog forest soil microbial communities from Calvert Island, British Columbia, Canada - Bog Forest MetaG ECP23OM1 | ecosystem: Environmental > Terrestrial > Soil > Wetlands ...
AGTTGGGCAGTCGCAGAGTCTTACTCATGCACGCGAGGATAAAAAATCGCGGCGCAAATGTCCCGCAAAAAGATTCTTCTCCCTCTCACTAAACCACATACCCATCGCTGGGCATTGGCCCTGGACCCATTCATCATTATCCGTCCTCCTCTGGCTTCGTCATGGGCTCCGGATGGACCGCCTCCTGACACCCTCGTCTGAAATGGATCGCTGGACGCCAGGGTTATAAGGTCTTCACCTCTTTGCCATCATCGACACGCCCATCACCCGACAGGCGAAATCTGGTCGATAGGAAGCGCTTTTTCAATCATCCGAAAGGGCAATTCTTCCTATTATACGATTCTTATTAGTCCGCGCTTCACACCTTTAGCAATGGCTTCTGCTCGGCAAACGGCTCCAAGCTTCTTAAAAACAGACTTGGCGTGGTGTTTTACCGTGCTTTCACTTATATAGAGCTTCTGTGCAATTTCCTTATTGCTCTTGCCGGCACACAGCTGTTTCAAAATTTGCAATTCGCGCTCCGATAGCTCCGGTTGCGCCAGAGAGTCAACTAGTTTCGTTGCCACACCCGGAGGCAAGACCGATTCGCCCGCGAATACCCTCCGTACTGTGTCCCAGACTTGAGGCGACTCGGTTTCTTTCAACATGTAACCTTTGGCGCCAGCCGTCAGAGCCAAGCGAATATCCTCTGTCGCTTCGTACGTTGTCATCACAATGATGCGCGGCTTCGGCGTTCGCGACATCAATTCCGTGATCACTTCCAGGCCGTCCTTCTTTGGCATCCGCAGATCCAGAAGCAGAATGTCCGGCAAAAGCGTATCGTAGAGCCGGCAGGCCTCCTCTCCGTCCTTGGCTTCTCCGATTACTTTTAAGTCCTTTTGCCGCGTTAGAATCGTGACCAATCCTTCCCGAACCACTGGATGATCGTCGCAAATCAGAATTCGGATTTCTGTTTTCATACTTTTATTTGAAACGTTACCTATGTATCGGTAACCGGACGACGATGGCAGTACCGTCGCCGATCTCGGTGCGGAGAACGAAGGTTGCCCCAAGTTTCTTCGCACGGTTCCGCATATTGAACATTCCTAGCCCGCTCTGGCTCAGCAGTTTAGCGGCAGGAATACCGTCACCGTTATCTCGAACTTCAAGCTCGAGATCACTATGATTGCAGCGAAGGGTTACGCAGATGGTCGTTGGATTGGCGTGGCGAACGGCATTGCTGATTGCCTCCTGGGCGATCCGTAAGAGATTGTGTTGCGATTCCGGCGGCAAATCGTTGGGCAATAAATCACTACAGTTCAAGGTGCACTGCAGTCGGCCCGGGATGTTCGAACGTTCAACCAACATCCGGATCGCTTCGGTCAATCCGGTTTGAGGGAGCATGAGAGGATGGAGACCGAGCGCCGAGCGGTGCGCCTCCGCCTGGCCGAATCGCGCCAAATCCTTCGCCTTTGCCAGATGTCCTAGACCATCACCCTCCCTGGTCTGGATCACGTCACTGGCCACATTCAATTGTATCGCAATCGCAGCAAAGGTTTGCGTCAATGAGTCGTGAATCTCGCCGGAAAGCCGATTGCGCTCTTCGAGAACGGCAGCTTGCCTGCCGGTTTCCGCCAGCCGAGTGAGCTGAATCGCCAGGCTGGCTTGGGTTGCTAAAGCTCTAGCGATTTCGATCTCCTCCGGACGAAATTCCCGATCCTCGGCGAAGCGAAAACTCAAGTTGCCGATTAACTGCCGAGCAATAGTCAATGGAATGACTAACAATGTTTTGAAACCGAGCTCAAGCAGGTAGGAGCGATGGCCATCTGGAAGCGGTGTGGTTTGGTTGAGAAGGTGGACGATCGCAGCCGGTTGGTTCAACAACCCAAGCTCTCGCTCATTAAGCGGCGTACATCGCAACTTTTCCGGATAGTTCGCTTCCGCGGGAGTCATGACGCGGTCGTCTTGAAAAATCAGATCTAAGTTCAAACTGTTCTGTCCGAAGTTGCGCAATCGCAACACCGACGACGCCGCGCCCAGTTGCCGCGTGATAGCGGCCATCACTTGCCCGAGGAACTCATCCAGTTGAGGCACCGAGGCAAGCGCATCGAGACATCCACGCAGCGCTTCGTTCGCTCTCCCCAGTTCAGCCGCGCGCTGCTGCGCGAACATCTCCCGCTCGCGGGCAAGCGCCGCTTGCATTTCCTCCGCGCGCTTCGACTCCGTGATGTCCGTCGCGATGCCACAAACCGCGTACGGTTTTCCCGTGCGGTCGTGCAGTAGGAATTTTACGATGACATAGTATCGCTCCCCTTCAACCGACGGCACGGCTTCCTCAAACTGAAGGGGCGCGCTGGCTCCGATCACCCGGCGATCGTTCGCACGTATCTCTTCGGCGACCTCATGAGGATGAATGTCAAAGTCAGTTTTCCCGCGGAATTGATCGCGTTGAACCTGATGCCTGCGTTCAAATTCGCGGTTCACCAACAGATAATGAAGTTGAAGATCCTTGACGAAAACAACGGCCGTCGTGTTATCGATAATGTCCTGTAGCCGCTGTTCGCTCTCTCGCAGAGCCTGCTCAGCTCTCTTTCGATCATTGTTTTCTTGCGTCAGCTCGGCATACAGTCGGGCGTTATCCAAGGAGATCGCGGCCTGCGAGGCCAGGAGTTCCAACACCGCGAGCCGGTTAGGCGTGAACACGCGGGGCGCCAGGTTGTTCTCCAGATAGAGTACGCCCATGAGCTTGGCCTGCTTGACCAAGGGCAGGCACAAAACCGACCTGGGACGGCTCTGCCGTACGTACTCGTCCTCCGAAAAGAGGTTCTCAGCCGAAGCGTCATCCAGAATCGTGATCTTCTGGGTTCGGATCACATAGCGAAGGAGGGACTCAGGGAGATCGGAGGGCATCACGGTTCTTTGCCCGAGATGAACCTCGAACTTGTCCTGGTGAGTTCTGGCTTCCGCTTCAATCCAATACTCTTCGCCTCGAGGAAGAATCAAAATGCCGTGCTCTGCCCCAGCGTGCTCAACTGCGATCACCAGGAGAGTTTCGACCAACTTATCCAGAACGATCTCGCCGGAGACCGCATGCGACGCCTTCATGACCGTCCCCAGGTCCAGTTTGTCAACGGGCGCGCTAATCGAGGTGGCAGAACGCAAAGGCGCCTGCTCCGCGATGGAAGGGTAGCGCTGGTCGAGCTGTTTCACCTTGCCCAGCGCGCCCCAACGAAGATAGCAATAGCGCGCCTCTTTGAGGTGAGCGAGGGCGTTCGTTTCAAGTCCGCAATCGAAGTAAAACCGTGCAGCGAGCTCGCTTGAAATGCCTGCGTTCGGCACAAATCCATTGTCGTGCGCCACCCGGATCGCTTTCTCATATAATCGCATGGCAGCGAGGTCGCGGCCTTCGATACGAGCAACCTCAGCTGAGACCAGGGTGTATTTGTCCAGGAAGTTTGGAGAGCACTTTTCCGCCCACTCGCGAAGCGGTTCAAGGCTCACTTCCAGTTGTTCGCGCAAGTCGCTTTGTCTGTCCGGCAAAGCCCCCGCATAGAACGCGGCCAATGCGAGCGCCCCGTAGTAGTAGTAGTCGACCAGTTGAATGTGACACTGTGATGACCAGAGCAGCGGCTTTGCACTCCGGGCTGCATCGATCGCCGCCTCATAATCACCCGCCATAAACCGCGTCCGCAATTTTAGTATCCAATACCAGCAAACCACTATCGGCAGCCCGCCTTGTGCCAAGCGGGCTTCCAGTGCCTGCTCGTCGATGCTCATTCCTTCAAAAGTCGAGGAGCTCGCATGCTCTCCTCGCATGTTCTGAACAAAGAGCTGGATGCTCAGAATGACATCCGCTACATGGCGAAATTTGGCTTTCTGGGCAAAGTCCAGCACTTTCATTGATTCAAGCCAGACCTCGTCAAGGTGATCTCCTCGCGCCAGAAGGCACGTTACGGCGTGTTCAAGGCTGTAGCAGGCAAAGACAACATCGCCTGAATCAATGGCCGCGCTGAAAGCGGTTTGCAGGAAGTCGAGGGCGACCTGGATGGGTCGTGTCCAGATCGCCGCCATTTGCATTGCGTCATATGCTCCCGCTTTCCAGGCGGCGAACTCACGCTTTTCGACAAGGTCAATAGCAAGCTTGGCAAAGCGGTGGCCATCGTCGTAGCGACGAAAGACTGGACCAAGGATGACCGCGAACCACGCGTAGCCATGAGTAGAAGCCTCGGTCGTCCCATAGTTCAGAGTCAGGTTCACCATGTGGCAGACGAGCAAGCGATGCAAATTGCTGTCAGTGAAGTATGCCGAACGAGTCAGAACAGAAAGCAGACTCATGGCGGCGCGCATCTCAGGGTCAGTCATAAGCCTCAGGTCGATAAGACTCTCGATGGAGCGCCTACCCAGGCTCAGCCAAATCCTCTCGTACTCCATCTGGACCAGCTCACGAGTGGGATTGGCCTGCATTTCAATGCCAAACATGCGCAGGCACTCGAGCGCGCTGCGAACCGCTTGAGGATTGTCCGCTTGCATCAAATGGAGAAGGACTTTGAGCCGGTAGGCAGCTGCACGATCAATCTTCGATTTGCCTCTGCGAAGCAGCTCCGAAATGAGTCGATCGGCTTCATCGAAATTAGCGCTCAGGAACTCACATTCGGCACGCTCAATCCACAAACCGAACGCGAGCTCGTACTGCCTCTCCCACCCCTCGGCACCGAGCAACTCCATCCCCAGAGAAAGGTAGGTGCACGCCGGGTCATAGGCCGTCGAAGCCTTCGCCTTTTTTCCGGCGACAAGGTTCAGCCCGGCGACTCGGTCTTTCTCGTCGAGATCGGAAATGAGCGCGAGGCCGAGGTTGAGTTGATTGACAATGTCAAAGATCTTCTCCTCGATCTCGTTCGGGGCCGATTTTTCAATGAGGAGGCGGCCGATGCGGAGGTGGAATTGGGCGCGCAAGTTCTCCGGGATGAGCGCGTACGCGGCCTCCTGGACCTGGTCGTGGAGAAACTTGTAAGAGTCACCCAGCCGCAGGACCAAACCACCACGGACGGCTTCCCAGAGATGCGAGCGCACCTCCCCTTCCGATTCCCCGTGAACCATTGACAAGGTTGCGATTTCGGCGCTGTTTCCCAGGCAGGCGAGCTGTCTCAAAGCTTCCTGAGTAATGGCTGGTAACCGTTTCAGTTTGCTCATCATGAGCTTGACCACATTGTCACTGAAGCCTTTGGCGCGAATGCGGTTCAAGTCCCATCTCCAGGCCGTCTCCGACGCGTCGAACTCAAGCAACTGCTCTTCAGCAAGGGCGGTCAGGAATTGGATGGCGAAGAAAGGGTTACCGCCGGTCTTCTCGTGAACGAGCTCCCCCAGGGGCTGGGCATACGCCCCCTCACACCGCAGGGCGTCGCCCACCAACTGGATCACCTCCTCAGGCGAGAGGGGTCTCAGGACGATCTCATTCACAATGGCCCTGGTTTTGGGGATCGAATTCAGCGTAAGCTTGAGAGGATGGCAAGGCGTTACCTCGTTCTCGCGATAAGCACCGATTAAAAGAAGGTGCCGGATGTCTGGGGTAGTGATGAATTGTTCGAGGAGCTTGAGGCTCGCCGGGTCCAGCCATTGGAGGTCGTCGAGGAACAGCACCAAGGGGTGTTCTCTCCGCGCAAATGCGCCTAGGAAGCGGCGGAGCACTGCATCGAAGCGGTTCTGCGCTTCCCGAGGAGGGAGCTCCGGGACGGGCTGCTGCTTGCCGATGATGAGCTCCAGTTCCGGGATCAGGTTCACCATCAGCATGCCATTTGTACCCACGGCCCCCCGAATCGTTTCCCGCCAACCGCCAACCTCCTCCTCACGTTTGACCAGAATCTGGCGGACGAGGGTTTGGAGCGCCTCCGCAAGCGTAGAATAGGGAATGTGTCGTTTGTGTTGGTCGAATTTCCCCGAAATAAATCCGCCTCGCAGCGGGACGATCGCTTTGTGCAGCTCATTGACAACCGAAGATTTGCCGATCCCGGAATAGCCGGATAAAAGCATCAGTTCCGGGGTCCCGCTGGCCACGACCCGATTAAAGGCGGCAAGCAAGGTCTGGCACTCCGTAGCACGACCGTAGAGCTTCTCCGGCATCAGAAGCCGGTCCGGCAAATCGTATTCGCCCAGCCGGAACGGTTCGATCTGTCCGCGGGACTCCCATTCCGCCAGGCATCGTCTGAGGTCGGCTTCGACGCCGGCGGCGGTCTGGTACCGTTCCTCGGCGGTCTTGGCGAGCAGTTTCATGACCATAGCCGACACCGGTCCAGGGATCTCCTCAATCCGTTCGGTGGGCGCCAACGGCTGCCTGGCAATATGGCAATGGACCCATTCCATAGCATCAGTGGCACGGAACGGGAGCGTTCCGGTCAGCATCTCGTAAAGGATGACTCCATAGGAGTAAAGGTCGCTCCGAGAATCGGTGGACCGATTCATGCGACCGGTCTGCTCGGGCGCCATGTACGGGAGCGTTCCCGCGATGATCTCGGCTGGCTCGGGCAACTGACGTTCGCGCGGAAGCGCAAGAGCAATGCCAAAGCCCGTTAGCCAGACGTGGCAGGTCGCGCAGTCCACGAGAATGTTATCCGGCTTGAGGTCCTTATGGATCAAGCCGCTCCGGTTAAGCTTGCCGAGGGCGACCGCAAGGCCGATCGCGAGGCGCAAAAACCGAGTTAACTCTAACGGCTCACCCAGTAGCTGCTTAAGCGGCACGCCCCCGCGGTCTTCGAGCAAAAGCAGCGTCCTGCCTTCGCGTCGAGCAAAGGTTATAGGCCGAGCAGCCCACTCTGGATCAAGGAGAGGCTTCAGTGAGTATTCGTGCTCGAGTCGTTTGAGGCTTCCTGGACTGGCATGATCCGAGGCGGGCGCCACAACAAGGACAGAAGATGAATCGCCCTCGCTAAATCCTCGGTAAAAGACGAACTTACTATTCTCCCCCAGCATCTTCAACGCGTATCCGGAAAGCTCCAAAGCGCCTGGCGTTTGCGGTTGGCTCACCGGTTTGCGAGGCAGCCGCGACGCCGATCGGATAGCCCCACTGTCGACCGTGACGAAACGGCACCCGCCTCGCCAACGCTCACTTGGAACATTATCCTCGGATTCAGTTTGGTCTTTCACGGTCAGTTCCTCAATCCGAATTCAGGAACAATGTTTGCACGATAGTAGAGATGTCTTGGTCTGGTTGATCGTAACGAAAGTCATGCTATTTCGGGGACGACACCAGGCCGCCAAGCAAGGGCGGAACGCACCGCTTTGAGCAGAGATTCCTGGCCGAACGGCTTCCTCAGGAATTTAAAGGCGCCGGCTTTGAGCGCTCGGCTCGAAACGTCTTCGCCGTCAAGCGCAGTCATGAAAATGATCGGGATCGGGCAGTTTCCAGCACCCAACTGCCGTTGCAGTTCCAGACCACCCATGTCAGGCATGTACACATCCAGGATCAGACAGGCGGTTTTGTCCGCTTGGCCGGAGCATAGAAACTCCTCCGCCGAAAGAAAACCCTTCGACTTGTACCTGACTGACTGCATTAGACTCACAATCGCTTCAACCACCGATACGTCGTCGTCCACCACCGAGATCAGTGGGGTATTTGTTTTGCTCAAGTTTGTTGTTTCCTCAACACTACTTGAGTAAAAACCTTAGCGCGACGGTGCAGATGGGTTCCATGATACCTTGGTATGGGATTACCTGTCGTTAGGTGTGCCAATTTTCTCCGCCATGCCCTATAATCGACATCAAGGAGCTCCACTCTTCCGCTCGCGCCAACCCCGCGATCGCTCTCAGCTTGCCCAACAAATCCGTGGCGAGGTTGGGTCCTCGAGGCAGTAATCGCGGCTCATTCTCGTGCCCGTCATCATTCTCGACTGCGCGCGGATCTACACGCGGGACGCGTATGCTACTGTGCCGCTTCCCTACCGGCTTGTGGAGTCAACCAACCAGACACAGGCGAGACGCCTGTGTTCTTCCTTATCCGAGAGGCTCAGTCATTCGATTTCTCCTTTAAAAGCCTTCTTTTAAGGACGAAGCAATTTGAGTTGAGGCTGGACTAGCTCGGCGCGTCTGACTGTCCCACTATGGACGACCAGCTCAGCGCGCCTAACGGTCTCACTATTCATTTCAAACTCCGTCTTCGCGACTGGAGCGCGCGGAGTATCGACTTGCTGCTGACTCTCCTGGCTCTGATTCTGGAAAAGGTCGTCTAGAAACTTCTGATCTTCTTTGGCGACAGCCTGAGAGGTTCCCGAAGAAACCGTTTGGGCAATTATCTCTCGATTTCGTACGACACAAACCGTTACGAAGGCGACAAAGACGCAAACCCCAGGCACAAGTAGGGGTCTGAGCGATACTTTCATCAGCGATACGCCAATGCTGCGCTGCGGCCGGTCAAACAATTTTACACTTCTCCGTCGCTTCGCATTGGCTCGAAGTTCTTGCTGGTACAATTCTTCGTTCACCTCCTCCCATGCGTGGACCTAAACTACCAATCCCGGCGATAACTAATTTACCATTTGGCAAGGAAATTCTCTACCAACCAAAAGACCATTTCGTACTCACTCGAAAGTACGGTATCATGAAAGTGGCAACAAAATCCATGTGTAAAGGCGCGACAATTGCCCTTATCGGCGACAAACGTTGTCTAAAATTGTGTCAAACCCGTCTATGCGCTTTGAGCAGGAAAGCCCGTTCCTTGCACAAATCACGAATCCGCAGTTATTTGTGATCGCTAGCCAGCAAGGGATTCACTTACGATGAGCCGGCGGCGATGACAGAACGGGCACCTGTGGTTCTAGCCAATTCTTTCAAATCGCGGCATCCGGAGCAGCCTGCGACAGCAAAAGGAAGGTGACGCCGTGATTGACCTAACAAAATTTTTATTTGAGACACTACGGCAGGATGGCACGTTCGCGCTTTGCCGGGGTCGGAGGGATGACGGCGAACTACCCAATATTCTTTTGTTAGCTCCTGCCTCGGAATATCAGACTCTAGGGAGCTTCGAGCGGCTTGAGCACGAACGCGCCCTTCGAGATGAGCTTGGCTCAGACTGGGCGGCTCGACCTCTCACCCTTGTTCGTCATGAGGGTCGGACAATGCTTATGCTCGAGGACCCTGGTGGCGTGCCACTCGATCGGCTCCTGGGAGAACCGATGGAATTAAGCCGGTTCCTCCGCTTCGCTGTCGGCCTTGCGTCTGCACTGGGCAAGCTCCACAAGCGAGGTCTTATTCACAAAGATATCAAGCCGGCCAACATTCTGGTGGACTCAGCCGCCGGCGCGGTCTGGCTTACCGGCTTCGGTATTGCTTCCCGTCTTCCTCGCGAACGCCAGTCCCCCGAGCCTCCTGAGGTGATTGCTGGAACGCTCGCCTATATGGCGCCCGAACAGACGGGGCGCATGAATCGGTCGATCGATTCTCGGAGTGATCTTTACTCCCTGGGAGTCACCTTCTACGAGATGCTCACGGGTGTGCTTCCGTTCAATGCGTCTGATCCGATGGAGTGGGTCCATTGCCATGTCGCGAGGCAGCCGCCGCGGCTTACTGAGCGGCTGGAGCCTATCCCTGAGCCGATTTCAGCAATCGTCTCGAAGCTCCTGGCCAAGACCGCTGAGGAGCGCTACCAGACAGCCGCCGGCCTGCAGGCTGACCTTACCAAATGCCTGGCAGAATGGCAGTCGCTGGGAAACATCGAACCGTTCCTCCTCGGCAAGCATGACGTGCCAGACAGGCTCCTGACGCCGGAGAAACTGTACGGGCGTTACTCAGTGTGCAAGGCTCTTCTTGCCGCCTTTGATCGGGTCATCACTAGCGGCATACCAGAGCTGGTGCTCGTGTCGGGTTACTCTGGGATCGGCAAGTCTTCGGTCGTTAACGAGCTGCACAAGGTGATCGTGCCACCGCGCGGCATTTTCATTTCAGGGAAGTTCGACCAACACAAGCGAGACATCCCTTACGCTACCCTTGGGCAGGCCTTCCAGGGCCTTGTGCGCCAAATCCTTAGTAAGAGCGAGAAGGAAGTCGCTTATTGGCGGGATGCGATCCGAGAGGCTGTTGGTACAAATGGCCAGCTGATGGTAAATCTGATTCCCGAACTGGAGCTGGTGATCGGCAAACAGCCGCCCGTGCCGGAGATTCCTCCTCAGGAAGCGGAGGTCCGGTTCGATGCGGTGCTCCCGCGGTTCCTTGGCGCGTTTGCTCGGAAGAAACACCCTCTGGTGTTGTTCCTCGACGATCTCCAATGGCTGGACCCGGCGACCCTCCAGCTGCTCGGACGGCTTGTCGCTCACCCAGACATCCGGCACCTTCTTTTAATCGGTGCGTACCGCGACAACGAGGTCAGTGCTTATCATCCTCTGGTGTTGACACTGGAAGCGATCCGCAAAACCGGGCCGATCGTGCATGAGATCGTCCTCCAGCCTCTGTCGCTTGCCGACGTGACACAGCTCTTCAGTGACGCCCTGCGCTGTGATTTGGCGCACGCGCACCCTCTGGCAGAGCTCGTGCACGAGAAGACTGCGGGCAACCCTTTCTTCGCCATTCAGTTCCTGACCACGCTTGCCGAAGAGCGTCTTCTGGTGTTCGACGCAAGTGAAATGGGCTGGACATGGGACGTGAACAGCATTCGCGGCAAGGGTTTCACCGACAACGTGGTGGACCTCATGATCAGCAAGTTGAAGCGCTTGCCGGCCGCTACGCAGGAAGCACTGAAACAGTTGGCCTGTATCGGGAACAGTGCCGAGACCAGGGTCTTGTCGATGGTTCGCGGCGAATCAGAAGAGGAAGTGCACATGGATCTTTGGGAAGCCGTGCGCGATGGCTTGGTTCTGCGTCTGGGCTCCTCTTACAAGTTCCTTCACGATCGCGTCGACGAAGCCGCCTACGCGCTCATCCCTGAAGAGTTCTGCCCCCAAATGCACCTCCGCATCGCTCGCTTGCTGGTGGCAAAAATGACGCGGGACGAGATCGCAGAGGAGATCTTCGATGTTGTCCATCAGTTCCACTCGGGTCTCGCGCTCATTTCCGACCCCGACGAGAAAGAGCAAGTCGCGGAGCTAAACCTCAACGCCGGAATAAAGGCCAAAGCGTCCACGGCTTATGCCTCGGCATGCACTTATCTCTCAGCAGGCATGGACCTGGTTGGATACGATCCCTGGAAGAACCGCTATGAGCTGGCCTTTGGTTTGTGGCTCGAACGCGCGGAGTGCGAATACTTGAACGGAGATTTCGACGAGGCCGAGAGGCTGATCGCGGAGCTGCTGTCAAGAGCCGTTTCGAAAGTGGACAAAGCGGCTGCGTACCGTCTGAAGGTCCTGCTCCATATCTTGAGGGCAGAGTACCAGGAGGCGGTCGAAAGTGGGTTGGAGTGCGCGCGCCTCTTCGGCATAGAAATGCCAGCGCATCCGACTCGTGAGCAGGTCCAGGTCGAGTACGAAACGATCTGGCAAAATTTGGGCGAGCGTTCCATCGAGAATCTCATCGACCTGCCGCCAATGACAGACCCCGAGAAGCAGGCCGCAATGCGTGTGCTCGCGGAGATCCGTGCGCCGGCAAATATGACCGACGTCAAACTGCATGACCTGGTCACGTTCCACATGGTAAACGCAACTCTTAAGTACGGGACGACTGACGCTTCCACGCACGGCATCGTCGGGCTAGCAACTATCCTTGGCCCGGTCTTCCAGCGCTACATAGATGGGTACCATTTCGGAAAGCTCAGTTGTGCTCTGGTCGAGAAATATGGATTCCACGCTTACAAGGCGAAAGCATACCTGGGCATGGAGCACCTTCTGCTCTGGATACAGCCCATTAGCAAGGCGATCGAATTCACGCGGCTCGCCTTCCACGCCGCTGTTGAGACCGGCGACCTGAGTTTCGCCTCCTATAGCTGCGAACATCTCGTTACGGACCTTCTTCTACAGGGTGTCCACCTCGACGACGTGTGGCGCGAGTCACAGATGGGCCTGGAATTGCACCGTACGGTCAAATTCCGCGATGTGGCCGACATGATCGTAAGCCAACAACGATTTATCCAGAATATGCGGGGACAAACTGCGGCCTTTTCCACTTTCAGCGACGCCCACTTCGACGAGGAGAGGTTCGAGGCCCAATTGACCTCGGATCGGATGACCAGAATGGTCTGCTACTACTGGACGCTCAAACTAGAGGCGCGCTTCATGTCGGGCGACTACGACGCGGCAAGAGCCGCAGCCCAGAAAGCCAAGTCGTTGCTTCCGTCAGCGAGAATTCACGTCCAATTGGTCGACTATTACTACTATAACGCGCTGACGATAGCGGCAATGCACGAAACCCCTGGACTGCGAAAGCAGGCCGAGCGATTCGAAGAGCTGAAGCAATCTCTGGAACGGCTCCGGGAATGGTCAGAGAGCTGCCCGGAGACATTCCTTGACAAATACACGCTGGTATTGGCCGAGCTTGCTCGCATCGAACACCGGGACCTGGATGCTATGCCGTTGTACGAGAAGGCGATCCGCGCGGCGCGCGAGCATGGGTTTGTCCACTATGAAGGCATCGGTAACGAACTGGCTGCGCGGTTCTACCTCGACCGGAGCCACCAGACGACCGCCTATGCCTACCTTCGTGAGGCGCGCCACTGTTACCTCCGTTGGGGCGCACTGGGCAAGGTAAAGCAGCTCGAGCAGCGCTATCCTGCGATCGCTGAGCAGGAATCTGGGCGTCCTGCGACCACGATCGGCACGTCCGTTGAGCAGCTGGACTTGGAGACCGTGATGAAAGCGTCGCAGGCGGTTTCCGGGGAGATTGTTCTGGAGAAGTTGATCGAAACTCTTATGGTGATCGCAGTCGAGCACGCTGGAGCTGAGCGAGGCCTCTTGATTCTGCCGCTGGGCGACGACTATCGAATCGAGGCTGAAGCCCGGACGGGCCGCGACAGGGTCGGCATTTATTTGCGGCAAAGGATTGTGACGCCCTCCGAGCTGCCCGAGTCGCTCCTTCGCTACGTGATCCGAACCCACGAAAGCGTGATTTTGGATGACGCCTCGAGTTCGAGCCTGTTTTCGGAAGATCCGTATGTCTTACAGAGCCGGCCCCGCTCGGTCCTATGCCTGCCACTCATCAAACAGACCAAGCTCGTCGGCGTTCTCTACTTGGAGAACAACTTGGCGCCTCGAGTGTTCACGCCAGAGCGGCTGGCGATGCTGGAACTATTGGCCTCGCAGGCCGCGATCTCTTTGGACCATGCCCGACTTTATGCCGACCGCGGTCGATTGAATGCGGAGCTAACGAAAGTAAACAGCGATCGAAGGAAGGCTGTAGAATCTCTCCGTGCCAGTGAGGAACGGTGGCGCAAGCTGTTTGAGAACTCGTCGGCCGGCATCGTCCTGACTACTCCGGACGGCCGCTACATCGCGGCAAATGTAGCTTTTCAGAAAATGCTCGGCTACACGGAGGAAGAACTCCAAAAGCTCACCGTCGTGGAACTAACCCATAAAGAAGATCGTGCCGCCACCAATGCGATCCTAGCAGAGTCAGCCGAAGGGCAGCGACGGAATTACCGAATCGAGAAGCGCTACCGCCGCAAGGATGGCAGTGTGATATGGGCGGATGTCAGTGCCGTTTTCGTTCCGTTTAGTGAAAGTGCGCCCGCCTTTTTCGCAGGGGTTTTGGTCGACATTACTGAGCGTAAGCGGGCGGAAGAGGACCTGCACCGCAGCGAGGCCTTCTTGGCTCAAGGACAAAAGATAAGCCGCACCGGGAGCTGGGGTTGGCATGTTTCGACCGGAGAAGTTTACTGGTCGAAAGAACATTTCCGAATTTTCAACTACGATCCGGAAACAGCCAAGCCTTCCTATTCATTGTTCATGGAACGGGTTCATCCCGAAGATCGTCCTTTGTTCGAACAGATCCTCGAGCGGGCGGTTCGGGAGAAAGGCGATTTTGAACACAACTATCGAATCATTCTTGGGGATGGATCGATCAAGTTTATTCGAAGTGGGGGGCAATCCTTCGTAACTCAGTCCGGGGATCTTGAGTTTATCGGGACAGTCATGGACATCACCGAATTGAAGCGCTCGGAGGAAATGCAAGTGGCCATCGCGCGGGAGCGGGAGATGTTCGCCCAACAGCGCGCGACACAGTTAGCGAGAGCTAACGAGGCACTTCGCGAAAGCCTTGACGTGCTCGCCTCGGTGCCCGAACTCGATGAGTTCCTCGGCCAGGTAATGGCTGCCATCACGGGCCAACTCGGCGCTGTCTCTTCCACTCTGCGATTGTGCAACATCGAAAAAAACATTCTGAGCCTCGCATTTGTCTTCGAAGACGGTCGAGTGATGTCTCCGGATGAGGCCCGATATCCGGTAGCTTGGCAGTCTTGGGCACTTGATGACAAACGCTTCAACAACTGTTTCGACCAACCGGTTACCGTTCAGCGCGTCGCCGATCCCGAGGCAATAGTTTCTGAGGATAAGCGCGCATATCTGCTCGCTCTTGGCGTAAAGACTGTACTGGTGATTCCCTTGATTTCGCGCGGCCAAGCCGTTGGTCGTTTGACCTTTCGGTTTACGGACGAGCGCGATTTTAGTCCAGAGGAACTTGAAATCGCCCAAGCCTTAGCGACCCAAGCCAGCCTGGCCATTCACCTCACGCGTTTGGTGGAAACCGGCAGGCGAGCTGCCGTTCTCGAGGAACGCAATCGGCTTTCCGGCGAGATTCATGACTCATTGGCGCAAACCTTTGCTGCAATTGCGATACAATTGAATGTCGCCCGTGACGTGATCCAGACTAAGGAGGGCGACGGTCTCGGATACCTGGCAAAGGCGAAGGATTTGGCGCGATTCGGGCAGGCGGAAGCGCACCGCTCGGCGCTCGGCCTTGATCCGCTCACGCTCCCTCGGATCCAATTGACCGAAGCTATGCGGATGCTGGTTGAACGTTCGAATATTCCGGGCCGGGTGCAATGCAACTTGTATTGTAGTGATTCATTGCCCAATGATTTGCCGCCGGAAGCGCAGCACAATCTCTTACGGATTGCCCAGGAAGCGATCAGCAACGCCCTTCGCCACGCCAATCCAACGACCATCTCGGTAAGCCTTCAATGCGATCATGGCAATCTCGAGCTTGAAGTTCGAGATAATGGCGACGGTATTCCCGACGCTGAATTGCAGAACAAGAGTGGGTTAGGACTGATCAATATGCGCAAGCGCGCGAAGATGATTGAGGCAACCTTCGATCTGCGCACCGAGCTTGGCCAGGGCACAGCCATCGTCGTCAGGCTACCGATACATAAGTAACGTTTCAGATAACAGTATGAACACAGAAATTCGAATTCTGATTTGCGACGATCATCCAGTGGTTCGGGAAGGATTGGTCACGATTTTAACGCGGCAAAAGGATATAAAGGTAATCGGAGAAGCTAAAGACGGAGAGGAAGCCTGCCGGCTCTACGATACGCTTTTGCCCGACATTCTCCTTCTGGATCTGCGGATGCCAAAGAAGGACGGCCTTGAAGTGATCACGGAATTGATGTCGCGAACGCCGAGCCCGCGGATCATTGTATTGACAACGTACGAAGCGACGGAAGACATTCGCCTGGCTCTGACGGCTGGGGCCAAAGGTTACATGTTGAAAGACACCGAATCGACTCAAGTCTGGGACACCGTACGGAGGGTATTCGCCGGTGAATCGGTTTTGCCCCCAGGCGTGGCAACCAAACTCGTGGACACTCTGGCGCAACCGGAGCTATCGGAGCGCGAATTGCAAATTTTGAGACAGCTGTGTGCCGGCAAGAGCAATAAGGAAATTGCACAGAAACTCTATATAAGTGAAAGCACGGTAAAACACCACGCGAAATCTGTTTTTAAGAAGCTTGGAGCCGTTTGTCGAGCAGAAGCCATCGCGATAGGCGTGAAGCGCGGATTAATAAGAATTGTATAACAGTGTACCTAGCCCGGACAAAAGCAGCAGCCCCGAAAGCTCTTTCGGGGCTAGCTACTCGCTTGGTCAGCAAAACTTATACTCTGGAATTGCACCCGTACTCGAATTGTGAAACGGCGATTCCCTGCTGAGGCACGAACGTCGCAGAGTCCAAAGTATCATAGGCGTCTCGCCTGTGTTTTCGCTGTCCTTGCTGTGATCCTTGTCCAGCAAAATCGCGGGAACATCTTTCAGCGAACCCTCCTCGAAAGCATGTCCGAGGAGAATCGTAAAGATCGGTGGTAAGAAAAACGATGAGCACGAGGATCCGCCGATCCCGGCAAACGTGGAAGAATTCTTTTAGTGCGATCGCGACCAGCGCCGTTTGACCGGCAAAAGGTTTTATTCTCCGTGTCATGCGGTAAGGACATAACCTTTGGCCATTTGCGTGAAATCGCTTAGGGTCTGGTTCTGCCAGGATTCATTGCGGTTGAGCTCCCGCGCCATCAACTCGGCGACACGCGGAGCGGCTTCGATGCTCGCCCGGGCGCTCAGGAGCAGAGCTCGCGTTCGTCGGGAAAGGATATCCTCGACAGTGCGCGCCATTTCTTCGTGAACGGCCCAAACGACCTCAGCGCCGATGCAGGGCAGTTCGGGATGAAGTTTTCCTGCCAGGGCAGGCTCTTTTCTGACGATTTCCAGAATCGCGGGCGCGTCGGCGCCATAGACGCCCAAGCTTGGCTCCGGGATGATTTGTTTGGTCCATCCATGAATCTGCAGATGCTCGGTTTTGCAGGGGCGCTCCTCGTAGCCGGCCATAGTCTGCGCTTGATCGACGGCATCTTGTGCCATCTTGCGGTAGGTCGTCCATTTTCCACCGGCGATCGTCAACAGGCCTGAGTTGGAAATCAAAATCGTGTGGTCGCGGGAAATGGCGGCCGTGCTTTTAGCGTCGCCGGTTTTCATCAACGGGCGCAGCCCCGCGTAGACACTCAGCACGTCACTTCGGCTGGGTCGTTTGCTCAAATATTTGGCGGCGTTGGTGAGGATGAACCCGATTTCTTCATCCATCGGAACCGGTTCAAGCGAAATGTTGTCCACGCCGAGGTCGGTCGTTCCTACCACCACGTGATCGTGCCAGGGCACCGCAAACAGCACCCGACCGTCGGGAGTGTGCGGGACCATGATGGCGCTGTCGCCAGGCAGAAAAGTTTTCGGGAGCATCACATGCGAGCCCTGGCTGGCGGCTATGACCGATTTTGCGTCCGGCTCATCCATCTTGCGGACGGCATCCGAGAAAACGCCCGTCGCATTGATTACCGCCCCCGCTCTGACCTCGTACTCCGAACCGCTCTCCAAATCGCGTAGCACAGCCCCCGCGATCAGGTCATCCTCTTTTATCAGGGAAACGACCGGCATGTAATTGACGGCCGCGCCGCCAAGGTCAAAAACTGTTTGGGCCAGATTTATGGCCAATCGCGAATCGTCAAACTGCCCATCATAATAAGACACCCCCCGTTGTAGACCTGCAGGTTCGAGCGTCGGGATCTGCCTGAGTGTATCTTCGCGCGAAAGAACCCGCGACGGATTGAGCCCAAGTTTACCCGCGAGCCGGTCGTAAATCTTCATCCCGATGCCGTAAAACGGCCCTTCCCACCAACTGTAAATCGGCACGATAAACTCAAGATGGCGCACCAGATGTGGCGCGTTCTCGCACAGTAACCCGCGTTCGCGCAATGCCTCGAGCACAAGTGAGATGTTGCCCTGTTTGAGGTAACGAACACCGCCGTGTACAAGTTTGGTGCTGCGGCTCGAAGTCCCTTTGGCAAAATCGTGCTGCTCCACCAACAGTGTGCGGTATCCGCGCGCGGAGGCGTCGACAGCGACGCCAAGGCCTGTCGCACCGCCGCCAATAACGAGAAAATCCCACGGCTCCCTGGCGTTCTCGATTTGATTTAATCCTGTGTCACGATTCATGATAAGACCGTTTTGTGTCCTTTCGCCTTGATATCTGTTTGCCGGCATCTCGTTGGCGCAGAAATTTTCGCTCCAGACCGCACGTCCCCAGGCACCACAACTAGCGCAGATAGTGCGACCGCTCAGCAACGAGGCGCTGGTTCCAGTAAGCCGGCGCCATGCTAAATAATCGCGCAATGTGTATTAATAGGACAAACGTTAGCAGATCACAATTGTCCGAATGGATAAATCTCAGCAACCAGCCGAGAAACCGCAACGCCCGTATGTTAAATATCCCTCATTTGGGATAAATAAAATTACCCGATTGGACAATTGATAAAACGAGCGTTATCAGGCAGTCTGCCGAAAATCCACAAACAGAACCGCTTCTTTACTTGCAGTCCGGTAGAGGCCGCTTTAACGCTAGTTCGCTGCAAATTTGACATCCTGAGCTCGCTCCTTCGCGATCAACACAAACAAGCTTACGCGCGACATGATAAGACTCAGAAAAAAACAAATAGCTAATCTCCAGCTCGCTTTGATCCCTCGGTGTATACAAGACAACTGCGCCCGCCGGCATCAAGCCAAAGGAGCTGAGGTAATGCGGCTCGGCCCAACCGCGGACTATGGCCCAATGGGCGCATACTAATGGCAATGTCAAATAGATTGTTGCCGCTCCGAGGAGGACCCGGGCAAACTCCCTAGCAGTTATAAATGCGGAAGGATCGCCCGCCGTAGCTTGCTCATCGAGTCGAACTGCAATTGTAGTCGGATGGCTAATCAATGGTGCAGTCGGCTCAATGTGAGGCCAACTTAGGACATTGGCGATCAATTGCTTCAGAAACCTCAGATCACCATGCCCCGTGTACTGAATGTGCAAAGGGCCTCGGAGTGTTTTGGGTCTCGGCCCCTTTCTCGCTGGGAGATAATCGAATCGATTTTGTGTTACGAAGCTCATTTCCCCATTTGTCATGCGGCTTTTCCTCGAGTTTCACGCTGGATTATGGGCGTGACATCTACTCTAAACTCAACTTTATCACCGTTCTGTTCTGGATCGCTATTGGCGAAAGGAGTATATGTTTTTCACCCTAAAGGGGTGCTTCCTTAAGCACTGAAATGTTCCTCAGCATTGAGTCGGTCCAAATTAAGTGTTCCACCCTTACCCTCTTTTCCTCAGGGCTTCTTTGTCTTATGTTCTTTCACGGTTTACCAATGCAGGATTTTCACCTGCGTGATGCGCTCTCCATGGCGCACGAGCATACGCGTCCCGCGTGTATTCTGCTTTGCACGTCTATGAGTCCCTGCCCGCCACGGAATACACGCGGGACGCGTATGCTACTGTATGGGTTGCGCCAGAGAGTCAACCAGTTTGGTTGCCACGCCTGGGGACAAAACTGATTCACCGGCGAATACCTTCCGTACGGTGTCCCAGACTTGAGGCGACTCGGTGTCTTTCAACATGTAACCTTTGGCGCCAGCCGTCAGAGCCAGGCGAATGTCTTCCGTCGCTTCGTACGTTGTCAATACAATGATCCGCGGACTCGGCGTTCGCGACATCAATTCCGTGATCACTTCCAGGCCGTCCTTCTTTGGCATCCGTAGATCCAGGAGGAGAATGTCGGGCAAAAGCGTATCGTAGAGCCGGCAGGCCTCTTCTCCGTCCTTGGCTTCTCCGATTACCCTTATATCCTTTTGCCGCGTTAGAATTGTGACCAATCCTTCCCGAACCACTGGATGATCGTCGCAAATCAGGATCCGAATTTCTGTTTTCATTCCGTTGCTGACTGTTGACGTTAATCTTCGCTCTCCGCACATAACGTTATCCTTTTGCCTTCTCGAGCGCTATAAGCTAAACGAGTGTTTCTTTTTTGGCCAAATGAGTAGCCGTAAAGCCGGATAATCAAGATTTACCCATTTGGGATCGATAACATTACCCATTTGGACAATTGACAAGCCGACTCCACTCCAAGCGCGCCAAACACATACATGAAAAATCCGGGTTAGCGTTACCCACAGCCGAATCCCCGAAAACAATTTGAGCCATACGCCAACCGCAGCTTAGACATCAAAGCTTACAGCGAGTATTCCGAGAGGGACCTGCATGAAAAAAGTCGATTCCTTGCCAGCATTATCGGACGTTGCGCATCTGTCAATCTCGATTGGACGCATCCTAATGGAATGCGGCGCGAGCGCCAGGCTGATTCACGACGAGGTTTTCGCAGCCGCTCGCGGTCTCGGCTGCGATTCGGCGGAGGTCTATTGCCAGCACGCCGCGATTATCGTAACGCTGCGGCGAGGCGAAGAATTTTGCGTTCAGATGGGGAAAGTCGGGGAACACAGCGTTAACCTGCGGCGATCGGAAGCAATCAGCGATATCGTTCGTCGCATCGCCCACGACAAACTTGAATGCGCCGCCGGGCAGATCGAACTGGATGAGGTTTACCAAAGAATCTCATCCTATCCGGTGTGGCTGGTTTGTCTTTGTACGGGATTGGCCTGCAGCGCCTTCGGACGGCTGCTCGGAGCCGATTGGCCCTCTTTCCTTCCTATACTAATTGGCGCAGCTATCGGTCAGTGGATCCGGCAATCATTAATAGCCCGAGAGCTGAATATTTTTATTACTTCAGGAATTGTTAGTTTCGTGTCCGCACTTTTGGCCGGGTCAGGTAGCCGGCTCTTTGGGGGCTCACATCTGGCGATTGCTACGGCTTCAGCTGTTCTCTTGCTTGTACCTGGTATCGCAGTGCTGAATACTCAGATGGACGCTATCGAAGGTAAACCGAACCTTGCAGCCGCTCGGGGGCTCCGCGTGATCTATCTTCTGGTGTTCATAACCTTAGGTCTCGTTACAGCACAAAGTTTGATATTGCCAGGCGTATGAGCGACTTTTGGATACACCTTCTTAACCAAGCACTTTTTGGAGGTATTGCTGCCGCCGGCTTTGGGATTCTCTTCAACTGTCCTCCACGAATGATTGTGCAGTGTTTTGCTTCAGGCGCTTTAGCCCTGGCCATTCGGACTGCCGGTCAGGCCACCGCCTTGAACTTACCCGAGGCGTCATTTCTGGCCGCATTGATCGTCGCGGCGGTAGAACGCACTTTGCAATATTTTCAGTCGACGCGCGGATCAATTCTTGCCGTCACCGGTTGTATTCCGATGATTCCCGGAAGCATTGCTGCGAACGGTTTAATGAATCTCTTGGCGCTGCTCAGCGCGCGCCCCGGCGATGAAGTTCTCGCGGCAACCAATGGGATGAAAAATCTGCTGACAGTCGCCTTTACGTTGACGGCGATGGGAACGGCCTTAGCCATCCCGCGGCTGATCGCCCCGATAAAGACTCAATATGAAACCAGTTAATCCGTGGATGCCTA
>Ga0074044_10001471_pt1 | contig 21202 bp, 16 predicted proteins | sample BogForMeECP23OM1_FD_94443 | JGI IMG/M metagenome (GOLD analysis project Ga0074044, IMG submission 94443) | Bog forest soil microbial communities from Calvert Island, British Columbia, Canada - Bog Forest MetaG ECP23OM1 | ecosystem: Environmental > Terrestrial > Soil > Wetlands ...
CAGGCTGCGGAAAAACTCGCTGTTGCCGTTGATTTTGGGTGGCGCAGCGCTTCAGCGCTGCGGTAAGTGCATTGTTTTGAATCCGGCTTTAGCCGCTGAGGGCACTGCTCACGCTCAGAAACGACTTTTTCCGCAGCCTCTAGAGCACGGCGGCCGGGCGGGGACGCCCGGCTCTCCCCTACCGCGCACGCGCCAGCACCAGCGTCACATCGTCCGGCTGTTCGGCGTCGCCGATCCAGTCTGCCACCGCGGCGGTCACAATTTCCGTAATGCGCTCCAGCGGCAAATGGCGATTCGCGCGCACCAGTTGAATCAGCCGCTCGTCGCCGAACTCGCCGTAATCGTTTTCCGGCTCGGTTACTCCGTCACTGTAAGCCACCAGCACATCGCCTCGGCGGAGTTGCACCGTCGCTTCCGGAAAACTCAGGCTGTCGAACAGGCCCACCACGGTTCCGCCGCAGTCCAGCCGCCGAGACGATCCATCTTCGGAAATCAGAATCGGCGGCAGGTGACCGCCATTCGCGTAAGTGAGCCGGCGCGTCGCTCCGTCATAGATTCCCAGGAACAAAGTCGCGTACTTCGCCGCCGGAGTGCTTTCGTAAAGCTGATGGTTCAGCAGCGTCAGCAGCGCGGCTGGAGAGGCATCCCTCCCCCTCGACTCCGAAGCCAGCATCAGCCCCGAGCCCCCCGCAGCTACCGCAACTGGCTCGCTCAGCGCGGGCACGTCTTCGATGCAGTGCGCGCGCACCGCCGAGTGGATCGTCGCCATCATCAGCGCCGCCGAAATTCCTTTGCCGCTGATGTCGCCCACCGCCAGCATCAGCTGGTCGGAATTCAGCGCCAGGAAATCGTAGTAGTCCCCGCTCACCGTCCGCGCCGGACGGCAGAACCCGTGCACTTCCAGGCTTTCCAGTTGCGTGATCAACTTGGGATAGAGCTGCGCCTGCACTTCCTGCGCAATCGCCAGTTCGCCTTCCAGCCGCTGCTTTTCCTTCTGCTCCTGTACCAGTCTCTCGATCGACGTGGTCATCGAGTTAAAGGAGGTCGCCAGGGTTGCCAGTTGGTCGTTGGATCGCACCGTGATGCGGTGGCTGAAGTCGCCCCGATTGACGTGCTTGGTGGCTTCGTAGAGTTGGCCTACCGCCGACGTGATGCTGCGTGTCAGCTTGGTGCCAACAAACAGCGCCAGCAGCACGATGATTGCGAACACAAACATGATCAACCGTAAGATACTTTCCAGGCCCTGGGCGTACTCTCCGCGCACCGCAAAAAGTGTCGCATAGAGCATCGAGTACCGCGTCTCGACCTCGACGATCGGTCCATCGCGTGGTCGTTCTCCCGTGGCCCAATCCACCACCTCCAGAGGAATTGATAAAGCGATCTCGTGATCGAGCCTGCCGCTCGCCGGCGGAATTGTCCCCGCAGAGAAAGTCTGCTCGCGATGGGTCCCGCCCTCGAAAGCCAGGAAGGGTGTCGAGGCGTCCTGGGCCGGCGCAGTCGAACTCGCAGCCGGGCTCTCCGTCCCATAAACCGCAATCCGGCCAAGGTTCCCCGCGATCTTCTCGACGAACTCCTTGTCGAGCGGCTCACTCGAAATCACGCGCAAGGATTCCGGTTCAGCCGAAAACGCTGTCACACTGCGCAGGTAGAGTTTGCCATGATCGCGCACGATGTCACGAAAATCCCCCGTGATAAACGACGGAGAGGTAAAGCCCGCGGCCCCCTCCGGCCCTGCGCAGTACGGCTGTGCCTGGTTCCGATACCACGCGCACACCTGCCGCCGCGACCACTCTGGACGATGCGGCCTTGTTCGCCCCAGACTTTCCGCGTCCAGCTTTCCACCGTCTGAAATTTGTGTCGCCAGGTGATGGGCAATGGCCCGGTTGGCTGCTTCCATGCCGCGCAAGTGAGTTGCAATGTCGGAGGTTACAACAAAGCTGGCAAACTGCCCGGCGAGAAGATAGAGCGTGATTAGAGAAATCATCGCCAGCAGAAAGACCGGAATCACGCCGATGAAAACATAAGTGACGATCAACCGGTTCCGCAGCCGCCACAGCAATTGCGAACGCAGCCAGCGGTACCCGGCAAGCGCGAGTAACACCACCGCCAGCCCGCTGAGAAAAGTTACCCAGCCCCCGAGGCTGGCCGCCGTTGCCGGATTCGCGCGCCGCGTCAGATACTGAACCGCAAACAGAAGCAGGTCGAGCGCCAGCACGTAGAGCGCCGCCCACGCGACCCAGCTCTGCGGCCAGAGCCCTTGGCCGCGCAGCTTGCTCTCGAATTCCAGAGAGATCAGTCTCATCCCGTGGCCTGATTCGCCGCCTCATGATTGGACATCACACCTGCCATCATGTTTCAGGCGTCATATCTCAGGATAGATGTCGAAAAAGGCAGCCAGACTCGTCTTGAGCTGCTTCTCAATCTCGTCTTTGCCGCCCTCCAGAATGTGCATGGCGATGCGCGCCTCCCGCCCATTTTTCAGTTTGATGGTCGCCGCGCCCACCTCCGCCACCTCATCGGACGGCAGCAGACGCAGACCGTATACCAAGGTCAGGTTTGCCATCCCACGATTGTAAGCCAGAGAATGAGGGGAAGACTTCGGGGCGGAGAAGGTGTCAGGTCGCAGGTCGCAGGTGTCAGGAAAACCCAATGACGAGCACCTAGAGGGATCTTCCTGAGACCTGAGACCTGACACCTGCGACCTGCGACCTGAGTCTATCCCGGTGGCCATTGCAGCGAGCGCCCGCCGATCAGGTGTACATGCAGATGAAAAACCGATTGCCCAGCCCGCGGGCCCACATTCATCACCGTGCGATAACCGTCTTCAATCGACCGCTCCCGGGCAATGTTCGCGGCCGCCAGGTGACAGCGCCCCAGCAGTTCCGCGTCTTCCGCCGATGCTTCCTTCAAGCCAGCAATATGTCTTTTCGGGACAATCAGCACGTGGGTCGGGCCCTGGGGGTTCAGATCCTCAAAGGCAAACGTGTACTGGTCTTCATAAACTTTCTTGGATGGCACTTCGCCGCGCAGGATCCGGCAGAATAGACAATCCGCCATAAGTAAGTCTCCCCTCGCCTGGGATTACGATCACCCGGCAAGTCCACACGGAGATAAATTCATCTCTGGAAGAAACAATACCACTGCCGTTAACAACGCTTTGTAAAGAAACGTGTTTTCAATCGAGCCGCACCAGAAACACCGACCCCTCCGCCGTCTCCGTCTCGTGGGCCAGAGCGGTTGCGCGCTGGCGGTCGTCGTCCAGCACTCGCACCCGCACCCACCAGACTCCCATCGGACTCACAAACTTCAGCACTTTGGCCGTTTGGTACCGTTTCTGCAGGTGTTCCGCCAATGCAGCCGCCGCTTTCTCCCCCGCGAACGAACCGATCTGAACCGCCCAGCGTCCTCCCGTATCCAGAGACGCAGGCGCCTGCAGCACCTCCAACCGGACTTTCGCGGTGCCGGGTAAGAACACATCCAGCGCCTTCGCCGCGGCCAGCGAAAGATCGACGATGCGTCCTTCCACGAACGGCCCGCGATCGGTGATCCGCAACACCGCCGAATTTCCCGTCTTCAAATTCGTGACGCGCACAATCGAGCCCAGCGGCAAAGTAAGATGCGCCGCCGTCATCGCGTTCATGTCGTAAACTTCGCCGTTTGACCCACGCCGGTTGTGATACGGAGCGCCGTACCAACTCGCCATTCCAGTTTCTTCAAAGATCGGTTTCGCGCCCGCTGGAATTTCGATCTTCTCGTTTTGGCCCGAAGTCTCCGCGGACGGCGGCGTCACGACTGGTTTCTCTTTTTCCTGGGGAATGGAAGGCGGCGGCGGAACCTGAGCCGGTTTGGGTTGATGCCCACCGCATCCACTGAGGAGCGCGTTGCCCAACCATAAAAGGGATAGAAGACATGGCAACAGGCGTCGCAACGTAGAGCTGGAAGCGAGGCAGCTCAAGACTTCTTGCGCTCGCTTTCCAGAAAATCCGCGAACTCGGAAAGCTTGCCCGCCGCCGTTCGCAGCGCCTTCGAGGAATGGGTCCGCACCGCGGGCACCACCTCGTCGTTCAGATACGTCACCAGTTCCGCCGTCTCTTTTTCCAGAGTCCCGGCGATGTTCGCTACCGAGCGATTGAAGCGCGCGGAAGCCTCTCCTACCTTGCGATCGAATTCCGTCATACCCCATCCTGCCGGTTCGGGTGAATGTTCACGCGTGTGCGCGGTAACCGGGCTTCATTATTATCGTGGGCCTAGTCCCAGCGGTCAATCCGCCTAAGTCAGCCGGGTCACGGTACAATCGCCAGCAATAATGCGCGCATCCAGTTCCATCCCCGTAGAGACGCGGCTTGCCGCGTCTCCAGGTCCACCGACCGGCAAGAACCTGCCCGCTCTCCGGCGCGCGCTGCTCCGCTGGTACGACCAGCATCGCCGCGACCTTCCCTGGCGCAGGACTCGCGATCCCTATCGCATCTGGCTCAGCGAAATCATGCTGCAGCAGACGCGCGTGGCTGCCGTGCTCGACTACTACCGGATTTTCCTCAAGCGTTTTCCGAATATCCAAGCGCTCGGCACAGCTACCGAAGACGCCGTGCTCGCCGCCTGGAGCGGTCTCGGCTACTACCGCCGCGCGCGCAACCTGTATCAGTGCGCAAAAGAACTCGTGCGGAAGCACGCTGGCCGTTTCCCGCAAACCGCCGAAGGCCTCCAAACTCTCCCCGGCATCGGACGCTATACCGCCGCTGCCGTCGCCAGCATCGCCTTTGCCGAGCCCGTTGCGGTTGTCGATGGCAATGTCGAGCGCGTGTTGCAAAGATTGACCGGCATCCATCTCACCACGCCGCAAAGCTGGCAACATGCGCAAGGCCTTCTCGCCAGCTCCCGGCCCGGCGATTTCAATCAAGCCATGATGGAACTCGGCGCAACCGTCTGCCTGCCCCGCCAGCCCCTCTGCCCCAACTGTCCGGTCCGGAAATGGTGCGTAACCCAACCATCCAGCCAGAACGCGAACGGCACAATAAGAATGGAGGGCCGGGCGTCCTCGCCCGGCGGAACTCTAACCCGAAACCAGAGCCGCCGGGTCAGGAAAGAAATCAGGTGCGTGCTATATCAGCGCAACGGCCGAATCCGACTCGTCCAGCGCCCGAGAAAATCGCCGCTTATGCCCGGCATGTGGGAACTGCCGCAACTGTCCCAAGAGCGGCGGCGGACGCCGGTTCCCGTCCCCTGGCGCACTTTCCGCCATTCCATCACCGTTACCGACTACACCGTCCACGTGCACATGGCCCCGGCCGCCAAAGGTCAATGGACTTGGATCCCGGTCGCCAATATTTCCCATTTCCCCATCACCGGCCTGACGCGAAAGATACTCAAAGCCGCCGGCGTCATCTAAAATTGGGAGGCACATATGCCGTGGCTCGATCGCCTGTTCGGAGGCCGGAAAGATATGGCTGTATTACCGGAGGGAAGCAAAGCTCCTGATTTTTCTCTGTTTGCCCTCGATGGCGGCAAATTCTCTTTACAGGAGGCACTTCACCGCGGACCAGTGCTGGCCGTGTTCTTCAAGGTTTCCTGCCCGGTCTGCCAATATGCGTTTCCCTTTTTCGAACGCTTGCACAAGGCCTACGGTAGCCAGAAAGTCGCCATGGTAGGAATTTCTCAGGACGACCAACCTGCCACCGCCGCTTTCTTGAAAGAGTATGGCGTAACCTTCCCCGCGCTCCGCGACGACCCCGCCGGTTATCTGGTTTCGAACGCGTACGGCCTCACCAACGTGCCCTCGTGGTTCCTCATCGGCCAGGACGGCAAAATCGAAATCTCCAGTACAGGCTGGGTAAGAGCGGACGTGGAAGCTCTGAACCGCCGCCTCGCAGATGCCAACCAAACCTCGCTGTGGCGCCTGTTTCGACCGGCAGACGAGGTCCGCGACTTCTGGCCTGGTTGAGGATCCAAGAACTAATCCCGCGGTCGCGGGACAAAACCCAGGTCGCTATGGTCGTTATGGCGCTGCTCCTACGCCTACACCAGCGTAACTTTCGAGCCGGCCCAACGACGTGCTAGCCTGCTGCTTAGTATCGCAGTTTCAGCAATTTGCAGTCAGCGCAAGGACGATGCCTAAGCTCCCGATTTTTCGGTTGCGCAGTACCGAACCGCCCAGCCGGCCCGATCTTCAATTCTTAGGGCCCACCCTCGCCTTCAGCGATTTGCGACTAGGCGTCGACAATCTCCGCTACGACGTTTTTCTCAGCCCCCGCATTACCGCGGACTTAAGTTTCTATCTCGCCCGTTACATCGCCCGCATCGGCGAGGTGGAATCGCTCTTCACACTGAACGCTCCCTCCTCTACCCCAGCCAAATTCATCAGCGCCGCCGAGGCCGCCAAGCTTGCCAAGTCCGGCGCCGCCGAGGCCGCCAAGCTTGCCAAGTCCGGCCCCGCCGACCTGAAAACTCTGCTGGTTTCCATTCATCTCGCCATCCTCAATCGCGCCAAGGCCGAAGCCAATCCATCCATCGATATCCTCGGGCGCCTCGCCGTCCTCAAGTTCATACGCTCCGAACTGCAAACCCAGTTTTCCAGGATTCTCGAACAATGCCGCCTCAAGACCAAGTCGCTCGAGGGCGTTCCGCAAGAGAGACTGATGCAGTTGCAGGAGCTCGTCTCCTCGTTCCGCGTGCGCAAGAAGATCATCCTGCGTCGCGCCGGGCAGGAGATGTTTCTACTGCTTCGCGAAATCGAAAAGGAAACGCTGGCCCGGACTCGCCGCTCCCTGCTCGGCGATTTGTCCCCAGCCTCTTATCGTCTCTTCCTCAATCCACTGATTTTTACCGATGATGGACGCGACGACTATCTCTGCGCCGAGCACTATTACATGTTCGGCAACTTCGACAAAGATCCCGACACTTTCCCCAGTCTGCGCCAGTTCGCCCTGAATTTTCTGCGCGAACTCGGATATGGAGAAGCCGTGGATGATGAACATCTGGCACAGGCCCTCAACGTTCCCGAAAACGCCGCCGCGCTCGTGGGCACGGGCAACGGCGAAGACTTAACCCAAGAGGATCGAAATAGAAAAGACCGCCTCGACATCTGGACCCGCATGCTGCAGCGTGAAGGCGTTCTTGGGCACATCGTGGCTTCCTACGAAGCCGTTCCTCTGCTCGCCGAATATGCTCCTCGCGTGAATCCGCAGCAGATCAAGAACGCCCTTATGTTCCGCGAGGAAGCCGAGCGCGTCGAAAAAATGATTGCCGAAGGCCGTCTCCATTCCGACCGCCTCTTTGCCGCGATCGGACGCGTCGCCTCCTGCCGCAGCTCCGAGCGCAGCCGCTTCGCCGCGCGTCTTCTCCACGACCTCTTTTGCTACCACCGCGACCTGCGCGGCCTGGAAACCCTAAGCTCTGGTTTTGACAGCGTGAACCTGGTCACCGACGACAAAGTCCGCCAACTCTCCTCGCTCAACGGCATGCTCTACGAGTTTCTGCCTCCCGAAGACCAGAAGCCCGCCGAGGATCGGGTCCTTCACCACGTCATCCTCAAGGCCGACGTGCGCGACTCTTCCCGCCTCACCCGCTCGCTCATGGCACAAGGAATGAACGCCGCCTCGTATTTCAGCCTTAATTTTTATGAGCCGGTCAACAAGTTGCTGGCGAAATACGGCGCCACCAAGGTCTTTCTTGAAGGCGACGCCATTATCGTGGCGCTGCTCGAGCGCGAAGGCGAAGCCATGGTCAGCGTCGGACGAACCTGCGTTCTGGCCTGGGAGATTTTGAGCCTGCTCGGCGATTACAACCAACTGTTGCAGGGCTCCGGTCTGCCCCAGATGGAACTCGGCCTGGGCATCGCCTACCAGGATTCGCCCCCGCTGTACCTGATGGATGGCGAGCACCGCATCATGATTTCCGACGCCATCAATGAGAGCGACCGCCTCTCTTCCTGCAGCAAGCGCGTCCGCAAGAAACTCGCACCCGATGCCGGAGTTTTCCAGGTCTACTCGGTTCAGATCGGAGGCGGAGGCAATACGAAACACAATGACAGCGCCGAAGCCGGCGCCGAAGAAATGCGACTCAACTACAACGTAGGTGGAATTTGCCTGAGTGAAGCGGCCTTCCGCAAACTGCAGCAGGAAATCTCGCTTTCCCTCTGGGCGCCCGATCGCAGTGAGTCTGGGTTTAACAGCCCGTGGATCGACGACGAGCGCGAGTTCTTCGTCGGTACCGTTCCCATCGCCAATGGGGGATTTCGCAAGCTTGTCATCCGCAGGAACCGCATCGCCCAGGTCGACGTCCGCGATCTATCCATCCTGCGCTGGACCGACCGCTACTATTACGAAGTCTGCGCCAACCCCGCCGTCTATGCCGCCCTGCCCGCGGAAAAATCCGCGGCTGCCCGACGGTAAAATCCCACTCTTTTTCCTGGAATGTGTTTCAGAAATCCCGCCGCACCCGAAACGGAATCTTCACCACCGCTTCGAGCGCCACTGGTTTCCCGGCTCTTTCCGCGGGCAGGAATTTCCAGCGCGCCAGCGCTTTCGCCGCATAGGGGTCCAAACGTTCGTCGGGGCTGTTGAGGACGCGTATGTCGCTCACCCTGCCATCCGCTTGAATGATCGCGTAGAGCGTCACCATGCCATGCACGTTAGCCCGCATCAATTCCAGCGGATAGCCAGGGTCGGATTGTTCCGTGGCCAGCGGCGCCACCAGATATCCTTTTTCTTGCCCCGTTTCGAGTTCCGCAAACCGGATCTCCCAGCTGCCGCTCGAGGAGTTCAGATTCGGCATGTTCAGCGTCGTTGCGTACAAGCGCTTTCCGCCAAATACCTGGCGGTCCACGTCCGTGACTTTATCGTCGGAAACCGGAGCCGCAACGCGCGCTCCCGGCCTCGCTCCCGCTGACGAAAGCTTGGCCATCTCACTTGCGCCGTCCCCGCCGGAGTCTGCCGCGCCCACATACAGCCCCGCCGGTAAAGAACCCTGGTTGCCCGCCTTGAAGTCAGCAGCGCCCGAGCCCTTCGCTGCCGATTTCGATCCCGCCAAATCTGGCGTTCCCGAAGCGCCTGTTTTTCCCTGCGGAGTCGCGGAGAACGTTCCCCGCCGATTGCCTCCCGGCACCGTCACCGGTCCGGTGGGTGCGACGGGATGAATTCCTAACGCGATCAGCCGTCCACCTGCGCTGGAGCCACTCGCCGCCATGCTTGGCGGAGGTGCTACCGGTTGCACGCTACCAGCGGCCAGATGTCCTCGGCCGCGCGCGCCGGGCACATGTTGTTCCGCCAGCGTGAGCTGCGGAGCCGGTCCGACTACTTCACTCGGGCCAATGGTCACGAGCCCCGCGTGACCCTTCGCCGATCGCGTCAACTCCGGAGGCGGTGCAATCACGTCTGATTTCATCGCCGCTCGCAGCACGCGGTCCGGCGCGAACTCCACGTCCGGCGCGGGCGCCACCACCTGCATCTCAGGCGCGACTATGCGCGTCAACGGCGCTCGCGTCGCATCCAGCGGAACCGTCGGCACGACGGCTCCCGTGGCAATGATGTTGGGCAACGCGACGTCGCTGTTGAGCTTGAGATCGGGCGGCACCACGATGGTTTGGGACCGGTTGTCCGCTTCTGGCGGAACCGAAAGGATCGGCTGCTTGGCGTACACCGGATCTCCCTTCTGCGCCTTCGGAGCTTCGGATGCGCCCGTGTCGAGCGGCGGCAGATATTCTTCCGGCGAGTAAGTTATCAGCGATGACCGGTCAAACCAGGCGCGATCCAGAATCTTTTGCTGCCGAATCCACGCCAGCGAAATCGTATAGAGGAGGGCAACTGCCGCACCGTGCAGCAGCACCGATTGCAAGAAGCGTCCCCACGGCAGCTTTTGCTCGACAAAGACATCGCGCCACAGGTCGAATTCGCCGGCGCCGGCCGACTCCACGGGTGCCCCACGTCTCGCGGTTTTCGAGACGTGGGTTGGCGAACCAAGAACGGCGCGAACTTCGCTCCGGAATTCCGGGCTCGCCGGATCACGTTCCACCAAAAGTTTCAACAGTTTTTTCCCCGCGGATTCCATCTTGCTCCAGGTTGCTATCGAGTAAGCAGCCGAAAAACTCCCGGGTATCGCTTCAGCGATACCGAAGTTCTTCGAAATCGGAGGCCCCTTTAGAGTGTGCGTGAAAACTTGTTTTCCGGCAACCCGGTGGGACGTTCCCCCAAAACTTTCGAACCGCCCGCACCACCGAACGCCGAGATTTACACCGGAAATTCGCGGAGCGCATACTCCATCGCTGCCTCGCGCGACGTGAGTCGCCCTTCCAGTTGCGCGTCTTCGATCGTGGTCAGGATTTCTTTGAAGCGGGGCCCCGGCTCATATCCCGCTGCAATCAAATCGCGTCCGGTTACGAGCGGCTCGGGTCGGATCGCTTCCGGTGGCAACGAGCGCAATTGCTGGCGCGAGTACTCATAGGAATCGAGTTGGCCGTGGCTGGAAAGACAGTCGATGCGATGCAACTCCAGATGCTCGTCAAAGGCGGGCAAACGAAGAAATCTCTTCAGCGTGGATTGCTTCATGCGCTGCACGTCGGCAAAGCGCATGTGATTGTCGACCAGCGCCAGAATCTGATCGGTCTCGTGGTTGGAGAAACGCAGGTGGCGGCAAATTGCGGCAGCCATCTTCACGCCGACTTCGACGTGGCCATCGAAGCGAATGCGGTCGGGCGCAACGCGAAAGGTCGGCGGCTTGCCTACATCGTGCAGCAGCGCTCCCCACGCCAGCGTCTTTGAAACGCCGGCCGGCAGTTTCTCGAGCAGCAGCAGCATGTGCACGAACACGTCGCCTTCGGGATGATACTGTGGCGGCTGCTCCACCCCCTTCATGGCGGCGATTTCGGGCAGGACTTCTGGCAAGAGGCCGCTGGCATCGAGCAATTCAAAAGCGCTGCGGGCGCGACCTTCGGTTAGCATCTTGGTCAGTTCTTCGCGCATGCGCTCGCACGAAACCTGGTGAATTGTTGGCGCTAACTTTTGGATTGCCGCCATGGTTGCGGGATCGATCTGGTAATCGAAACGCGCCGCAAAACGCACGGCGCGGAGCATGCGCAGTTTGTCTTCGGCAAAACGGCGTTCGGGCTCGCCGATGGCGCGCACGATTCCGGCCTTCAGATCGCCCCGGCCACCAACAAAATCTAGAACTTCGCCGGTTGCCGGATCGAGCATCATGCCATTGATGGTGAAGTCGCGGCGCTGCACGTCTTCACACGGATCTTTGCTGAAGCGAACCTCGTCGGGATGACGGCCATCGGAATAGCCTACGTCCGCGCGAAACGTCGCGACCTCGATGACGGCACCGTGACCCTTCTCTACTGTGGAGCGACGGGCGTCCTCGCCCGTCCCGGCGAGATCGTCGAGTTGAAGCGGCACCAGCACGACTCCGAACTGCTCGCCAACGGCAAACGTCTGCGGAAAGATTTGCATAACCTGCCGCGGAGTCGCGTCGGTGGAAACGTCGAAGTCGGCAGGCTCGCGGCCTAGAAGCAGGTCACGGACGCATCCGCCGGCGAAGTAGGCCTGGTGTCCGCATTCGCGCAGCGTGCGGACGATTTCCGTCGCGAGTTGTTTGGCGTTAGACATCGGCAGTTGGTGGTCGCGTAAACTAGAAAGCTAGAAGCTAAGAGCCGGCAGCTAGAAGCTAATTATGCCTGACGCGCACATACTTATACTCGGCATCGAGAGCTCCTGTGATGAGACAGGCGCGGCCGTGGTGCGCTCGGGGCAGCAGATTCTCTCTAACGTCGTGGCTTCGCAGATCGCCACCCATCAGCCCTATGGCGGAGTGGTTCCCGAACTTGCATCCCGCGAGCACCTGCGCGCGATCGTCCCGGTGGTGCGCACAGCATTGGCCGAAGCCGGACAGACCTACGAGTCCGTCGATGCCATCGCGGTCACGCAAGGACCGGGACTGGCGGGCGCTCTGCTGGTCGGCATCAGCTTCGCCAAAGCGCTCGCCTTCGCGCTGGAGAAGCCGCTGATCGCCGTGAACCATCTTGAAGGGCACATTCATGCCGTGTTGCTTGAACAGCGGCAGAGCAAGAATGGCGATCTTCAGTTTCCGGTGCTCGCGCTGGTTGTCTCCGGCGGCCATACGCATCTTTATCTTGCCCAGTTGCAGGAAAATCTCTGGACCTATCGGAACATCGGCCACACACGCGACGACGCGGCCGGAGAGGCGTTCGATAAGGTCGCGAAGCTGCTCGGACTCGGCTATCCCGGAGGCCCGATCATCGACCGGCTGGCACCGCACGGCGATCCGCTTGCCGTCAAGTTCCAGATTGCGCAGATCAAGCATCCGGACCGGCGCGATTCCAAGCAAGGCAATGATAAGCAACGCGCGCCGGAAGATGGGCCCCACTTCGATTTTTCCTACAGCGGAATCAAGACGGCGGTGTTGCGATACGTCGAGACCGAGAAGCTGAAACCCGCGATTGAGGCTCGCCGCCAGGCGCTGGCGCGAATCGGCAAGCCTGCGCTCGAGGACATTCGCGGACTCTGCAACCGGCAAACGCTCAACCTGGTGGCCTCTTTCCAGCGCACTATGGTCAACGATCTGGTCATGAAGACGCTGGCGGCGGCGCGCGAGTACGAGGTTCAAACTCTCTTCGTGAGCGGCGGGGTGGCCGCTAACCACGAATTGCGGGCCGCGTTTGAACGCGAAGCGGGGATGCAGGGGCTTCCCGTATTCTTTCCGTCGCGCGCACTTTCCACCGATAATGCGGCCATGATCGCGGCGGCGGCCTTCCCGAAATTTCTGCGCGGAGAATCTGTTTCCATGGATTTTTCAGCCGATGCCGGAATGTCCTTGCGTTGAATGCCGCTGCGCAATGGGGCCCTCGGCCCCCGGTATTGAATTGAAACACTTCCCAGCTACAATGGACGCGTGAAACCAACGATCTACGTAGTGGAAGACGACCCGGATATTTCCCGTCTGGTTCGCCATCATCTTGAAGGGGCGAGCTTCAACGTGCGGCTCTACTCGACCGGCAACATGGTCGTCCTCGATGCCGAACGCCAGCGTCCGGCGCTGTTTCTGCTGGACATCATGGTGCCCGGGAAAGACGGTCTGGAACTTTGCCGCCAGATACGGCAGTCGGTATCGCTGTCGTCGGTCCCGGTAATTTTCCTGACCGCCAAGAGCGGAGAGGCGGATCGCGTATTGGGGCTGGAGTTGGGCGCCGACGATTACATCCCAAAACCATTCAGCCCGCGCGAACTGGTGGCTCGCGTCAAAGCGGTGCTGCGGCGTTTTGAGCGGCCGCTGCCACCTCTGCCCACCAAGATTGACGAAATCCACATTGACCCCGGCGCGATGACCTTGACCGTTCGCGGACTCCAGGTGCCGACCACGGCCACCGAATTCCGGCTGCTCGACCACTTCATGCGGCACGCCGGCCGCGTTTTCACGCGCGACCAGTTGCTCGACTCGGTCTGGCGCGATACGGCATACGTCACGCCGCGCTCGGTGGACGTTTATGTGCGACGCATCCGTGAAAAAATTGAGCCCGATCCCGAGAACCCGCGTTACCTGAAGACGGTACGGGGAGCCGGCTACCGCTTTGAGGTTGCGCGTTGAGAAGTCGCATCTTCTTTAAATTGATGTTTGTGTTTCTGCTGGTGATTGGCGTAACCGCGATCACGCTGCAGTTGACCGTGCGCGGGGTTTGGGAACGCACTTTGCGCGAGCAGATCGAGCGCAATCTCAAACAGAAAACCTTGATGTTCGCCTATCGCGTGGAGGCGGACCGGCAACACTCCCTGGCCGACATTACCGCCCAGGAGGGCCAGGCGGCAGGAGCCCGCGCTACCGTCATCGATCCCACCGGCAAGGTGCTGGCCGATTCGGAGGCCGATGCCAGCGCCATGGAGAATCACGCGTATCGCAAGGAGTTTGTTGCCGCTCTCGCCGGGCATCTCGGCATGGATGAGCGCAAGAGTCAAACTCTTGGCATTCCATTCTTATACGTGGCGGCGCCGGTTTCTGGAGGAGCGGTGCGCCTGGCGTATCCCTTGCCCGAGAACGAAATTACGGATCGTCCGCTGCGCGTGGCCCTGTTCTGGGGATCGTTCAGCGCTTTTATTTTCGCGGTGATGGTGGCCGCCGTGGCTTCCCAGTATGTTGGCCGGCGTCTGCAGCGGATCGTGAGTTTTGCCGAGCACGTGGCCAGCGGGGACCTGACCGCCAGAATTGCGTCCACTGCAACGGATGAAATCGGGCAGGTGGCGGCAGCACTTGATAAGACGACGCGGCGGGTGGAAGAAAGTTACGCTCGCGTTCAAACCAGCCAGCGCGAGCTGGAAACTCTGCTCAACAGCATGCAGGACGCCGTGATTGCCGTCGATGCCGACGGGCGCGTGCAATGGGCCAATCGGGGCATGAACCGTCTGCTGCTTCGGGCTCCCCGCCTGAATGCGCCGCTGATCGATAGCGTTCGCGACCCGGACTTTCTCGCCGCCATTCAAGAAGCGGCGCGCGACCAAGTCGTCACTTCCGCGCGCTCGAACACCATCGCTTCGGGACGCACTTTCGATGTCACGGCCGCACCCATGCCCGGAGGCGGCGCCGTCGCCGTGCTGCGCGACCTTACTGAGACCGAACGCATGGAAAAGAGCCGCCGCGATTTCATCGCCAACGTTTCCCACGAGCTGCGGACTCCGCTGACCTCCATCCAGGGATACACCGAGACGCTGCTCGATGGTCCTCTCGCCGACAATCACGTGCGCGAATTCATGGAGATCATCCGCAAGAATTCGGCCCGCATGTCGCGCCTTACGGAAGATCTGCTCACTTTGGCCCGCGTCGAATCAGGAGAGCAGAGGTTCGACATGCAGCGGGTCAGCCCGGAAGAACTGCTGCAGGATGCTCTGGAAAGCTTTCGTGAAGTGGCGCGCTCCTATGGCGTCGAACTCGTGGTGGAGAACTCAGTTCCCGCTGTTAATGTGAATGCGGACCGCGAAGCCATTCACCAGATTTTTTCCAACCTGATCGAGAATGCCTTGAAGTACGCGGGATCAGGGATAAAGGTCATTCTCGGAGCGCGCGCGGCCGAGAGCGGCGTCGAATTCTATGTCAGGGACTTTGGGCCCGGAATTTCCTCCGAACATCTGCCCCGTCTTTTCGAGCGATTCTACCGGGTTGATAAAGCTCGCTCGCGGGAATCCGGGGGCACCGGACTGGGGCTCGCCATCGCCAAGCACATTGTTCTGGCACACCGGGGAACGATTCGCACCGAGAGCGAACTCCACCACGGCTCGACTTTCTTGTTTACTCTGCCCGCTTCCGATCCGGATACAGCGTAGATGCTAGTAATGGGGTAGTTTCCGGGTCGGCCGTTAATCAGGACTTATCACCGCCAACGGCCGAAATTAGGGAAATTACCGAGGCACATCAGTTTGACTGCAGAACGCATATCTGTTTCCGTCCTCTGAGCGTCTAGCCGGGGCGGTTAATATAGAAATCCCTCCAGGCGGCTAACAAAACGTCCCTCAGCCAATGTCTTGAAGCGTTTTGTGTAACTAGCGCAGCCTGCGCCTTCCGAGAGCAACTACTTGGCACTTGACGTCATTCGGGGTTCATATAATCATTGCCTGCTGGGTGGCGGGGTGGCGCATGCAATTGGAGTCGCAACGTGTAGGTCCAGTCAGCCTTTCAGAGCGCATCCTTTTTATCGATGTTCTGCGGGGCATGGCGCTGTTCGGAATTCTGGCCGCGAACATGCGCGCTTTCTTCGCGCCCCTCGATGCCTATGGGCAAATCGGCGTGCTGTTTCACAGCCGCGCCGACGTGCTGGCGCAGTTCTTCATCAATGCGCTGATCCAAGGGAAATTCATCTCGATTTTTTCATTCCTGTTCGGGATGGGCTTTGCCATGCAAATGAGCCGCGCGGAAGCGCGCGGTGCGCGCTTCATGGGTTTCTATCCACGGCGGCTGCTGGCGCTGGCGCTGTTCGGGGTGATCCACGGGCTGCTGATCTGGGCGGGAGACATCCTGCTGACCTATGCGCTGTCGGGGGCAATTTTGCTGCTCTTCCGCAAACGCCAGCAGAAGACATTGCTGTGGTGGGCGGGCGGATTGTTTTCGCTGCCCATCCTAGTCAGCTCGACCTTCCTAGCCATCTATTTCACGCGCTTCCGCCCCCATTGGATGGAACCCAAGCCGCCGGACATGCAGAAGCTCTACGCGGTCGTCAATATCTACGCGCATGGAACGGTGCGGCAGATCCTGGCCCAGAACTGGGTGGAATGGAAGCAGGAGTTGCCCGGCCAGCTCTTCGCCATCTATGCGGTGGCTCTATTTCTGCTGGGCATGTGGGTGTGGCGGGCCGGCGTCCTGCAGCGATTCGAGGAATACCAGCCTGTGTTCCAGCGGGTATGTGCCTGGTGCCTGCCGGTGGGGCTGATCCTGAATATCTACGTGTCGGTCGTGACGGCAGTTGTTCCTCCCGGCACCGTTTCGCTGTGGGCGTGGTCGGCTGGAGTTCTCTGGCTGCCCTCGTCGCATATTTTGAGCGCAGGTTATGTTACGGGGCTGGCGCTGATCTTTATGGACGAGAACCGGCGGCGCATCCTGATCCCCTTTGCCGCAGTGGGGCGGATGGCATTGACGGACTACTTGATGCAATCTGTGCTGTGCACTCTGTTCTTCTATCACTACACAACCGGTCTCTATGGACGCATCGGACCGGCCATCGGTCTGGTGCCCACGGTCATTCTTTATGGAGCACAGGTTGGGTTCAGTAATTGGTGGTTGCAGCGATATCGCTTTGGTCCCATGGAGTGGTTGTGGCGCGGCATGACCTACGGCAAGTTCCCCTCGATGCACCACGATGAACCTATGCCGACGATCGAAGCGCCCTCGCTCTTGCCGGTCGCGCTCGCCGCGGTTGAGGGGGAGCAAACCGCAACCGCAGCCACACCTGACGAAATTGCTAATTGAGCGCTAATCCAACCGCAGATAGCGACCACCGAAGCGGCGGGCAACTCGTATTCTGTTTAACCGAGCCATTATCTGATTTTTTCCATTGGGGACAACAAGAAATTCACCGAGTTGTAACCTGCTCTGGGACGCCGGGAATTATGCTTTTATTGGGATTGTGCGCCCGCTCTGAGCTGATGCCGCTCGCGGTCCACCAGAGCGGACCCGGCATACAATAGAGCACGGCGGTTTTGCCTATGAGCACAGCCAGCGTAAGAACACCTCCACCGGAGCCCTCGCACTCTGGCTTGGTGAAGCGAACCGTGGAAGCCTGCGAACTGGCCCGCGAAGCCGCAGCCATCGCGGCCGAGGGAATTGCCACCGGATCCATGTCCCGCCTGAACGCGATCCGGCAGTGCGAAAAAGATCTCGATGCCATTGACATGGAAGTGGACTCCGGTGTGACCTCGACCATCACCCGCGTCCCGGAGGCTGAAACCGGGCAACTGCTCGCGTGTATGAAAGTCATGATCGGACTCGAGCGCATCGGAGACCTGCTTTTGAGCTTTGCCACCAGCGCGCAAGCCGCGGGAGGCCGCCTCGACTCGCAGGACGCCCGCGACTTGACCCAGATGGCCACGGTTCTGGAAAAAATGCTGGCGGATGTCGGCCAGTCTTTCTCCCAAAAGGATGTCAAGAAAGCCATCGACGTGCTCCGCGCCGATGCCGAGATGGACCGCCTGCGCAATATCATCTTCCTGCGCCACATCGAGAATCCGGAAAACGTCGCGCACCACTCCAGCCTGCAGGTCATTTTCATGACCCAGTCGCTGGAGCGCGCCGGCGACCATGCAAAAAACCTGGCCGAAGAAGTTTGTCACTTTGTCAGCGGACGCAGCATCCGCCACCAACTCATGGCCTACGACAAACCGAAAGAACAGATGTTTATCGAATGGCTGCGGCACAAAGACGAAAAGTTGCCGTAAGCCTCGGGGCGGGGCTATGCGGGGTCGGGTGTTCGGCAGGCCACTTCTCGAAAAGCGCGAGAAGTGGCGCACCCCCCTTCTCCTCTCTGCCGACACTTAGCAATCAACGTTTTACTTACCCGCTGGAGATGGGGGCCACCCGCCCGTTCAGGTTGTTGCACATTTGCCGCCTGAACGGACACGGACGCCCCTCGGCCTCCGCTTACTCTGCGCGCAATTTGTCTGGGCCAGACGACTGGCAATGATGGTGTATACCGAAGGGTTAAAAGCCAGGCCGACGTGCGTGCCTGAAACTGGGAAATCGGCTTCCGGGTTATCTGTCTTGCAATACTGCCAGTCAACCACTCCGTCGTCGCGCGTGTAAACCGCAGTTTCGACCACCGACGGGGGCAGACTGCGCTGCAGGGAATCCACAAAATCGCAGGTGCAGTGCCCGGTGTAGCAATCGGGAAGGACTGCAGCGCCGTGCTTCTTCAGGATGCGGCGGCGGACCATTCCGGCTGCGCGCAGGATGTTGGAATGTGCCGCTGTACCGCGGAACGGTGCGCCCAGCGTGATGACAGAAGCAATGTCCTGTGGCCGTTGCCCTGCGATCGAACGGGCGATAATGCCTCCCAAACTGTGGCCGATCAGATGAATCCTGCGGCCGGTTTTGGCAAGCGCCTTTTCAATGGTTTCATTCAGGCAGCGTTTAATCAGGAGGTTCGGACACTCTGCGTTGAAACTCATGCCTGAAAAGAAGGCTTGATATCCTATCCGGCCCAGCCATCTATGCAGCGGAAATAAGTAATGATCCGGACACAGGAAGGCGGGGATCAGAACCACTCCTGAACCGTCGCCGTGAGGTGTCCCTAGACCGTAATAGACGGGCGCGGCATGCAGCAAAACAAACTCGACCGCAAACAGCCCTTCACTCCAGATTGGAACATTAGCTTCCAGATAATCCCGAGTAAGAATATGGGGGCCGCGATCCTCCAATCGACCGTGCGTTTTTCTCATTAAGCTGCCGTCTTAATGTACGCGAGCGACGCGAAGTTGCACAACAAGAACTTGCACGGACAGAGCCATGCATGACTTTTTCGAAGCGGTTCAGACAGTGGCACAGAGCGTACAAGCGCGTTGAAGTGACGAATTTCTAGTAAGTCACAAGCGGAGCCACGAGCCCCCCCCGCGCCCCGCCTCGCGCGCGCACCCCGGCTCCACACACTCTCTCTCGCCTCCGCACCCCTTGTAGAACGCAGGTTCACCTTCGCTTTCGCTTTTCTTTCGGGGGCGCTCTAAGGGTGCCCCGTTCCCTTCTCCCCCCGGGCCCTTGACGGGGTAGTACTCTTCGGGAAAAATTGTCGACCCCCCCCTACCACCAGATTTTGACCCAGGGGCCGGGGTGCGCGCGCAGGTGCTCTCGCTCTAGTTCTTGCACAATATCTGCCAATCGGGTGCAAGTGGACGGGTGGACGCGTTCCCCGCGACGCGCCCTGATAATAGTGTCGCGAGTCAGACCTGACCGCTCCAGTTGGCTGAGCGACAATCGATTGAGCCTTTTCACAAGCTCAGGAACGCATGGACGAGTCTTGAGCGTTTGGCGGCGATGATATCGGATCGGTCCGGTGTTCTCGAGAATACTGACATCTTCGCCTTCCTGCGCTCTTCTCTCAATCTCTTTCCCGATAAAGACGAAGGGTGTCATTGCCTGAATGGGGCGTCGCAACAAGAGTCCTCTCGTATATGCATCGCAGCGTTCTCCATCGGGGGAGAGGGATTTGTCTTCCGGATGGAGATAATGTCGCCAAATGACACTCGAAAGAGTCTGCGGTAAAAGGACTGTTCCGTGGTACTCGCCCGACAGCTTAACCGTCTCTCCGCTGTGAATTTCGGTGTAATCCCGCGCCAGCCATTCCTCTGGGTATTTACTGGCCGGGGCGATCAACGTGCAATCGGGCGAGGGTTGAATGAGTATCGGCGAAAGTGCGAAGTTGTAGGGTTTGGCGGCTCCTGGGTCGCGCTTCCGTAAAGCCTTCAACACGTTCGGTGTTGTTATGCGAATGCGCATGACGGCAGGCAAGTTGTCGAACCATAATTCGCGTGAAACCAGGGCATTTTCAGGATCTTGGATATTTCGGAAATGGTCGACTAGCAGCCGTTCCCATGCCTCAACGATCCATCGGGGATAATCGGTTTCTTGGTCGGTGCAATCGACCGGCTTATAGCGGGTTCGTTTATCGGGGACGTATACAATCCCCAACCCGTGTTCACTGGGTTTAATGATCTCTATGCTGTTTTTCTTTCGTGTGTAAACGACGTAGCGCTTTGCGGAGACCGCCACGCCGTACAGTTGATGCTGATTACCACTGCGATCAAGATTGCAATCTTCAACCTTGAGAATCTCGCCGACCACGCTTCGGTCGTACGGATTCAGGCGGTTGAGTTTTGCGCAAATTCGATCGACCTGTTTCCACGTTATGGCTTTGATGGCTGGAGTTCCATTAGCCACTCTGTGTGTACCGCCCGGACACGGAACCATTCCACCCCTATCGGACGCAACAAAATGCATTGAGTCCGTATCGGTGAGTAAATACGTGCCTCCTAGGTCTTTGATCATGCGCTCCAAGATCGCCAACATCAGCCGTCCACCCGCCGTAATCAACGCAGCCGCAGGCGGAAATTGCCATTTACCTGGACGCTCAACCACAAAAGTTGGCTGGTCGAATTCGTGTTCACCAGAAAAAACGTCTAATTGTTTGACGGAGTTTTTGCCGTATTCATACTTGTTCAGCTCCGCGAAAATTCCGTACAACGCGTTGGCAATTATTTTCAAGAGCAGGTAGTGCGGGTGCGACTTTGGCAGTTTTTTTCGCTCTTCGATGACGGCGCGAAAGAAATCGTCCTTCTCGGGATTGAATGCCCGCGTGCCAATGACCGTAGGCTTCATGCGTTCTTGCACACCGTGGGGAACGAGACTGAAGGCCTCAATGATTTTCGATGTGCGCCCCTTCGCGAGTCTGGATGCTGCCAGATCGGGCCCGGCATACCAGATTGGCTCTTCGGATGTGAGTGGATTCAGGCCAATGTTGGTATTGCCGGTATCGCTATACAGGGCACGAACCGGAAGAATATCTCTGGATGGTTTAACCAAAGCGAAGAACGCCAGTTTCCGCCACGTCGACGGATCAAGAACTGTTTTGACACTTACGCTAGCCAATGCGTTGCGCGCTTCTACGGTGCAGTCCGCCACTTTCACGTTGGCTGCAATTAGCAGGGGCCAGAGGCTGAGCAGTCCGGCAACA
>Ga0074044_10001472_pt1 | contig 21202 bp, 11 predicted proteins | sample BogForMeECP23OM1_FD_94443 | JGI IMG/M metagenome (GOLD analysis project Ga0074044, IMG submission 94443) | Bog forest soil microbial communities from Calvert Island, British Columbia, Canada - Bog Forest MetaG ECP23OM1 | ecosystem: Environmental > Terrestrial > Soil > Wetlands ...
AAGCCCTTTGCGTAGCGAAGCGTAAGAGCCTGTTTCAAAGCCCACCGCCCTCGTCCTGAGGCGCCCCGAAGGGGGGCCTCGAAGGACGATCTACCTGGCGCAGGCGACGTCGCAAACGCCCTCTGGAGCATCCTTCGAGGCCCTTTGCTTTCGCAAAGGGCGCCTCAGGATGAGGGCCATGACTTTTGAAACAGACGCTAAAGGCCAAGCGATACTACGGAGGGGTTCCTCGGTCCGGCCTGCGCCATCTCCAGCGCCCGCTCTTCCCACCATAGCAGAGCCCTTTGCCGTCCCTCATGTAGGGCCTGCAAAAACTCAGGCAGACTGTGCGAAATGTGGCCGACCGTTTTGTCCTACCAATGCTCTCTCAGGAAGACAGCGAAGCGATCGGGTCAGGGCGTCATCCAAATGGATGCGTTCGTCCGCCGGTTCATCCACGAAAACCCCTGTCTTGGTTTCGTCATCCTCGAGCACGAAGCCGCAGCTTACGCCGTCGAAGCGGCGATTAATCGCGGCGAATGGGAGCACGGGACGCCGTATCTCAACCCCGGAACCTGACGACGGCGCTCTTGGTCATTGGTCAAATCGGCGCGCTCCCGCCCGGGCGACGGCGCCCCGATTGGAAGCCGAATTTGAGCCCACCCGTGTACGGGTCGCCGGGGCCCGCCGAACCCGCGGTGATCGATAGGCCGCCTTTCGGTTCCGTCGGCGTCGGGTACGGGATGAGCGGAACACAACAGCTTCCAACCGGATTTGTTTTGGTTGGCGGCCCTGTTATGACTGAATCCATGATAGTGTCACCGAGACGCGCGCTCGACATACAGACAAGTCAAAATGCCGGATCGCGTCCATTCCGAGAAGTAAATCATAAATCGCCCCCTCGTGGCGACGGAGGGGAACCGCCGGGCAGTACATGATTAACCGGCGTCCATCAAGAATAATTTGCACAAGATAAACTTTGAAGACGGCTTTTCCTGTAGGGCTTGCCGTTTCTGTTGTTCCAACTCGCTTAAGTGGGTATTTTTCTACGATATGTTCATCAATGCGGCAAAGATCTGCTCCTGTGTCTATTAGCGCAAGAACATCATCGTCAACGACGTGTTCAGTATCGTCGTTAATTGCGTCAGTTGCGTCGCTTAACGACACTCGAACCATTGGCATCCATAAGGTTGGAATTGTTCTCGCGCTTGCATTGGCCGGTGCAAAAAGTCCAGTAACCATAGCCCCTCCCCAATGTTTGGCACAGAAACGCAGACCGCCGCCAGCACCCTTTCCACTCGTTGGAGATAGGATGCTCCAGCGCCGCATCAACGGCAATCAGCGGACGGCGTTTTCACCGTCCCGCCGAGCGGCCGATGAGTTTTATCAGCGCCAGAAGGCTATTTGCCGGGCCTGTGAAGGCCGCTGGCGGTCGTGGTCTCCGCGCTCCATCATCCCGCCCCACAAAGCGGCGCCGTGAGGCGTCGGCGACCGCAGGCGCCCCGAAGGGGCGGAACGGCGGCGTCGTTAGTTCAGCCTCCCGGCCTCCCGCCGTTTCGCGGCTCGATTTGCGGAAGGGGAGCGAAGGCGCGGTTCCCGAGCAGCCCCATTAGAGTCAGATGAACTTGATCGCCGAGCCCCCGCCGTGGTTCGCCGACACGATCGAGAAATCGCTCGTGACGTAGCGCTCGCCGGCGAGGTTGAGGGCCGCCGTGTTGGCGCCGTCCGTCAGCGTCCACGAACTGTCCGCGCCGGTTTGCGTGGAGAGCAACGTCCTCGCGCTCTCGGCCAACGTGTTCGCAATCGCGTCGCCCTTGGTGAAGAAGTCGTCGATCATTCCGCTGAACGAAGAGGCCGAATCCAAGTTCAGTTTGTCGGCCGCGTCTGCCCCCAACATCACGGTCTGCCTGCTCGAAACGCCGGCGCCGAACTCCGGCGTCGAGCGGTCGGAGAGGCTGAAATCCCCGGTTCCGCGGATCGCGCCGACGAGCAAGTCATAGTCGTCGGCGTAATTGACCGAGCCGTCGTTGGTGAACGCGCCGGTGGAGTTCAAAGTCGCGTCGCCGACGTGGCCGACATTGTGAATGGCGCTGCTGTCGTATACGAGCGGGTCGACGATCTCTGTTCCGCCGCTGCCGTCATTCGATAGCGCCCACGTCGACGACGTATAATTTCCGGAGAGTTTAAGTCCAACGCTATGGCTTCCGTCTGTGACCGTCAGCACGCCCCCGGCGCTATTTCCGGAGAAGGTGGCGTGCATCTGTCCTTTGACCCAAGTCAGGTCCGCAAGATCGACCATGTTGTGTTGGGTCAGCCCCGCGATCGTTCCGGTAAAGGGCGCGGTCAACGAATGGTCGACCTTCAGCGCGCCTGTGCTGCTGGTTGCGAACGTCACGCTCTCGCTGTCGGCCGCCCCGAACTCGAGGCTGCCGCCGTTCATCACGACGAATGAACCAGTCCCGGCGATTGGGGCGTCGAAGACGGCGTGGGCGGTGTTTTCGACGGTGACAGTTTCCGATCCGGCGACGGCGCCGGCGAAGGTCGCGCTTGCCTTGCTTTCGACGATGATGGAACCTGTTCCGTTGATGCCGCCGCTAATGGCTACGGCGCGGCCATCGTTGATCACGATGGAGCCATTATCGACGATTGCCTCCGAGATGGCGTTGCTTCCCGTGTAAGCACCCAGCGACACGGAAAGGTGGCCGCTGCTTGCTATCGATATGGAACCGGCGTGCAGAGCGCCGCCATTCAGGGCGAATAGTCCGGAGTTGATCCTCCAAACGCCATTCGGGCTCGACGAGCCGCCTGTTCCGTCTAGGGTCAGCGTACCCCCAGAATTGTCGGTGACCGTGGCTCCGGCATCGTTCAGGGTCAGGCCGTATGCGGCAGCAGCGCTCGCAATGCTAACCTCGTAGGTTCCGCTCGCATCGACATCGGCGCCGACGCTTGCGGTCGGAACGGCATTGCCCCAATCAGCGGCCGTCCCCCACTCTGCATTGACCGACTTGATCCAGTGATCCATTGTGTTGACGGTGAAGGCCGTCGTGCCGCCCGCTGCTCCGGGATTGCCGTTGACCTCTTTCCAAGAGCCGGCCGTCACCTTCACGACGGCATTGTTGATGTCGGTGTTGACCGCGCCCGTGAACGTTGCCGTGTAGGTCGTCGCGTTAACCTTCTTGAGGGCGCTGAGCGCCCCGCCGACCGCTGTGACGTCCGAAAGGGAGAATGCGGTCGGGGCCTCGCTGAACGTGAACGTCACCGTCGCCGTGTCGCGCGCGAGGGTGAGGACAGTGTTGTTGACGCCCACCGAGACCGTGGGGGTCACCGTGTCGACGGTGAAGGCCGTCGTGCCGCCCGCTGCTCCGGGATTGCCGTCGACCTCCTTCCAAGAGCCGGCCGTCACTTTCACGAAAGCATTGTTGATGTCGGTGTTGACCGCGCCCGTGAACGTTGCCGTATAGGTCGTCGCGTTAACCTTTTTGAGGGCGCTGAGCGTCCCGCCCAGCGCTGTGACGTCCGAAAGGGAGAATGTGGTAGGGGCCTCGCTGAACGCGAACGTCACCGTCGCCGTGTTGTGCGCGAGGGTGAGGTCAGTGTTGTTGACGCCCACCGATACCGTGGGGGTCACCGTGTCGACGACGAAGGCATGTGTGCTTGAACCCGCTCCCGGATTGCCATCGGCGTCTTGCCAAGAGCCGGCCGTCACGCTCACGACGGCATTGTTGATGTCGGTATTGGCGGCCCCTGTGAACGTTGCGGTGTAGGTCGTCGCGTTGACTTCTTTGAGGGCGCTGAGCTTTCCGCCCACTGCCTTGACGTCCGAAAGGGAAAATATTTTCGGGGCCTCGCTGAACGCGAACGTCACCGTCGCCGTGTCGTGCGCGATGGTGAGGACAGTGTTGTTGACGCCAACCGAGACCGTGGGGGTCACGTCGAACCCGATAGCGTTCAATACTTCAATGTCCAGGCTAGTCAAGGCCCGAGCGGGGTTGGTATCCCCGTTAACGTTGAAGGGATCGTTTGCGGCGACATTACTGAATAGTGAATAATCGAAAGTTGTACTGAAATTCGCCAGAGGAGTATGGCCCCCGTTGATCGAAAAGTAAGCGGGTTGACCGCCGGTCCACTGGTAGTTTCCAGGCGACGAGTAACGAAACAGATCCGCGATGGAGGGAGCACCCGTGTAGTAGGCAGTGTCCCATCCGAGAGCGTGCGCTATCTCGACAAGAGCCCCCGTCTCCCAGTAGTACGAGTCGGATGCGTCCCCGACATCAAATCCGATTGAGCCATCGATAACGCCGCTGCTTCCGGTGAACACTCCGAGCGCCTTCTCCTCGGCGCTGCTGACATAGAAAGTGTCGGCGCCTCCTGGGAAGGCGGTGTTGCTTGCGGGCAACGACGCGACCGCGGTCTTCTGGTCGCTCGAAGTCGCGTGGTCGGTGAGCCAGCCTTTAAGCTGCGCGTAGTTTACGTATTCGCTGTCGACGGGGCCGCCGACGGAGAAGTCGCCCGAGTTCGGGTCCGTCAAGGGGGCGTACGGCACATTGTCAAACGTTCCCCAGCCATAACTGATGTTTATCGTATAATCGCCAGGAAAATCTTCGTCGAAGACGTTCGCCGCCGCTTGGACCGCCGCGGTAAGTCCGGCCGGGGCGGAGCTTATGCTACTATCGGGGACAAGATTAATCTCCATCGTACCCCCCGTGATCGACCCTAAAGAGCGGATTCCCCACTTCAGATAAAAAGCCGTCGCCCACGGCTGTCAACGATGCGGGATCCACCGGCGGACCTGGCCGACACTGTCCATCGCGTCGCCAATCCATAACACACAGTCGCGATCGGTTTTCAAGTATACGTCAGGTCACTTGGGTCGCGCGCCCAACTCGGAATGTCGCTGATCATGACTTCGGGCAGCGGCTATTCGGCTCAAGAACGATGGCGGGCGTGGAGGGCTCGCCATTGGAGGCAGAACCGCGTCGGCCGGCTGACCGTGTTCACGAAGCCGACTCGCTTAAGAAAGATCCGGCGGCCGCCTCGTCACAGCGGCATGCGGTCCAGGATCCGTCACTCGCAGGAACTATCCAGAATGCGTCTCCGAGCCCTTCTCCTCCGCGGGGCGGCCCGCGCCGGTGTGCCCAACAGCACATCGTCCGCCGGCAGCGCAATGAGGCTGCAGCAAATCTCACAATGCGCAGTATCGAGTTTGACGCGCGCGAAATTGTCTGATCCATGGATGATTGATTCGACAACAATACGCCTGGTCGGTCAGGGAAAAGGCGTTCGAGTTTATGGGCACCGGTTCCCGAAACCTGTCTGACCGCCTGAGCGTGCGTTTGATTGTGGCGTTCACGGCGGGCGTCGTCGCGTTCGACGCGCGAGAAGGCGCTTGCGCATTCGATTTTTTTGGATTCTGGGGTTCGAGCGAAACCGCGCCTCCAGTCTCCCGGGAGGCTATACCCTACACCGTGACGATCGACGTCATGGGCGGCGACAAGGCGCTGACGAACTCGGTGAGGGATGCTTCGTCTCTTTATAGGCTGCGCCAGGACGCACCTCCCGACGGTGATGCGCTCGCGCGGCGCGCCACGGGTGATTTCGTTCCGGTGATCGACGCCCTGTGGGGGGCGGGCTACTACAACGCAACGGTCACGATCTCAATCGATGGCGCCAGTCTGACGATCGGCTCGAGCGACATCGGGGCGTTCTCACGCGCCGTCGAAGGTTATCGTAACCGCGCGGTCGCTCCGATCACCATCAAGGTCGCGCCCGGCGCGCTTTTCAAGCTTCGCTCGATCAGCATTCTGGATCCCGCGGGCGCTGAATTCTCTAAAGAGGAGCTGCCTGCTCGGATCGTCGGTCTCAAGCCCGGCGACCCTGCCAGCGCCAGCGACCTGCGCGCGGCTGAGGCGCGCATGGTCGATTATTTCCGCAGCCAGGGCCACCCGCTGGCCAAGATTCAATCGATCGCTCCCGTCGTCGATCACGCGGCGGATTCGATGGATCTGACCTTGACGGTGGAGCCGGGCCCGGTCGCGCGGTTCGGCGAGGCGACAATCGTCGGACCGGAGCATTTCAATCCCGCCATCGTGCGCTCGTTCCTCTATAGCCAGCCGGGCGATCCCTATTCGCCTCAGGCGTTGGCCGACGCGAAGACCAGCATTCGTCAAATCCCCGCTGTCGGCAGCGTGAGGATCACCGAAGGAACAAGCCTCGACGCCTCCGGCGGTCTGCCCTACCAGATCGACGTGGGCGACCGCCTCCCCTATGCCGTCGGCGTGTCGGCGAACTACTCGACCACCAATGGCCCCGCCGGGCAGGCCTATTGGGAAGACCGCAATCTGTTCGGCGGCGCGGAGCGTCTGCGCCTGCAGGCGGACCTGTTCTACGCGCCGCCGAATACCGGGTATTGGCCGGATCTCGAGCGTTTCTCGACCGGCGGACTCGGAGGACGCGTCTCCGCGGGCTTCCTCAAGCCGGCTTTGGGCGGCACAACGAATGATCTGCTGTTCGACGCTCTCGGCGAGCGGGTGAGCACCAGCGGCCTCGGCTTCGTGGGCTATGACGTCACGGACGCCGACGCGACGGCCGCCTTGCGCCACCGCTTCAGCGAAACCTTCTCGGTTCAGGCGGGCCTCGAAGCGCAGACCGGCGTCGCCACGGATTCGCTCGGCAAGGTCGACTACACGCTGGTCGGCGTTCCCGTGTCGCTCACATATGATTCCACCGACAGCAAGCTCGATCCCACGCGCGGCGTGCGGCTCAACGCTTCGGCCGCGGGGTTCGGGACATTCCTCGGTTCGAGCCTCGATCTCGTGCGGATCAAAGCGCTCGCCTCCAGCTATTATTCGGTCGACGCCGATTCCCGCTTCGTCCTTGCGGGCCGCGTCGGGTTTGGCGGCCTGGACGGCCCCTCGCTCGGCGAAATCCCGGCCAACTGGCGCTTTTATGCAGGCGGCGGGGGCTCCGTGCGCGGCTATGCCTATGACAGCCTCGGCCCGATCGCCCCCTTCGGCGCCGTCGTCGGCGGCCGCAGTCTGTTCGAGACGTCGGCTGAATTGCGCGTCAAGGTGACCGACACGATCGGCGTCGTGCCGTTCTTCGACGCCGGAAACGCCTTTGCTTCGAGCTTCCCGGATTTCAGCCAGCCCCTCTACATGGCGGCGGGTCTGGGGCTGCGCTACTATACGTCGATCGGCCCGATCCGCCTCGACGTCGCGTTTCCGCTCGAGCGTCGCTCCGGCAACGGTCCGCTGGCGATTTATGTCAGCATCGGGCAGGCTTTCTGATGCCATCGTTTCTCTTCCGCACCCGATCAAAGACGCTGGCGATGATCGTCGCGCTGCTGGCCTTTTGCGCGACGGCTGGCGGGGCCGAGCAGGACAAGGGCATGCTTGCCGACCTGATCTCGAAGACGCTCTCCACGCCGTCGACGAGCGTCTCCATCGGGGCCGTCGACGGCGTGCTCTCCTCCGACGCGTCGATCAGCGATATCGTCCTGTCCGATCGCGACGGCCCATGGCTGAAAATCGACAAGGTTCGGCTGATCTGGAGCCGGCTCGCGCTGCTCAAACGGCGGCTCGAAGTCGATCAGCTCACGATCGGCCATGTGCAGTTTCTGCGCCGCCCGCTTCCATCCGAGGCCGCGCCGCCGCCGGACACGGCGGCTCCTGCGTCGATCCTGCCCGAATTGCCGGTCAAGGTGATCGTCAAGCAATTCGCCGTGCAGGAGCTCTTGATCGGCGAGCCGGTCGTCGGCGTCGGGGCGCGCCTTGCCGTGGCGGGCAAGGCGACGCTCGGGCCGCCGTCCGAGGGCCTCGATCTGCATCTCAGCGCCGAGCGGCTCGACGCGCCGGGCAATCTCACCGTGCTCCTGGGCTTTGTTCCGGCCACCGACGAGCTCACGCTCAATGTGGGTTCTTCCGAGCCCGCCGGCGGCCTCTTTGCTCATTTCGCCAATCTGCCCGGCCTGCCGCCGGTGAAACTTGCATTCGACGGGGCAGGTGCGCTCGGCGCTTTCAAGGCGAAGCTCGATTTCACTGCCGGCCCGGACGTCTGGGCGAACGGACAGGTTGTCCTCGCCCGGCAGGATTCTGCGCGGCGCCTCGCGCTGGACCTGAAGTCGCGGCTCGAGGGCCTGGCGCCGGGCATTGTCAAGCCGGTCTTCGCGGGCGAAACGACGCTTCAGGGCGACGTTCTCATCAACGATGATTCGAGCGTCAGCGTCTCCAGCCTGCATCTCGTTTCGGCCTCCGCCCGACTCGATATCGACGGCGGCGCGACGGCGGATCGCGTGCTCGATTTCAAGGTCCACGCGGGCGCGATTCCAGGCTCGAAGACGATCGCAAAGCTCGATCTCAACGCGTCGGTCAAGGGACCCCTTGCCGGCCCGACGCTCGACGCCGCCTTCGAGGCCGGGCAGATCCGTGTCGCCGAAGGATCGCTCGACCATGTCGCCGCGACATTCCGCGCCGCACCGAACGGGTCGTTGATGGAGGCGACGACGCGGATCGCGTTTGCGGGCGACGCAAAGGTGAACGGCCTTGCGCTCGCCGATCCGTCCATCAACCAGGCCGTCGGCCCCGAGATTGCGCTGACGATGCGCGGCGCAGCTTCGCCAAGCGGCGAAATGACCTTTGACGCGCTTGACCTCGCCGCTTCATCCCTGAACGCGAATTTTTACGGTCTTCTCGGCCGCGCAAAAGTTCACGGCAAGCTGGACGTTGCCGCGCACGAATTGAGCAGATTCGCGCTGATCGCCGGCAGCTCACTCAAGGGCGAGGCCCGCATCGCCGCCGATCTCGACGGCGCTCCGCGCTACGGCGCGCTGGCCGCGACCGTCGAGGCGCATGCGACGCATCTGGCAAGCGGTTATCCGATCGTCGACAGGATCACCGGCGGCGACCTCAGTCTGACCGGCGGCGCGCGGTCGCTGCCCGGCGGCGGGTTTGGCTTCACCAATCTCCTGGCGATCGGCAAGCACGGGTCAGCCCGGCTGGATGGGGCGGCCGCGCGCGACAAGGTGAATCTGAACGCCATAATTGATGTGCCGCAGGCGCAGTTTCTCGATCCTCGCATTGTCGGCAAGGCGCAGGTCGTCGCCGGCCTGACTGGCGCGCTTGCCCAACTGGACGCGAGCCTGAAGGCAACCCTGGGCGAGGGACGTCTGCTGGATCGCTCGACGTCAGGTCTCACGCTGGAGGCGCGGGTCAGCGACATCACCGGCCTTGTCGATGCGAGCGCTTCGGTGCATGGCGACATCGATCGCCAGCCCTTGAAGGGTGCGGCTCATCTTGGCCGACACGCCGGTGGCGGTTGGGTCGCTGACAATCTTGCGCTCAGCCTTGCGTCGGTTCGCTTGGCGGGCAATTTGGCGATTGGCGCAGATCAACTGGCTAATGGCGAGTTGGATTTAAGCGCCACAAATCTCGATGATCTCTCGCCGCTGGTTCTCACAGAGATGAGCGGCGGCCTTGAGGCAAAGCTGAGCGCTTCGAGCGCCGACGGTCGGCAGGAGGTCGCGGTCGTCGCGAACAGCGACAGGCTGAGCGTCGGCCCCAACACCTTCGACGGCCTCAAAATCAACCTATCGCTCGACGATATCTGGGGCGCCAGGATCATGTCCGGGGTCGCCAATCTCTCCCGAGCCGGGTTTGGCGGACAATCGATTACCGACGTCAAACTGACGGCGACCGCCGGCGCCGATTCGAGCGATCTCGACCTCAGCACATTTGTGCACGGTCTGGCGCTGAAGGCGCGCGGGCGGCTTTTCGGCGGGTCAGCGACTCGGCTCGAACTCGCCAGCCTTAGCGCGCAAGGCGCTGGCCAACGGCTGGCGCTCGCTCGTCCGACCACCTTAGTCTTTGGGGGCGACGGTCTCGACATCGAGAATCTTGTGCTCGCCGTCAATGCTGGCCGACTTTCGCTCACCGGTCACGCCGGGTCGGCCCTTGACCTTCGGGCAGCGATGGCCGCCCTGCCGCTCTCGGCGCTCGATCTCGCGGCGCCGGGGCTTGGTTTGTCCGGCGTAGCGGACGGCGAGACGACGATCGAGGGAACGCCGGACGAGCCGTCGGGCGACTGGCGCGTGCGATTGAAGGGACTGAGCGCGCTCCAAACGCGCAACGCCGCTCTGCCTGCGTTGGACGTCGTCGGTACGGGCCGCTTCGGAGCAGGCCGCACGTCGCTCGATGTCGCCGTCAATGCGGGCGGCGACAGCGCCTTTCGCGTCACGGGGTCCGCCCCTTTGACGGCCGACGGCGCGCTCGACGTGAAAATCGCCGGCAAGCTCGACGCCAGCCTCGCCAACAGCACGCTATCGGTCTCGGGCCGCCATGTCGCGGGCGCCCTGGCGATCGACCTTCGCGTGCAGGGGACCGTGGCGAAGCCACGGGCGGAAGGCTCGCTGAGCCTCAGCAACGCCTCCTTCAGCGACGACCTGACAGGGCTCAAGATCGCCTCGATCAGTGGGCTCATCGTGGCGAATGGCGACGCCCTACGAATCGATCGCCTCAACGGGACGACCCCTAACGGCGGCACGATCGGCGCGACCGGCCAAGTGAGACTCGAGCCAGCCGCCAGCTTTCCGGGCGCCGTTCGCCTCACCGGCCAGCGCGCCCAGCTCGTTGCGACCGACGTAGTCACAGGCGTAGCCGACATGTCGCTGGACGTCACCGGCGCGCTCGGCCGAACGCCCAATGTCGCTGGCCGCATCACAATCGTTTCAATGGATATCAATGTGCCCGAGCGCCTCAACAGCGTCACGGCCCCGATTCCCGGGACGAAGCACGTCAATCCGACTGCGACGGCGCGCGCGCTGCTTGCGCTGAACGCCAAGGCCAGGTCCGCCAACGCCCGGGCGCCGCTGTTTAACGCGACGCTGGCCCTGGCGATATCGGCGCCCAACCGGATTTCCGTTCGCGGTCGCGGCATCAATGCGGACGTGGCCGGCGATCTGCGGGTCAGCGGGTCTGCGGCCAATCCGCAGGTGACCGGCGGCTTCGATCTCTTGCGCGGGTCGCTGTCGCTGCTCGGCAGGCGGCTGGTCTTCACCCGCGGCCGCGTCCAGTTTCATGGCGACGCGATGCCCGAACTCGACCTTGTCGCCGAGACGACCTCGGCCGACATCACGGCGCGCGTCAGCGTCACCGGCCCGGCGGCGCAGCCGGTGTTCACGTTCACGTCCGATCCCAGCCTGCCGCAGGACGAGATTCTCTCCCGCATTCTGTTTCAGAACGCTTCGGGCAATCTGTCGGCTTTCCAGGCGCTGCAATTGGCCAACGCCGTCGCATCCCTCACTGGCCGCGGCGACGCGTTCGAGCGATTGCGAAAATCGCTGGGCGTCGACAGTCTGGATCTAACTTCGAGCGCAAGCGGCAGCCCTGCGGTCGGCGTCAGCCGCGCGATCAGTGACAGGATAAGCGTTAGGGCGACAACTGGCGCCAAGCCCGAGGACAATGGCGTTTCCGTCGATCTCGATGTCGCGCGTCATATCCGCCTGCAGGGCGGCGTCGATGCGAGCGGCGGATCAAGCGTAGGCGTAGGAGCCGACTGGGAGTACAAATAGCTATCGAACCGACATGAACCAGGGACCTGTCGCATTACCTTCAGGCCTGGAATAGAACCAGTCTCCGCCGCAATCCGAACCGGTCTCTCCAAAACGCGACGCAACCTTCCACGGAAACGGATTTTTGCGCCCAGAGACCGGAGGCGGGTACCGCCGCGGCAGGCCGAAAATCTGAGTCCCTGTGGGCTTCTTGTGCACTCTCGGCGCGCATGTCGCGGATATATCGAGGATACGCAGAGAGACTGAAACTCGCGTAATATCAAAGAGTTCGTTGATGGCGGAATCAGTCTCGCCGAACCCGTCTCCATAGACTAATTCACTAGGAAGAAACTAGCAAGGGAGCTGCGGACGGCATCGGTTCAGCCGCCGTGTTGTCGGCCACGAGTCTAGGGGTGGCCCCGTCGGCGCTGGGAGGTTGGGGGACATTAGGCAGCGTTCGCGAAGGGCCGGAGATCGGCCTGATAGCCGAGCTTGGCGAGTTGAGCGAGGAGACGGTTGACCTTGGCCTTCATCGGGCGCTTGTCGAAATGGTCCTCTCCAAGATCCCGGAACTTCGTACCGTCCCTGAGCATGTGATAGATCGCGGTCAGCAGCGATGCGGCGACCGCGCAGAAAGCTTTCGGCGCGCCGCGACGGCTCTTGAGGCGCAGGAACTGCGCCCTGAAATAGCTATCTTTCTTGTTGCTGGCGGACACCGCGCATTGGACGAGCGTCGTCTTGAGCCATGGCGCGCCCTTCCGCAATTTCGACGACTTGCGTTTGCCGGCGCTCTCATTCGGACCGGTACACAGGCTAGACCAGGCGACAATGTGTCCCGCCGTCGGGAGACGCCCCATATCGAGACCGATTTCCGCCAGGATCATGTTTGCCGCTAATACCAAGACTCGATGATCGTGACCCATAGAGCAATCTCGTAGGCCGATGGATATGATCCGCCAGGGCTGATCGATGAGCTTGTTCCAGGCATCGCAGCTGTGATCGACAATGTCGTCGAAGGATTTGAAGATCCTGTTTGAGAGCCAGTTGTCGCGCATGAACTGCCAGATGTTTTCCTACGGGTTCAGTTCCGGGCATTTCGCCGGCAACGGGATCGGTGATGTTGGCCTGCACGGTGAGCCGCTCCGACGGCGTTGCCACGACACTCGGGGCTTGCGGCGTTCGCGGTGGCCAGGTACCCCACGCGGATGAACAAGATCAGCTACAGCGGGTATCGATCCTCGCCCGAGACCATTCAGCAAGCGATATGGCTCTACCTCCGGTTCACCCTCAACCTTGGAACGGATCGGGTTAACCTCGAGGCGGCAAGGCCGAGGGCGCGAGCTGCGGGAGATCGCCGCAGAATTGAACGAGTGCAAAATTCCGACGGCGCGCGGCGGCAGATGGGCCGCATCCCAAGTCGCCGATATTCAGTCGCCTGAAGAGTTAGTGCCAAGAATGAAAAAAACCGTCCGTGATCTAAACGTGGCTGAAGACAGAGCCTATTTGCTCAAGCGTGGCTTCGTCTGGGCTGTGATCTACCCTCATGGGGAACGGCGCGGAAAGGTAATCTCCGCCCACAAGGAAGAAAAAGGCGTGAATTTCGCCTTGAAGTATTTAAGAAACGACAAAGTGGACGTGGTCAAGATAGCTGAGTACCCGTACCATTTAAGCTGATACGCGCGACCCCGCTTAGGGCATCGCCGGATTGAAATGCGGCGAACCCGGGCGTCCACTGAACTTGAACGGCACTTTAGCCTGCGTCAAGGTCGCCGAAGCTTTAGGACGTCGGTGCAATGAACTTCCGGGTTGCGGGCATCTGGCTCCGAAGGCCCTTGGACAATACGAGCCTTCAACCGATACGGGTCGCCTTCGTTATTCGATGCTCGGCATCATGCACTATGCATCATTCACTATGAACGGCAGGGCTCGCCGGCCTTCGTGTTCGACCGGCCAAGAGTCGACCGGGCTTCTCGCGTTCCTCAAGTCGAGGCCCTGCAGCCAGCGGATCTTACGATCCGGGCTGATGGAGTTGTGAGGCTCAATCCGGAGTTGGCGAGGCGGGTGGCACGGTTGGGAGGGTAGACGCGTGTGAGGTTAGGGATCTCCGGGAAGCTTAGTCACAGAATGCAGGTTCGAGTCCTGCCTCCTCGTCCCCTCGCGGGGCCGCAGCGCTACGGCTTGCTCGACGACGCAGGACCCGCACGCTCAGAACGCATTGTGAGCCGCGTCGAAGCAGGCCACTCGGGCAACAACAAGAACTGCCTTTTAAGGCGACGCGTCAAAGTGCAGCCGTGGTCTTCTTTACGGAACCCTTCGTGCGTCCCCTCTTCGCTGCGGCTCTAACGCCCACTTTCCGACCAAGCCCGAGCGACTTCGCTAGGTCGGACCGACGTGCAGCGTAGTTCGGCGCGACGAGAGGATAATCGCTCTTCAGCTCGAAGGCCGCGCGATACTCGCTGGGACTGAGTTGGTGGGTCGTTTGCAAATGTCGCTTGATCGATTTGAATCTCTTTCCACAGCAAAGGCATACGATCGCGTCAGGATTGATGGACTTTTTTACGGGAACGGCGGGCTGCCAAGTCTTTGAAGTACTCTCCGAAGGTGTGGTCGATATTATCCCGCCGCTAGCTCCGAAAGCCTTTTTCACGCTTTCAATAACCGAGGGCAGATCGGCAAAAGCGACGGTATTGTTGGAGAGATAAGAAGATAGGATTTGCGCGACGAGCGCTTTTTCGTCTGGCTCTGACATTTTTGTCTCCACTGGCCGATTCGGCGATTCAGTTAGATCACTGTTCGCGCTAGAAGCAAAGGAAACATACCACCGCGCTTCTAGGTGGATGCGGCGAAGAATTCGTAGGAATCGCTCAAGGGCGTTGCCGCCGGCGGCCCAGAGGTCCTAGAGTTGACGCAGGTAAAACGCTGTGGCCAGTGTTTTCTCGAATCATGCACTATGAGCAAAACGGCTCACGGGCCTTCGTCTTCGACCTGATGGAGCCGGAGGGGCCAAAGGTGGACCGGCGGTTCTCGCGTTCCTGAACTCTGAGAAGCTGCGTCCGGCGGATTTCACGATACGGGCGGATGGGGTGGTGCGGCTAAATCCGGAGTTGGCGAGGTGGGTGACGGGGTTGACTGCGAATTAGTTAGTGAAGAAACCGCAACCGGACCCTGGATTGCGACGCGACGCTGGAAGGCCTCGGTTTTTTCGCTTTCAGCACCGAGGTTTCGCAGACGCGGCGGTGGCAAATCCTGCCACACCTGAACTGGTAACGGCGTATTGGTTCCGCCGCTCTTGGTTCCAAGCCTACGACGAGCCGCCCGCAACGACCTATCCAACCCGGACAATCCAGAGTTGGGGATGTGGCGATCATGACGGGAGCCAAGAACGATTACTCGGTCTGCACGACCTGGCGTCTTTGCGACGAACTCGCCTTTACCGCGAGTCCGTCGAACCTTCGCGTCGAGTATGGCCCGCCCCGTCTACAAGGGGTTCGATCGAGAGCGCCGAGTGATCAGTCTGTTTCAACGTATCCGGCTTCGGAGTCTACCTTCGGACCAAGATGGAGATCCCGGTCCTCATGAGTTTCGCGGCGTCGAGCGCCGTCTCTTAAACCAGGCTTTTAGTTTAGGGGGTGGTCCGTTTATTCGCTCAGGATCAACCCGGGCGGCAAAGCCTCTCCGTACAAACTGAGCCGTTCCGCTCGCTCGACCGGCACGAAATTTCTCAGGCGGCCGGCCTTGACCGGCGCGATTCCGCACTTCTGCAGCCTGTCAGCGATTTGATTGCGCAGTGATTTGGGTAGATCCAGACGCCGGTCGTCAACGGCGCGAGCGGCGCGCAGGAATAGCACCTGCGCCTCCGCGAATTCCGCCTCGCTCCAATCAAATTGGCGAAACGCCGCGTAGGCCCTTTCCACAAGCGACGGCGTCACGATGCTTTCTGGTCCGGCGTAAAACGGAGTCCGGTTGAGAAGCAATCCCAGCGCTGCGAGATATGGCGCACAGTGCCTTTGCTTGGATGCGAGCTCCACGACCGTTTCTATGAAGCGGCCGATCAGCTCCGTCTTGAGTTCATGGCCGATCCGTTCGAAGGATCCGGCCATGCGGATCAGTTCAGGGGGGGCGCTTTTCTGCTGGCGGATCTTGTCTTTTTCCGCCGCAAGCACGATTTCCTGCCTCTCCCCCGACAGGCCGCCCGCCACCCGTCTCCATAGGATGTACTCCTGAAGCTTGGTTCGCTTGCCTGGAAAGCGCAGCCCGTCGCCACAGATGCGCCACAGTCCGTCGATGCGGAGCTCATCCATCGCCACGCCAAAGCCGGGGCGTAGCAGGAAACCGGCGAGGATCAGCCACGCCTCCTCGTGCTCGACCGAAAGCGCGCGGCTGGTCTGACTCGCCTCCAGGCTCGTCCAGAGGTCGCGGAGGAGGATCCCATTCCAATCGCCCTTGGAGCGGCCGAGAATCTGCTCCAGGCTCTGAAGGAGCCGCGGCGCAGTCAGCTTCTCGCGCTTGCCGAGAGGCTGCGTGAGCGCAACGCCGATCCGTCGCCCGGCGCCGGCGAGCGCGTCCGGCGCGACATTGGGTTCCGCCTGGGTCGGCGATGCGGCCTCTATAGCGGGCGCGGCAAGATCGCGCTCGTGCGGGCGCAGGTTGAATTCGAGCGGCCAGGACTGCGGGATATCCGGAGCGAGGCTGCGGCATGACACCTGCAGCAGACCCAATTCATTCACCCTGGCGTTCAACTGGACAGGAATCGCTGAGGCCAGTTCGCCTTTCGGCGGCTGGGCGACCGTCGCGACCGTCTCGAGCGGCGGCAGGGCGTGGAACTCTTCCGGGGCCAGTTCGACGACGTCGCCGGCTTTCCTCTCCTCGTGGCGGGTCGACGTGTAGACCTGGAAACGCACCAGCCTGTTGATGCGAAGGCGCAGATCGAGGTCCGTAAGTTCAAACGCCTGTCCGGGCGCGGCGCCGTGCGGAAGAATGCAGACGAGCGTGCGCCGCGCCGCCTCCCCGCCGCCGTCCGCCGCCTTCCTGTGCGCTTCCAGAAAGACCGCGCGCGCGGCGCCCGCCTCGATCCGGGCGGCTCTTCGGCGCAGCAGCGTACCGGAATAGGCCGCGCCGCACGCAACCGCGAGCTCGAGCCGAGCGCTCTCCAGCACCTGCGGCAGACGCCCCTCCTGCCATCTTCCGATCTGCTCGCGCAGCTTGTTGCGCAAGCGCGGGGGATGGAGTGAGCCGCCGTTGAAGAGCACGGCGTCGACGCCGGGACGACCGCGCAGAAACGCGGCGAGATGCCGGGTGATCGCGCCGTCGAAGGCATACGGGAGTCCCCATTCCTTTATCGCGCCGAGCGCCCGCCTTGGCCGGTCGGTCGGCCGGCAGTCAGGGAAGAATCCGTCGAGGAGCAGCCCTTCCAGCTCCGCGCGCGTCACCTGCGCAGACAGCGAGCTGGCGAACAGGCTCGAGCCGCGCCCGGGAATCGAAACGGTCAAGACCTCATCCGGCGCGGCTTCGCAACCCAGCACCCTTTCCTTGAGGGACCGGCACCGGGCGACCAGGTGGTCCCACTGCCCAGCGGAAAGTCCGCCCCCGCCCGTCGCGAGGCGCGGTTCGAGCAGATGCGCGATTGCGAGATCGATATTATCGCCCCCGAGAAGGATGTGGTCGCTGACGGCGACCCGCTTGATCGCAGGATCACGACAGCCCTCATGCCGACTCAGTTCGAACAGGCTGAAATCCGAAGTGCCGCCCCCGACGTCGATCACCAAAACATGGCGCGCGGCGGCTTGCGAATCCGGCAGCGCGCTCCACGGATCGCCGCGGCCAACCTGCTGCTCCAGCCACCAGTAGAACGCCGCCTGCGGCTCCTCGAGCAGACGCACATGATCGGGGAAGCCGGCTTGCTGCGCGGCGGCGAGCGTCAGCCGCTGCGCCGCCGCGTCAAAGGAGGCGGGGACGGTGATCGTAATTTCCTGGGCGTCGAACTCGAAGTCGGGGCCTTGCCTTGCAAACCTGGCGTTCCATGCCGCGCGAAGATGGGCGAGAATGAGCGCCGACGCGTCAACGGGAGAGATCTTGTCCTGCTGCGCCACCGCATCCGACCCCCACGGCAGGAATGGCGCCGACCGGTCGGCGGCGTGATGACAAAGCCAGGACTTCGCGGACTTCGCGACGAGCCCCGGCGTTTCGCTGGCCTTGCGTTGCGCCAGCCTGCCCACGACCCAATCGCCTGAGCCGGGGCCATGGCTCCGGATCTGCGCGGCGATCGCTTCCTCCGGCAGGTAGAGGAAAGATGGAAGCGTCGCCGACTCCGTCACCGTCGACGGCGTATCCAACTGCGGGATCGCAAGAACTTCCGAACCGCCGTCGCCCGAGAGCGGAGAAAACGCCAACACGGCGTTGCTTGTGCCGAGATCGATGCCGATGCTGAATTTGCGCTGCGCCATCTCATCCACGCCGAGCTATGCCGGAAATCGGGCGACTCGCCGGCTATTCCGTCCTGACCTGGAATTCGACCTTCCAGCGGCGGTCCGATTTGGTGTGTTTCATCCAGAGCTCGAGATTGCCGAGCTCCGTGACGACCGCGTTGACCTGCACGGGGACCGGCTGTCCCGCCGGAATGTCTTCCACTGCCGCCAGATCGACTTCGAGAAGGCTGATTTCCAAGAGGTCACGTTCGGCGTCGGGTATGATCTCACCAGGTGTGTCGCCGCTTCTCACCTCCGATGAGAAGAACCTGAATTCCGCCGGTTGCCCGGTGACGAGAGCAAGATCCTGTCCTTCGATCAGGACATCGGAGCCTTCCTCCATCCCCTGCGGAACGACGCACAACGCTTTGAGAGGCGGAGTGAAGCCGGGCACCGCGGGCGCCGATGTCTCGAGGCCGATGTAATAGGACCGGGACGCGCCGGCCTTGATGCGGATTCCCTTTCCCGTGATGCGAATGCGTCCGTAGAACGACGCCCCCTTGGCGACCGCCAAATCCGGCTGGTATCCGGCGAGCTCGCGAACGGACTGGCCCTCATTCCATGCCGCCAGCAGATCGAGGAGGCGCCGCCGGATCGGAGCGGCCTTGAAGACGCCGCCGTTGAACAGGACGGCGGTCGGCGCCAGAAACGGCTTCGAACGGGCCTCGGCGCCGACCAGGGAGCGCAGCGTCTCGCTCGCCTGCACGTTCTCGAGGCTGCGCGTGAGAAAGCGGGCGAGATGCTTGCTGATGACGGGGTCGCTCGCGTAAGGCAGCCCGAATTCCTGCAAGCCCGCCCGCCTCGCCTTCTGCGGCAGATCCGTGACCGCAGTTCTGGCGAAGAAGCCTTCGAGGATGACCCCTTCCAGCGTTTGCCGGTCGAGTTTCGTCGAAACGGTTCCACGCAGGCTCGATCCGCGCGACGGCACGGCGATCGGGAACTCGGCCATGGAATCGTCTTCGAACATCGACTCCTTCGCCTTGCCGGCGGCATGCGTCAGCCCCAAAAACTGCGTCTCGCCGATCGATTTGCCGTCCGCCTCCAGCCTGGCGCGCAGGGTGTAGGCGAGCGCCAGATCCATGTTGTCGCCGCCGAGCAGGATATGCTCGCCGACGCTGATGCGGTTGAGGTCGAGCGCGCCGTCCTTGTCTGAGATGGCGATCAGGCTGAAGTCAGCGGTTCCGCCGCCGACGTCGCAGACCAGGACGATGTCGCCGGGGCGAACCTGAGCGCGCCAGTCCTTTCCGGCCTGCGCAGTCCATGCGTAGAACGCCGCCAGGGGCTCCTCCAGCAAAATGACCTTGCCGAGACCGGCGGCTTCCGCAGCCTCCGCCGTCAGATTTCTCGCAATATCATCGAAGGAGGCCGGGACGGTCAGCACCACCTCACCGTCCGACAGACTTATATCCTTGCCCCGGCTGCGGAGCGCATAGAGGAAACCTTCCCTGATATGCTCGAGATAGAAGCGCGAGCAGTCGAACGCGGATCGTTTCTCTTCCCGGATCTCCGATTTCCACGGCAGGATCCGCTGCCGGGGATCGATATGCGGGTTCGACAGCCACGACTTTGCCGACGTGATCAAGCGGTCTGGAACCAGCGCGCCATGATCGCGTGCGAAATGGCCGATGATCGCATCGCCGCCCTCCGCAGTCCGCCATGGCAAGGGGAATGCGCCTTCAGGAAATTCGTCGGGATGCGGGACATAAAGGGCGGAAGGCAGAATCGGATTTTCACCGATCCGGTTGGGCCCTAATATTTGGGTGAGTTCGATGATTTCCGTCTGATCGCTCTCGGCCTCCGAGAGCGCGATCGCGCTGTTGCTCGTGCCGAGGTCGATGCCGAGGCTGAACCGATGGTCCATGGGTGGCTCATTTCATCCTGTTTGAAAGCTCTCTGTCATACCCGCGAAAGCGGCTACCGAATTTACACATCTCAAATGGCGGCGTGGCCCCCCTTCCCCAGCTTGCTGGGGAAGGTGGCGCGGAGCGCCGGATGGGGGGTGGCCTGCTGCCTCAACCCAGCCGAATTGCACGACCGCCTCCGCGAACCTGCTTCGAGCCGTCTCTGCTTTCCGCACCCCATCCGGCCTCCGGCCACCTTCTCCGCTTCGCGGAGAAGGGGAACCCGGAGACTGTCCGCAGCCTCTTGAAAACACAAGGGAATCAAGCTAGTGTGAATTCGGTAGCCGCATTCGCGGGAATGACAGCAAAGGCCGGTCATCCGAGTTCGACCTCGGCGGGAGCGATTGCCGGCCGCCGTTCGGCCCTTATGAGGCGCGGCAGCTTCACCCATTCCGTCTTCCATCCGTGATGGACGAGCGTTCCTGTGAACGGCGCCTCGCCGCTGATCCTGCCGACCAGACGGTAATCGTCCGGAGCATATCCGGGCGGGACGGTGACTTTCGATCCTTCGCCCTCTTCGCGCATGGGGCGGATCCCGAAATGTTCCTGGAGGACGGCCTTGCATCCCTCATGCAGAACGCGTCCGGCGGCGCCGACCTCCGCATCGCTGTAGCCGGTGATGTCCTCCATCAAAAAGTCGACCAGGCGGCCCTTTTCCTGAAGAAGGGCGAGAAAATTGACGACCTCGGCGTCGGCTTGATTCGCCGGCGCCGCCGCCGGGGCGGCGAGGTTGATCGCTTCGGCGGCGGTCCGGGCGGGCGCCGCCTTCGGCCGCTCGGCGAGGAGGACGAGGAAAAGCAGAAGGGCGAACCCCGCGATCGCCTTCGGCAAGACGGCATGAGCCGCGTCTGCATACGGCGTCAGCGCTGCGTCCGGCGCCAACGCCAAAGCGGCGAGCGCGAGAAGAATGAAGGCGAGCGTGACAGTCAGTTTTCGCATTGCTTTCGAACCCATCCGGAACCGCTCAAATAACAACGACCATGGCTGACGCCAAATCGAGCCGGCGGTCATTTGTATGAGGATCAAGCGCTAGATAGGAACGAGTCACACGAACTGCCATGGACTCTGACCCCAAAGCGACCGCCCTTGTGAGAGCCGGATCCGGCGCTCGGACCTCGGTGGACGCGTCGGATCTCGCGCCGGCGATTCCTTAGAGCCCGTCTGGGAACATAACGAATCGTTAGAATCGTTTTGGCGGCCTGATTCGTTGAGGGGTCGCCGGTGTGGACGAGCGAGAACCGCGGGCGTTATGAGCGGAGCCGGTTGCGCTATCCGAGCGACCTGACGGACGAGGAATGGGCGCTGGTGGAGCCGCT
>Ga0074044_10001473_pt1 | contig 21200 bp, 17 predicted proteins | sample BogForMeECP23OM1_FD_94443 | JGI IMG/M metagenome (GOLD analysis project Ga0074044, IMG submission 94443) | Bog forest soil microbial communities from Calvert Island, British Columbia, Canada - Bog Forest MetaG ECP23OM1 | ecosystem: Environmental > Terrestrial > Soil > Wetlands ...
CCCGGGATTCTGATGAATCCGACGCGGGCGCGGCTGCTCGATATTCTGATGCAGATGGGGTTGAAGATTTCGGTCGCGCATCTGGAAGAGCATCACGGCGAATTGATAGGAACGATTGAGGCGCGTGGAGCGTCGTGGACGGGAGCTGTAATCTCCGGCGCCGATACGGCCGCTTTGATTGACGAGATTCCGGTGCTGGCGGCAGTTGCACCGTACACGGAGGGCGGCCTTGAAGTTCGCGACGCCAAAGAGTTGCGCGTGAAGGAGTCGGACCGCATTGCCGCGGTGGCGGCCAATCTGCGTAAGATGGGCGCGGAAGTCGAAGAGCGTCCAGACGGAATGAGGGTTCCTGGTAGTCAGCATCTGCATGGCGCGGAACTGGATTCTTTCGGCGATCACCGCATTGCGATGGCATTCGCGGTGGCGGCGCTGCGCGCGGAAGGTGAGACGACGATTTGCGGGGCGGATGCGGCGGGAGTGTCGTACCCCTTGTTTTTCGAGGAGTTACACACGGTGACCGCCGGCTAGTCCCCGGCACCGGGTCACCAAAATTAACCGTTGCATGCATTGCCATCAGTGATATCATTGACAGCATGGCAGCCATTACCATTCGGCAACTCGACGAGAGCACCAAAAGCCGCTTGCGGATCCGAGCTGCCCATCACGGACGTTCGATGGAGGAAGAGGCCCGGGAGATTTTGCGGGCGGCTCTGGGCGCTGCGACCCCTGTAAAGGGAAACTTGGCGGAGAGGATACGGCAGCGGTTTGCGCCGTTTGGCGGGGTGGAACTGAAATTGCCGCGACGGGATCCGATCCGTAAACCTCCCGATTTTACCCAGGATCGATCCGGCAAATGATCATCCTGGATACGAACGTCCTCTCAGAGTTGATGAGGCCCAAACCGTCCGAGAGTGTGCTCGCTTGGATTGCAAAGCAGCCCGAGGCAGAACTCTTTACGACCTCGATAACCGAGGCCGAGATTTTCTATGGGATCGAAGTGTTGCCCAAGGGCAAGCGCCGCGAGCATCTGACAACGGCGGCCGGAGTCGTGTTTGCGGAAGACTTCTCGGGCCGAGTTTATGGTTTTGACAGCGCAGCGGCACGGGCTTTTTCCAGGATTGCGGCAAGTCGGCGCACTAGCGGCAGGCCTATCAGCCATCCGGACGCGCAAATCGCCGCCATTGCGAAAACGAAACGGGCCAAGGTCGCAAGTCGCGATGTCAAGGGCTTCAAGCAATGTGGGGTCGATGTTGTTGACCCGTGGAACGAATAGTGAAAACGAATAGTGAAGTGGAACCGGTCGTGAATCGATGACCGCCGACAAACCGCAATCCCCCGACGAGCGCCTGCAGCAGGAATTCAACCGCTGGGCCGATGACGGCGAGGGCGCAAAAATGGAGCGCCATCATCTCGACATCACCGAGAAGACGATGCGCCGCATGGATCTGCGTCCGGGTGAGCGCATTCTGGATCTCGGCTGCGGGTCGGGATGGGCGACGCGCTTGCTGGCGCGCATGGTCAGCGACGGGCCACAGGGGTTTGGGCAGGTGGTCGGAGTCGATATTTCCGACGAGATGATCCGACAGGCACGCGCGGCTTCCAAAGAATTCGACAACGTGATGTTCGTCGTTGGATCAGCGGCGCAGGTTCCCTGGGAAGAAAATTTCTTTGACAAGGTGCTTTCGGTCGAGTCGTTTTATTACTATCCGGATCAGGACCGCGCGCTGGCCGAGCTTTTCCGGGTTATGGCGCCGCATGGACGGCTGTTCATATTAATTAACCTCTACACGGATAATCCATATTCGCTGCAATGGGTGCCGAAGTTGAAGGTGCCGGTGCATGTTCGTTCGGCGGCGGAGTATGTCGATTTGCTGAAGAGGCACGCGTTTGAAAACGTCGAATTTGCGCAGGTTCCCGACGATACGCCCACGCCCGAAAATTACCAGACGACGTCATTCCATTCGCTCGACGATTTGAAGGCATTCAAACGCGTCGGTGCGCTGCTTCTGATGGCGTCGAAGCCGGATGTGCGGAATCCGGCGCCGGGGTACACGATCTATTAGTTGCGAGCCTCGAGGACGGTGGAGCGACGGGCGTCTCGCCCGTCCTTGGGCAGTCGGGTGGCCGGGCGGGGACGCCCCGGCTCTCCACCAGCAAGAGCCGGCGTGTGACCGGAATCGCTCCCCGGCGTATGATCGTTGGGTTATCCTGTATTGCAAGAGGCCCCATGAGCTGGCTGCAGAACAAGTTCGAAAAGAATTTCATGATTTCGACGGTGGACTACGTCTTCAACTGGGCGCGCAAGTCGGCGCTCTGGCCGATGACGTTTGGGCTGGCGTGCTGCGCCATCGAAATGATCGCATCTTCTACCGCGCGATTCGACATCGCGCGTTTCGGGTCGGAAGTATTTCGCCCCAGCCCGCGGCAGTCGGATCTGATGATCGTCTCCGGCACCGTCACGTTGAAGATGGCGCCGGTGGTGAAGCGCATCTACGACCAGATGCCCGAACCGAAGTGGGTGATTTCGATGGGCGCGTGCTCGTCGGTCGGCGGGCCGTTTAACACCTATGCCGTGTTGCAGGGCGTGGATCGGATCGTGCCGGTGGACGTGTATGTGATCGGCTGCCCGCCGCGTCCGGAGAATTTGTTTTACGCGCTGCTCAAGCTACAGGACAAGATCGACACCATGACGCTCGCCAAGCGGCCGACCGAAGTTCGGCTGGAAGAGCGGATGATGGAGAACTTCAAACGGCAGGTGATGGTGGCGCAGACGATGCAGCCGAAATAGCTGAGGGCCGAGTTCTCAGTTTTCAGTTGTCAGTTCTCAGTAAAACCGCTCCTATATACTTTTGTCATCCATACGCTTGTCATCCTGAGCGAAGCGAAGGACCTGCTTTTTGCTGCGTGATAGATGCGCTATGCCATTCGTTAAGATCGCCGCTCAATCCGACCTTCCCGCCCTCAACGAGGCCAAAGAATTCCTCTGCGGCGGCAAGACCATCTGCGTCGCCAACGTGAACGGCGAAATTGGCGCCATGGATAACGTCTGCCTGCATCGCGGAGGCCCGCTCGGTCTGGGCGTGATCTCGGGAGGGAAAGTCGTTTGTCCGTGGCACGGCTGGGAGTGGGATCCGAAGACGGGCGAGGCCGGTCCGCCGGGAGCGAAGATTGCGGTGTACCCGGTGAAAATTGAGGGCGGGGATGTGCTGATCGGGGTGTGAGCGCGTGTGAGTTCGGGGCGGACGAATGCATCCGCCCCTACGTGAGCTTCCTATCCCAAGAGCTTGACGAATTGCCCCGGCTGCCCTTCAAATCCCGGAAACACCGTCTTCAAGTCTTTGTTCCCCAGATAGCGCGACACGACTTCGCTGAGCACCAGCCGGAAGTCGGTCGTCACCGCCAGGTCGCGGCCTTCGTACAGCTGCGACTGCTCGAGTCCCGGCCAGCGCCCATAGACTTTGCCGCCCTTCACCGGGCCGCCGAGGACGAACATTACGTTAGCGTGGCCGTGGTCGGTGCCGCGGTTCCCATTTTCACGTGCCGTCCGGCCGAATTCGGACATGGTTACTACCACGGTGTCTTCTCCCAGATCGCCTAGATCGGTCCAGAAGGCGGCGATCGATTGCGAGAAGTCTCCGAGGACGTTGGCGATTTGGCCCTGGGCACTGCCTTCGTTGACGTGATGGTCCCAGCCTCCGATGTCGGCGAAGGCCACCTGCACTCCGAGGTTCGCTTTGATCAGTTGCGCTAGTTGCTTCAGGCTGTCGCCGAAGCGTCCCTTGGGATAGTTCGCATTCGCCGCCGGTGTGTAGTGCGCGGGATCGGCGGCCTTCAGCGTCTTGACCGCGTCGAAGGTTTCCTGGCCGGTGCCGTGCAACACCGTATCTACCGAGTGGTCATACATGGCTTCGAAGGTGTTCGACATGGGCGCAGTGTTGGGATTTTTTCCTCCTACGGAAAAATCGTTGAGGTTGTTGATCGCAACCGCAGGCTCTTTGCCGGAAAGAATGCGCGGCAGCGATGGGCCGAGCGCAATGGCGCGGAAGGCCGACTTGTCATTCGCAGAAATTCCCGCGGATGGATCGGCAGGAAGCTCGTGCAGGGCGCGGTTCAGCCAGCCATCGTCGGTGATCTTCACGCCGGGCGTGCCGGATTCCATGAAATCCTGCGCGTCGAAGTGCGACCGCGTCGGGTCGGGCGACCCGGCGGCGTGCACGATGGCGAGATGTTTCTGCTGCCAGAGCGGCTGAAAAGATGCCATCGCCGGATGCAATCCGAAAAAACCGTCGAGATCGAGGACGGATTTCTTTGGAATATTGATGGTCGGCCGCATGGCGTAGTAACTGGGCTCGCCGTGCGGGACGACGATGTTGAGGCCGTCGGCCGCGCCACGCTGGAAGATCACAACCAGGCGCTTGGTACGAAGGCCGGGATCGGCGGCGCCAAAGGCGGCGCGCGTCAGAAAGCTGGGCAGCGCGGTTGTGCCGACTACTGCCAGCGCGCCGTTGCGAAGAAAGATGCGTCGAGTGATGGACATGGAAAACCAGCTTTCAGCTATCAGTTGTCAGTTATCAGTTTTCAAGACCAAGAACTGAGAACTGAAAACTGACGACTGACAACTATCTCCTTTGAAACTCTGGCGAACCCAGAATCAGTCCCGTGATCGCGGCTACGTTTGGCGGGCGCTTGGGATCATCCAATCGCCGCTGGCTGATTTTCGGGTCTTCCAGTTGCTTGCTGATGGTATCGTGCGTTTGCCGGGAAATGTCGCCGGACAACAGCGAATTTTCCAGATTCACCAGCGCCTGCTGCGGGTCGGTCGGAGCGTCTTTGTTTGGGCTCTTGTCCGAACCAGTTGCGCTGCTCCGCGACGACAGGCTGACAGCGTCGACTTTGACACCTTTTATTTTTCCCGCGGCCAGCCCCAGCGCGAAATTCATGCGTGCCAGCAGCGCCGAGGAGTTCACCCAGACATCGGCTTTCATTGAGTAGCCGGTCGGCGGCATCATGCCATACGGCATCATGCCCATGTTGTTGAGCGTGCCGACCAGGGCGCGGGCGTCGTCGACTTCGGCGCCGCTGGCTCGAACGGCAGAGACCACGAACTCGAGCGGCGTTTTTACTTTCGCACGGTAGGCATCGGGCGACCAGAACTCGGGCGACTTGAACATGGTGCGCAAGACCTCGCGAATGTCGCCGTCTTTCTTTAGAAACGTTTTTGTCATGCGATCGACCAACGCCGGCGGAGGATCGTCGGAGACAAAGCGCATCGCCAGTTTTTGCGAAATGAAGTGCGCGGTCTGTGGACTGTGCGCCAGCAGGTGCAGTACTTCCAGTCCTTCTTTCTCGCCATTTTGCTTGATGCGATGTCCGAGGACAAGCTTGTCGCCGGGCTCATGCATGCGCGGCTCGTAGTGGAAGCCGCCGCCTTTTTTCGGCTGATCGAGCGTCCAGCCGGTGAACACCTTCGCCACTTCGGTGACATCTTTCTGGGAGTAGCCTCCGTTTACGCTGAGGGTGTGCAGTTCCATCAACTCGCGACCGTAGTTTTCGTTCAGGCCGCTGGCTTGTTTGGCTTTGGATTTGCCGGGCCGGCGTGGACCGTAGCCACGCTGATGCGGATTGATGCCAAGCGCGATGTCCGAGTCCGGCCCGACGCTCAACCAGTTGTCGAGATAGAACATCATTGCCGGGCTCTTCGCCGTTGCCACCAGCAGGTCTTCAAATTTACCTAGCACGTGCGGGCGGATGGTGTCACGCTCATAGCTGGTCAGCAGATAACGGTCGGCGCCCTTGTTGATGAATACGTTGAAGTGGTTGAACCAGAAGTCGGTCATCACTTCGTCGAGTTGCCGTTCACTATAGATCTCGCGCAGTATCTTGGCCTGCATCAACTCATCGACCACCACCTGCTGAGGATTCTTGAGCGCCATCACCGTTTCTTTTTGCTGCGGGCTCATCCCCTCGAGCAGCGCGTCAGCCTTGGCGCCTTTGCTGGTCGCGGCCAGCGCGCGCTGATCTTCAGGCGACATTTTCAGAATTTCTTTCATGCGCCCGTCGGGCGGCAGATCGAGAAGTTCCTGCGTCTTGAGATTCGCTAGTCGGCGTTCTTCGCGGCGTGGCATCTCGCCGAGGTCGGCGGGCTGGGCACTGTCTTTTTCTTTTTCTTTGTCGGCCGAGACGGGGCAAGCCCCGTCTCTACACATGGGGCCGGGAGCGTTCGGCGCGTCGCTGGTCGCCACGGCGCTGGCTGAGGCAGGCTTGGCCGCGTCTTCCTTGCGTTCCTGCTTGTCTTCATAGCGCTGGAGTTGTGCTTCGTAGATCGCGCGCTTGGTCGGATCGCGCGGCAGCGAGGCTTTCCCGTCGGCGATCTGTTTGATTACCTGATCGGTGGGAAAATTCTCGACGATTTCTCTCGTATCCATACGCAGGGTACGGAACGGGACGAGCCTGGCTTCGAGAGCCGCGTCATCAATTTTTTCGGGATGAAGTTCGAGCTCGATCCACTGGTCAACTCCCAGCTCGGTGACGCGCTCCACGTCGCCCGGGCGCGGACCGAAGGTCAGCCGGTTCAGCGCGTGGACGGCGCGCTTTTGCGCATCCACGGCCGTTGCCCCGGCGGGCTTGTCCTTCTTGCGGCCGAGAGCGAACCGAGTCGTGAGGCAGGCCGCCACCAGCAGAGCAGCTGCCACCAGCAAGCGACGTCTGGGCAAAGGCATCCCCATCCTGATCGGCCTCATTATGAGTGAACCCGGACTGCAGGAAAAGTTGCTGGCAAGGTTAGCTGGGAAGAGAAGCGGTGTTTCTCGGACTTGCTCGGACTAGCCCTTTAATTGCGCGACGTAGGCTTTTCCGCTTTGCGACTGGCGGGCGGTTTCCTCAACGAATTTAAGAAATTTCCGCAGGTGTTCCTTTTCCGACAGTTCCGCCTCTGAGAATTTCACGCGCACTCCAAATGACGGTGTGCTGCGCGTCGCCACTCCGCTGATGATGACGCCTTTCACCCAGATCTTGCCGCTAGACACCCACAACCCGATCTCAAGGGCCTTGTTTGGGGGCACGGGGGTGGCAGTCTCCACCAGACAGCCTCCGCGGCCCACATTCACCAGATTGCCCCAGACCGGCTCGTCTATGCCCTCAATGCTGATTTCCACGGCCACATAGCACTTGATCCGCTTGAAACGGCGGCGATCCGTTCCCAATTCTTTGGGAGCGAACAAATCCGGTTCGAACGGGGGCGCATCATCCACGGGTTCGGGATGGTGCAGCACGACGGGCGCTGCCGGCACGGAAGCAGCGGGCAGGTTCTCCCGTGCTTCTCGCGCCTTTACGGCGGCGTCTTTAATCTCGCGCATCGCCCTCAGCAGCGCCGTTTCGCGCTGTTCGGCAGGCACTTCGCGATAAGTCTGGAGCAGTTTCCCGAGGTGGCTGACCAGGTCGGGATCCGTAAGCAGGCGGGTCCAGTCCGATCCCTTAGGCGACAGTTTCGTGGCTTCGCTCATACGTACGACTTCCCTCACGCAGTCTTCCGCTCGGGGAAGTGCTTGACTCGTCTCATAGATTGAACTTTGGGTCAGAGTTACACAAGATGACCAAGGTCACAGCCAATCGGGTCATCGGAATCGTCAGCAATTTGATTCCAGTTGGTATAGACGGCTCAACAATTTGCGTCGGATCCTCCCCAAAATGAGTCAAAAAGACTTATGATTTGCGTTTCGCAAGGAGAGAACCCAGGTTCCATGGCCTCGGCTGACCATTCCACACGCATTCTGATCGTGCGGGTCGTTATCTTCTCGATGGCGCTCTGTACCCCGCTTTTCGCCCAAGGTACATTTTCGGGTTCTGCTGCTGGTGCGGCGGGCGGGTCGACGCCGGTTACGGGTTCGCAAGTCCAAACTTCGGGTCAGAATCCAGTGTTTGGCAGTGTGCCGGAGGCTAAGGCCACGCCCGGAGTCCTATCGCTGACCTTTGGCGAGGCGATCGAACGGGCGCTGCGCCAGAACCTGGCCGGTCTTTTGTCGGAGTACAACACCATCGAGTCCCGGGGAGAAAAGTGGCAACAGCTCAGCGACCTGCTTCCGAACATCAATGGGGATGTGCAGGAGGTGGCGGAGAAAGAGAGCCTGCAAGCGCTGGGAATACGGAACGGCGGGCTTTTTGGGAATAATGTGCCCAGCGTCATCGGGCCGTTCTCCTACTTTGACGTGCGCGCCTCGGCAACCCTACGAGTCTTCGACTGGAAATCAATCCAGAAATACCGTTCTTCGGTGATCGGCGAGGGCGTGGCCAAGTTCAATCTGAAGGACGCGCGCGATCTGGTCGTGCTCGCGACCGGCAACGCCTACCTGCAGGCAATTGCCGGGGCAGCGCGCGTGGAAACCGCGCAAGCGCAAGTAGAGTCGGCGCGCGCCCTCTACAAGAAAGCGGTCGCCCAGCAGGAGGCTGGCGTCGCACCGGCCATCGACACGCTCCGGGCGCAGGTCGAATACCAGACGCGTCAACAGCAACTGATCGCGGCCACGAACGACTTCGCCAAGCAGAAAATTTCGCTGGCTCGTGTGATCGGGCTGGCTCCCGGCCAGGAATTCGAATTGGCCGACAAAGCTCCTTACGAGCCTTTTCCCGTCCCCGATCTTGAAACCAGTTTGCAACGCGCGTACTCTCTGCGATCTGATTACAAAGCCGCGCGGGATCGTCTGGCCTCCGCTCAACTGGAGCACAACGCGGCCATCGCTGGATATTTTCCCACCATCGATATGGCGGTGAACTTTGGCGAGATCGGCGCGGTTCCAGGCAATGTGGAGCCTACGTACACAGTGGTCGGCACGTTAAATATTCCGATCTTCCAGGGTGGCAAGGTTCATGGAGATATTCTGAAGGCCGAAGCCAGCTTGCGGCGGGCGCAGGCGCAGATGGCGGACGTGCGCGGTCAGATCGATCAGGATATCCGCAACGCGCTGCTTGACCTTAAGTCCTCGAGCGATCAGGTGGAAGTCGCCCAGAGTTCAGTGAATCTCGCCGAACAGGCGCTTACCCAATCGCAGGATCGTTTCTCCGCCGGAGTGACCGACAATCTCGAGGTGGTGCAAGCGCAGGAAGCGGTGGCGGGCGCGCATGAAAGTTTGATTTCGAGCCTCTACCAGCACAACCTTGCCAAAGTTTCTTTTGCCCGAGCCCTGGGGCGCGCCGAAGAGGGCGTCCGCGAATACTTGAAAGGGAAGTAACTTATGGACCCAACCAGCAGCGTTGTAACTGAGCCTAAACCGCAACCGGAGACGCGTGTGCCGCAGTCGCCACCATCCCAGCCTGCGCAACCCCAGTCTCCTCCTGACAGCGAAGCCCGCTATCAGCGGCGAGCCGCGTTTTTGAGTCATCCGCGAACCAGGTTGGGACTCATCATCGCCGGCCTCGTGCTTCTGGCCGCCATTTTCTTTCTGTGGCGCTACTTCGGAAGCTACCAATCGACCGACGACGCGCAGATTGATGGACATGTGAACTCGGTGAGCGCACGTGTCAGCGGCCATGTGCTGAAGCTCAATGTGGAAGACAACCAGTATGTGGAAAAGGGAACGGTGCTGGTGGAAATCGATCCCGCCGACTACGAAGTCGCGGTCGCACAGGCGCGCGCCGAATACGCCGACGCCCAGGCACAGGCCGCGGCCGCCGGCATTAACGTCCCCATCACCGACGTGAGCACGTCGAGCCAGGTGAGTGGCGCGCAGGCTGGAGTCTCCGGTGCGCAGGCTGGAATCGCGGCTGCCCGCCAGCAGTTTGAAGCTGCCAAGTCGCAGGTGATCGAAGCGGAAGCCAACAACACCAAAGCGCAGAATGATCTTGTCCGCTACAAACAACTGATCGACAAACAGGAGATTTCGCAGCAGCAGTACGATCAAGCCGTGGCCAGCGCGCAGGCCGCCGCCGCGACCGTGCAAGCGTCACGCGCCAATGCCGACGCCCTGGCGGCGCAGATCGAGCAGGCGCAGGACAGATTGGCGCAGGCCGGCGCCGAGCTGCGCACCGCGGGCACCGCGCCGCAGACGATGCGCGTCACGCGCGCCCGCGCCCTTTCCGCGCAGGCCAACGCGGATCAGAAGAAGGCGCAGTTAGACCAGACTGAACTCAACCTCCAGTACACCAAGGTGATTGCGCCGGTCAGCGGGGCGGTCAGCAACCGCACCGTTGAGGTCGGTCAAAATGTTCAGGCCGGCCAGGAGATGATGAAGATCATTCCGCTCGATGAATCGAACATCTGGGTTACGGCAAACTTCAAGGAGACGCAGCTCGGCAAGATGAAGGCGGGCCAGTCGGCTGAGATTGAGGTCGATGCAACCGGCAAGAGCTACAAAGGGCATGTCGATTCCGTCGCCGGCGCCAGTGGAGAGCGCTTCAGCCTGCTTCCGCCCGAAAATGCCACTGGAAACTATGTGAAAGTGGTGCAGCGCATTCCGGTGAAGATCGTGTTCGACCAGGGCGAGATCAAGAACCATGAGCTCCGCCCGGGAATGTCGGTTGAGGCGAAGGTTTGGATTAAATAGCTAGGAGCCGCGAGCTTCGAGCCGCGAGCAACCAGGTTGTGTTCGCTCGTAGCGCGCAGCTCGTAACTCGAAGCAGGAGTTCGAAAGAGTAATGGGTGCTGCATCGATCACGATGAATGAGGCCGCCGCCTGGCGTCCGGCGGTCAATCCGTGGATCATTGCCATCACGGTGACGCTGGCCACGTTCATGGAGGTGCTCGATACCAGCATCGCGAACGTGTCGCTGCCGCACATCGCCGGCAGTCTTTCCGCGGGTCAGGACGAGAGCACGTGGGTGCTTACGTCTTATCTCGTCTCGAACGCCATCGTGCTGCCACTGAGCGGCTGGCTCTCTTCGATCGTCGGCCGCAAGCGCTTCTATATGAGCTGCGTCGCGGTGTTCACCATCAGTTCGGCGCTGTGCGGGTTCGCGCCCAATCTCCCCATGCTGATCGTCTTCCGCATTCTTCAGGGTGCGGGGGGCGGAGGCTTGCAGCCGAGCGAGCAGGCCATTCTCGCCGATACCTTTCCGCCCGCCAAGCGCGGAATGGCATTTGCGGTTTATGGCATCGCGGTGGTGATGGCGCCGGCAATCGGTCCGACCCTCGGAGGCTGGATCACCGACAACTTCACATGGCGTTGGATTTTCTTCATCAATATCCCAGTTGGCATTCTTTCGCTCTTGCTGACGTCGCGGCTTATTCAGGATCCTCCCTACTTCAAGCGCCGCAAGCTGAGCGAAACTCGAATTGACTACACTGGGCTCGGTTTCGTTGCGCTCGGACTGGGAACGCTGCAGGTCATCCTCGACAAAGGACAACGCGACGACTGGTTCGAATCGCACTTCATCGTATGGTTGACTGTGATCTCAGCCGCGTCGCTGATCTTCGTCATCTTCTGGGAGTGGCACCACAAAGATCCCATCATCGACCTGCATTTATTTCGCGAGCGCACCTTCGCCGCCGCGAATTTCCTGATGTTCATGCTCGGCTTTGCCCTGCTCGGCAGCACGCTGCTGTTGCCGCTATTCATGCAGACGCTGCTTGGTTACACTGCCGAACGGTCCGGGTTGGCGCTGATGCCGGGTGGTTTTACGATCATGCTGGCTATGCCGATTGTCGGGCTTCTGCTTTCCCGGTACAGCCCGCGGTATCTGATGATGTTCGGTTTGTCCATGCTTTCGTTTTCGCTGTTTCATATGACGACGTTCGACTTGAACGTGGATTTTCGTACCGTGACCATGGCGCGCGCCTACCAGGCGTTAGGGCTCGCTTTCCTGTTCGTGCCCATTAACACTGCCGCGTATGCGTTTTTGCCCCGCGATAAGAATAATGCCGCATCCGGATTGATGAACCTGGCCAGAAATATTGGGGGCAGCGTCGGGATTTCCCTCGTGACCACCGGCCTGGCGCGCCGCGCGCAGTTTCACCAGGCTCGGCTTGCGGAGAACCTGAGCGCCGCCAATCCGCAATTTCAGTCGGTGCTGCGCGGGATGACGGGTACCTTTTCGGGAGGCGGCGCCGGGCCTGGTTTCGGAGGTGTTTCCGCGCAGCAGCATGCCTATGCGCTGATACAGGGGAATGTGATCCGGCAGGCGACCATGATGGCGTACCTTGATAATTTCTGGGTGCTGGCGGTCGTTATCTTTTGCTTGATCCCGTTTGTGTTCCTGATCAAAAAGGGGAAACCGGGGGGCGAGATCGTGGCACACTAGTGGAGAGCCGGGTATCCCCGCCCGGGCTGGACCCTTCGACTGCGCTCAGGGCCGGCTCGCGAGGCGCCCGTCCCTCCGCCATAATCAGGGAAGAAGGTTTGCAATGTTTCGCATCGTTACTCTGGAACGGGAATTTGGCAGCGGCGGCGGAGGCATTGCCTGCGAACTGGCACGGCGCCTGGGGTGGAAGCTGTGGGATCGCCAACTGACGAGCGAGATTGCTCAGCGGGCGCAGGTGGCGGAATCGGCGGTGGCCTTGTGCGATGAACGTGTCGACAGCCGCCTCTACCGTTTAGCCAAGGCCTTCTGGCGAGGCAGTTACGAACGGGGCATTTCACTGGATGCTTCGTACGCGTTTGATACGGACCGCATGATGACCATGGTGGGAGAGATCATGAGCACGATTGCGGCGGAAGGCAATGCGGTGATTGTCGGCCGTGGGGCCCCGTTTTTCCTGCGTGAACGCGAAGACACTTTTCGCGTCTTCACCTATGCTCCGCACGACGAAAAAATCCGCCGCCTGCTGGCCATGGGCAAGTGCCTCGAAGAGGCCGAAGACCTGGTGGAGAACGTGGACAAAGAGCGCAAGGCCTACATCAAACACTACTTCAACGCCGATTGGCCGACGCGGTCCCTTTATCACCTGATGATCAACACCGTGGTCGGAGACGAGAACGTAATCGCCACGATTCTCAATAGCATGCAGAGGTCCGAAGCTCAACCCGCCGAGACCACTCTCCGCGGCGTTCGCTGAAGCTTCGTTGGTTGCGCCAGAAAATCTAGGTGCTGGATTTGCGGGCGACGGCTACCAGTCGCTTGGCTTCCAGATCGTAAGCCGAGCCTTGCAGGTCTCCGAACAGCTGCACTTGCTCGAACCCGCAGCTCAACAGTCGATCTTTGAGTTCACGGCCGGAATAGACCGTGTGTTCAAAGCTGAAGCTTCGCGAGCGCCCGTCTTTGATCAGGATCCAGTCTGAGTGAACACGGCAGCAGTCGTCGCGAAGTTGAGGGCGCTGCACCATCAACGAGCCATCCGCGAGTTCGGTGCTGATTGTATTCAGCCAGGTTCGCGCCAGCCGTTCTTTACCCAGAGCCTCAATCACCAGCACGCCCGTCTTTTTCAGGCTCTGATGAATGTTGCGCAGCACGCGAAGATCGTCTTGCTCATCTTTGAAGTATCCAAATGAGGTAAAAAGATTGCACGCCAGGTCAAACGCCGCCGGACGAACGAAGGTCCGCATATCTTCAGTGACCCATTCAATTGAAGCGCCGGCTTTGGATGCGTGCTCGCGCCCCCGATCCAACAGAAATGGAGACCGGTCAACTCCTGTGACCCGAAAGCCGCATTGCGCGAACTCAACCGCATGCCGTCCCGGTCCACAACAGAGATCGAGCAGGCCACCGCCACTGCATTGGGCGAGCGCCAAGATGCGAGTGACTTCTTCCTTGGCGGCGGAAAACCGCTCGGGAGGAAACATGTAGGAATAGAAGTCGCGCCAAAAATCTTCGTTTTCGAACCATTCCATAGAGACGAAGTTTACAACTTGTGCCGGGCGAGTGGCTTGTGAGGCTGCGTCCACCTGGACGGGGCAGGGCCCCGTCACCACACGGGCAACGACCGTCACCACGGGTTAGTTGGGTTTCTTCTTTCCGAGAAGGCCGCCCAATCCGCCTAAACTCTTGCCGCCGTTTACCAGGCCTTTGACTTGACCGCTTACCATCCCCTTCATATCCGGCATGAAGGTTGGGTTCGATGTGGTGCCCCCAATGGTCACTGGGATGCCGCCCGACCCAGCGCCGACGACTTTGGTCAGACCGGCGCCGACGCCGGCCAGGTTGGCCACCATTTTGAAGTCGAGCGCATTGCTGGGGCTGATGGTGCCTGCGCCGGTGAGCGTTCCGAGCGACGGAATCACCACGTTCATCTTATCCAGGCGCGTTCCATCGGGCGCATTCCTTACGTCGGAACTCAGGTTCTCGATCACGGTGTCATTACCCGTCTGCTTTCCGCCAAGACCGGGGATCGCCGATAGCTTGGATGCGACGCTGAAGCCGGCGAGTGCGGAGTTGCTCATCTTTACCGAGCCGGTGGAGACAAGCTTATCGAGAGGCCCCGCGGAGGTGATCTAGACCGTAAGCGTTCCGCATTTGAGCTTCGAACCGGTAGGAAGAATCACGCCGAGCGCGGGAAGCATGGCTTCGAGATCGTCAACGGGCATGGCTTGTCCGTTCAGCGCGGTGTGGATAGAAGTGGTCTCGCCGTGCATATCGTAAGTGCCAGTCAGTTTGGCCAGCGCCTTGCCGATGCCGACGTCGCCCTGGACGATCTTTCCGGACCCATTCTTCAGGTCATGCTCGACGGCGAAGACAAACTGGACGGGCACTCCGGCGGGAGAGCCCTTGGGCACCAGCCTCAACGAAGTGGCTTTCAAAGTTCCGCTGGCCTTCGCCATGTGGCCGTCGGAATTCAACGTGCCGTCGAAGTCGGCTGAGCCCGCGATGCCCAGCGTTGGCTCGACCAGTGCCGATTGCGAGAGATCGAGCTTCGTAATGGTCACCTTTCCCTGCACCGGTGTGAGGGAAGTGTCGGTCGGATTGATCGGACCGGCGGAGCCGTCGACTTTCAAGCTGCCGCCGCCCGGGAGTTGGACCGAGACGGTCACGGGGAATGCGCTGGTAAAAGAAAAGTTGTGCACGGCCACGTTGAGTTTGTCATACAAAATCGGTCTGTGTTTTCCGGTAGTGGATCCAAGCGTGACCGTCCCGTCGCTCAGGTCAAGCTTGGCCACGCTCACGTTTGCCGGGGCGCCGGACGCTTTTCCGGCGGCGGGCTGCGCGGCTGATTGCTTTCCGGTCTGGTTTCCGAGAGACGAGAAATTCCAGATTCCGTCACGATCGCGCAACAAATTAATTTCCGGATGATCGATGCGGAGATTGGTGACGTTGAGTTGCTTGCTGAAAATGAGCGGCAGCAGTTCAACGCCCACCTGAAGCGACTTTGCCTGGATAAACGGGGCACTACTGAACTTGGGATCGTCGGCGATGGAGAGCTGGTCGGCTTCCACGCTGCCGGAGAAGATACTGAGGCCTAAGTTACCGACCTTCACCGGCCGTCCCAGGGCCGAGCTGAGGTTCGATTCAATCTGGGGACGGAAATTATTGACGTTCACCAGAAAAGGAAGCGCGATGACCACTACGATCAGCACGGCGGCGACAACGAGGGCAATTTTTACAGCAGGTTTCACGGTGGTACCTCCTAACGACGAGTGACGGGCGGGAAGGGGGTGGATCGGAAATCGTGAACAGTTTATCAAAACCAACCATAATCAGTCGCTGGTCGCTAGTCGTTGGTGGCTCGCCCGTCGGTGGTTTGCCATCGACTAACGACTATCGACCTGCGACTTGAATTAACTACTCACTTCACGTCCGCGCCGCCGTTATAAGATAGGCGAAAGCATGGACTCGATTCCGCAAGTCGCAGCTTCCGATTTATATCCCCCGGTGCAGGAGGAAGTGGCGCGTCTCGCCGGCTTGCCGGAAGTGCGCGCGGTATTCGAACGGTTCCGCGCGCGGGAATCGCAGTTTGCGCAGTGGCAGATGGAGGCGACCCGGGTGGCCTCTCCTCCATTTGGAGAATCAGCACGCGGCGCCTGGCTGGCCGACCGTTTCCGCGAACTCGGGCTCAGCGATGTGCAAGTGGATGAGGTCGGCAACGTGTTCGGCGTTCATCCCGGCTACGGCAGTCGCTTCGTCGCACTGAGCGCGCATATCGATACCGTGTTTCCGGCGGCGACGCCGTTGAACGTCCGGCAGCAGGGCAGCCGGCTGTATGGCCCGGGAGTCTCGGACAACGGCGCAGGCATTGCGGCGATGCTGGCCGTGGCCAGTGTGCTGGGGAACGCGCGAATTTCGCACGGTCTGCCGTTTCTGTTCATAGGCAACGTCGGCGAAGAAGGCGAAGGCGATCTGCGCGGCATGCGGCACGTTTTCGCGACGCCGCGCTGGCGCGACGCGATTGCCTACAGTGTGGTCGTCGATGGCGCGGGAGCGGACACGGTAGTAGCCGAAGCCCTGGGCAGCCGCCGCTTCGAAGTGATAGTGCGCGGTCCGGGTGGGCATTCGTGGAGCGACTTCGGCGCGCCTAATCCGATTATTGCGCTCTCCCGTGCCATCGAAGTCTTCGGTCAAACGCCGGTACCGGCCTCGCCGAAAACCACATTCAATGTCGGCGTGATTCGGGGCGGCACTTCCGTGAATTCGATTCCGGAATCCGCCAGCATGCGGGTCGATCTGCGCTCCACGTCCATGGCGGAAATTGACCGGCTGGAGCGAGCGCTGCGGGCTGCGCTGCAACAGGCGGTCGCGGCGGAAAATCGGGCCGCGGCTCAGCGTGGAACGCGGAAGCCGCAAGTGGTACAGAGCGAAGTGGTGGAGATCGGGAATCGTCCGGCGGGCGAACTGACGCTGGATGCGCGCCTGCTGCGGGTGATTCGAGCCGTGGATGCGCAGTTGGGCAATACGGCGCAGGTGCAGCGGGCCTCGACCGACGCCAACATCCCGCTTTCGCTGGGTCGCGAGGCCATCGCAATCGGTGGTGGGGGTTCCGGCGGTGGCGCGCACACGTTGCAAGAATGGTTCGACTGCAATGGACGAGACCTAGGACTAAGGCGCATTCTTCTTACAATGCTCGCACTGTCGGGAGTAGGCGAATGATGACGCGAATCGCTCCAATTCTTTGGTTGGCCCTGGCTGCGGGCATGTCGGCGCAGAGCGGCGTGCCGACGCAGGGCGCTGCGCAGGGCACCCCGCAAGCCGCTCCCCCAGTCGCCCCGCAAGTCGCCCCCCAAGGTGCCGCAACGCCGCCCGCTCCGAAGCCGAAAGCAGACGTGATCTTTATTCACGGCAACATCTACACCGGAGTAGTCGATGCAACGGCATCATTGGGCGCGGGCAAGCGTTCCGAGTCTCTGGCCGTGCTGGGCGAGCGCATTCTCGCCGTGGGCGCGCGCGATGAGATTATGAAGTTGAAGGGGCCAGACACCAATATTGTGGATCTCGATGGTCACTTCGTCATGCCCGGCTTCAATGACGCTCACCTGCACCTGGTCATGGCGGGCCTGGAGAAGATGACCGTCAACATGGTTGGCGCGAAGACTCTTGATGAGTTCCGCGAGCGGTTGCGCGCCAAGTGCGACGCCGCTGAGGCGGCGGACTGGGTAGTAGGTGAAGGCTGGGACGAGACGCTCTGGCCGGTCAAAGTTCTGCCCACACGCTGGGATCTGGATGAAGTCAGCGGCAAACACCCGGTTTACCTCCGGCGGGTGGACGGACACATTGGCGTAGCCAACACCCGCGCCTTGCAACTGGCCAGCATCACCGTAGCCACTAAAGATCCAGAGGCGGGAAAGATCGATCGTGACGAAGCGGGCACGCCTACCGGCGTTCTGCGCGAAAAAGCGCAACTGGCGGTGCAGGCCGTGATTCCAAAACCGTCGCGCGATAAACGCCGGCAAGCCATCGAGCTGGCGCTCGCGGATCTGGCCAGTCACGGCGTCACCTCGGCGCAGGATTACTCGCAGTGGGATGACTTCAAGATTTACGAGGAACTTGAACACGAGGGAAAGCTGACGGCGAGGATTTCAGAGTGGCTGAATTTCGACGATTCCATTGAAGACCTGAACAGCCAGCGCAGCTCGCATCCCGCGTCCGACAACATGCTTCACACCGGCATGCTGAAGGGCTTCATGGATGGTTCGCTGGGCTCGAGGACCGCTGCGTTGCTTGCGCCTTACAGCGACGACCCGAAGAACGCAAGTCCGAAGAATAGTGGTCTGCCTCAATACGAAGCGGCCAAGCTGAATGCGATGACCAAGCAGCGGGTGCTGGCCGGATTTCAGATCGGCTTCCACGCCATCGGCGACAAAGGCGTGCAGATGGCGCTCGACGCTTTTGCCGAGGCGGAAAGGGCGGCAAAAGAAGCCAAGGTGAAAGCAGTCGACGGTGACACCGATTACCGGCTTCGCATCGAGCACGCGCAGGTCACCACGCCGCAGCAGATTTCGCGTTTTAAGGAACTCAAGGTGATTGCGTCCATGCAGCCGAGCCACTTGCTCACGGATATGAACTGGGCCGAGGCGCGTCTAGGACCGGAACGCGCCGAGCATTCCTACGCGTGGGCTGAATTCCTTCGACGCGGGGTGGTGCTGGCGTTTGGCACGGATGACCCGGTCGAACCGGTCACGCCGTTTCGCGGGATTTACGCGGCGCTTACCCGGATGAGTGAAGACGGAAAGAAGAGTTACTATCCCGCGCAGAAACTGAACATCGAGCAGACGATCACGGCCTACACCACGGGTTCGGCTTTTGCCGAGTTTGCGGAAAAGGAAAAAGGCAAGCTCGCGCCCGGCATGCTCGCCGACTTTGTCGTTCTCGATCAGGACATTACGGCAGCCCTGCCGCCGAAAATCCTGCAGACGCAAGTGCTGCGCACGGTGGTTGGCGGCAAGACTGTGTACGAAGCGAAGTAGAGTCCGGCCATCGGACTGTAGCGGACTGTGTGGTGACGGGGCTTCGCCCCGTCCCAGCGGGGCAGAGCCCCGCCACCACACAACATTCTTGCCACCACACAGAAATTCTCGCCCACCCCGTGAACGCCAACTGAGTTTTCTGCGTCTAATAGTATAGTTTGGCGGTCTTCGGCCTTCGAACTGATCCCTGCCTGAGTCGAAGGTATAATAGAAAATTAGGCAGTTTCAGGAGGAACGAAATGGATTCGCGCGAAAGCGCCTTTTGGGTGCGCCTCAAAGCCAACCGTTGGGCGTACACTTTTACGATTCTGACGACGCTGGCGGTTGGCATTCTGATTGGCACGGTTGTCTCCTATGGAGTGAAAGGCAAAGAGGGACAGAAATCGTCGGATGCGACGCCGCTGTCCATTCCCGCTCCGCAACAGCTCTCGACCGCCTTCTCCCAGATTTCCAAGCAGCTGGAGCCGAGCGTTGTGAACATCAATACCGAGTCAACCATAAAAAGTCCGCACCGGCGCGGGGGGCACGTCCGGCCCAATCCCGATCAGGACCAGGACCAGGGCGGCGATGACGACGCTCCCTTCCAGGATTTCTTCGACAAGTTCTTCGGCGGCCAGGGTGGCCAAGGCGGAGCTGAGGCGGGCACCATCCGCCAGCGCTCGCTCGGTTCCGGCGTGATCGTCGATTCCAAGGGCTACATCGTGACCAACCGGCACGTGGTCGAGAAAGCGGATCGCATTCGTGTGAAGCTGCAGGGTGAGCCCGAGGGCACACCCGGTCATGACGCCAAATTGATCGGCATGGATCAGGAGACCGATCTGGCGGTGATCAAGATTGACATCGATCATGCGTTGCCGGCCGCGAAACTGGGCAACTCCGACGGCATGGAAGTGGGCGACTGGGTGCTAGCCATCGGCAGTCCCTTCGGATTGCAGGAGACGGTGACCGCGGGCATCGTTTCGGCCAAGGGACGGAATATCGTCCCGCAACGGCAGTTCCAGTCTTTTATTCAAACGGACGCCGCCATCAACCCGGGCAATTCCGGTGGGCCGCTGGTGAATATGGCGGGTGAAGTCATCGGCATTAATACCGCGATTCTCACCGAAACCAGTTCGTACGCAGGCGTGGGATTTGCCATGCCTTCGAACACGGTGACCACGGTTTACAACCAGTTGATCGGGCCGGAACACCGGGTGGCGCGCGGGTCGATCGGCATCGAGTTCGCCGCTCAACCGAACCCGGCCATCGCACACATTTACGGATCGGGTGTGACGGTATCAAACGTAGTCTCCGGCAGCCCTGCCGACGAAGCGGGCCTGAAGATCGGCGACACCATCACCTCCGTGGATGGCAAGGAAGTGAAAAGCGGCGACGATCTGGTGGCCGACATTGCTTCGCGCAAGCCGGGCTCGAAGGCCAAGCTGACCTTTGGGCGCAACGGCAAAAAGCAAGACGCCACGGTGACCATCGCCGATCGCTCGAAACTGTTTGCTTCCCGCCTCGGCGAAGAAGACGAAAACCAGAACGAAGAGGCTCCCAAGGCGAGCAAGTTCGGAGTGACGGTTCGCAATATCACTCCCGACCTGGCCGATCGCCTGGGCATTGCCGCCGGCAAGGGCGTGGTGGTGCAGGACGTGAAGCAGGGATCGTTTGCCGAGGATCTTGGTCTGAATCGCGGCGACGTCGTCCTCGAAGTGAACAAGCAGCCGGTGAATAATCCGGACGACTTTTCGAAGATCGAATCGGCGCTGAAGAGCGGACAGGATGTTGTATTCCTGGTGCGTCCGCGAGGCGCCAGAGCGCAGGATGGAACCATCTTCCTGGCAGGCACACTTCCGTAACCGATAACAACTCCGGCGAGACTGGCGCTCCCTCCCCTTTTCGGGGACCATAAGGGTGGGCCGGCCTCGCCGGTTTTTTATTGGGACGCGAAATTTGAAAATGCAGCGCTCTGCTCAAATTCGGAGTTGGCTACGGGTCGGGCTTTGCAGCCTGCTCTGCGTGGTTGCGTATGGACTAGCAGTGGCGCAGACCGCGACGCCGCCTCCGCCAACGCAACCGGCGCCAGCCACCACTGCACCCGCCACCACAGCACCCGCCGCGGGCGCGGAGCATCCGGCCAGCTCCCACGCCACCACCAATCGCACCTCATCTCAATCTCACACTTCAACGAAGAAAAGCAAAAGTTCCCACGGCAAGAAAGGTTCGACGAAGCGCGGCCAGAAGGCGATTGACCCGGCTCGCGCCCGCGAAATTCAGACCGCTCTCATCCGCGAGCATTACATGCAGGGCCAGCCTTCAGGAACCTGGGACAGCGTCACCCAGGCCGCGATGCAGCGCTATCAGGCCGATCACGGATGGCAGTCGAAGACGACTCCAGACGCCCGAGCGCTGATCAAACTGGGATTAGGCCCCAGCCACGATCACCTGCTCAATCCCGAAAGC
>Ga0074044_10001474_pt1 | contig 21196 bp, 16 predicted proteins | sample BogForMeECP23OM1_FD_94443 | JGI IMG/M metagenome (GOLD analysis project Ga0074044, IMG submission 94443) | Bog forest soil microbial communities from Calvert Island, British Columbia, Canada - Bog Forest MetaG ECP23OM1 | ecosystem: Environmental > Terrestrial > Soil > Wetlands ...
CGTTTCTGAGCGTGAGCAGTGCCCTCAGCGGCTAAAGCCGGATTCAAAACAATGCACTTACCGCAGCGCTGAAGCGCTGCGCCACCCAAAATCAACGGCAACAGCGAGTTTTTCCGCAGCCTGCTAGGAATCTTCGAACAGAAATAACGATGGGTAGAGACGTGGCTTGCCACGTCTCCGCTGGCAGCGGCAACACTCGCCGCGGACGAGACGCGGCAAGCCGCGTCTCTACCAAGAGGTCTTCCCCAAAACAGAAAGGGCATCCTCAAAACAAGGATGCCCTTGGGTTGAAACTTGTTTCAGCAGTTGCAGCCGAAGACCGAGCGCCGGTTCTACGCCCGCGCCGCAATCGCCGGTTCCGGGGCGGTCGCAACGCTCTTCACTTCTTCGATCTTCGAGTCCGGCTTCGATCCCGCCTTGCGGATGTCGATGCCGCCCTTGAAGAACGCGCCGTCTTCAATCGAGATGCGTGCCGCCACCACGTCGCCCGTCAGCGAGCCGTCGCTGCGGATATCGACCCGGTCGCTGGCGGTCAGGTTGCCCCGAACCTTGCCGAGCACCACGATTTCGCGCGCGTTGATGTTGGCCGCGACCACTCCATTGCGCCCAATCGTCACGCGATTGCCCGAGAGGTTGATCGATCCCTCCACTCGGCCGTCAATATACAAAGATTCAGAACCGCTCACTTCACCTTTAATCACCAGCGACTTGCCAATCGTAGCTTGGTCCGAAGTGGTGGTCGTGACCGGGCGCGGTACAGCCGGGGGCTCGCTCGTAATCATGCCCGGTGCCGGCACCGCCGTGGACGTGCTCGGACGCTCCGGCTCTGCTGGCCGGCCAGGGGTTGCAGGTTGATTCGTGGGCTTCCACATTGTCGTCGAAATCCTTTCGTTATATAGAAATTCTAGAATCAGCGCCGCATTTCGGGGGCCAAACCGAATTGTACTCCTCAGTAAACGCCCTGCCTTGTGGAAATCCAGCTTTTCCAATGGGTTTTCGTAGTTTCCCTCGTGGTTCCCCCAGTCGCCCACTATCCTCGGCCGCACGTCCGTCGTGTAAGCCCTGCCCACACCGCGGTAATTCTTCTATCGCGGTACTTCTATCCGATACTCATGGAGCCGTGGGGGTACGACCGAACCGTGTGCCCTCCCCAACGATTTTGTAATATGGTAATCGGATAATTTTGCAATTTGAACCTGTCCCTCGAAACCATTTCCAGATTGCCAAATGACCCGATTGCAAAATCACAAAATGAACTCGCTCGCCGGCCGCCTGACCATGCATCGCGACGGCTTCGGCTTCGTGATTCCCGAAGCCACGTCGCTCGATGCCAATCTGAAGGCTCGCCTCGCCGGCGATGTCTTCATTCCTCCGCACGCCATCGGATCATCCATGCACGGCGACCGCGTCCTGGTCGAAGTCTCCGTTGTCCGCACCGATGGCCGCGCCGAAGGGCGCATCATTCGCTCGCTGTCACGCGCGCATCCGACCGTGGTTGGCATCTTCCACTACGGACACCGTCACAACTACGTCAAACCGATCGACGAAAAAGTTACGCAGGAAATCGTCATCCCACCGGGGATGGAGAACCCCAAGGCTTCAACCGCTGAGGGCGCGGAGAAAGACAAGCCAGGAAAATCAACAGCTGCGAGGCACCGCGTCATCGGCGACGAAGCTGCCGTGCACGCCGACTGGCAGGATCTCGACGGCGTAGTCGTCGATGTCGAAATCACCGACTGGCCCTCGGCCACACAGAATCCGCGCGGTCGCGTGCTCGAGATTCTCGGCGAAGAAAACGACTTCGGAGTCGACGTCGAGATCATGATCCGCAAGTTTCACCTGCCCCACCGCTTCCCACCCGAAGTGATCGAAGAAGCGCAGGCCATCCGGAACGACAGCATCATCCCCGCCGCCGAACTGCGTCATCGCCGCGACTACCGAGATCTACCGATTGTCACCATCGACGGCGAAACCGCGCGCGATTTCGACGACGCCGTCCACGTCCGCCAACTCGAAAACGGCAACTACGAACTGCAAGTCCACATCGCCGACGTCGCGCAATACGTAACGCCCAATTCGCCGCTCGATCAGGAAGCCCGTCTGCGCGGCACCAGCGTGTATTTTCCCGACCGCGCCGTTCCCATGCTGCCGCTAGAACTCTCAACCGACATTTGCAGCTTGCGTCCGCAGGTAGACCGCCTGGTGCTCTCCTGCACCATGGAGATCGACCACCAAGGCGAAATCACCGGCTATGAAATCAATGAAGGTGTCATCCGGTCGGTGAACCGCATGACATACACGGCGGTGAATGCCGTCATCGAAGGAGACGTCACCGCGCGCAGCGAGTACGCGGCCCAAGTCGAGCATTTCGAACGCATGCGCGATCTGGCGATGATCCTCAACCGCAAGCGCAAACACCGCGGATCGATTGATTTCGATCTCCCCGAGCCGGTCATCGAGTTTGACGAATTCGGCATGATGAAGAGTATCACGCGCTCCGAGCGCAACATCGCCCACCGCCTAATCGAAGAATTCATGCTCTCGGCCAACGAGTGTGTGGCGCACTATCTGGAAAATAAACGCATCGCCTCGCTCTACCGCATCCACGAAAAACCCGACGCCAAACGCGTCTACGATTTCGAAGTCATCGCCGCCACTTTCGGATACTCGCTAGGAGTGGGCGCGCTCCCCATTCAACGCATGCAACTGAAAGCCGACCGCCGCGACGCCCGCGGCACCGGCAAGCGTGTCCGCGAAATCGAAGTGCCCCAAGAGGTCCACATCACCCCGCGCATGTATCAGAAACTGACGGAGAAGATCGCGGGCAAGCCGGAAGAAAGAATCTTGAGTTTCCTGATGCTGCGCTCGCTCAAACAGGCCCGGTATTCCGAGAAGAATCGCGGACACTTCGCCCTGGCCGCCACCACCTACACTCATTTCACTTCGCCCATCCGCCGCTATCCCGACCTGATCGTCCACCGCATCCTGAAAGAAGTGTTGCGCGACTCGGCCGAAAAGATGGATGGAGAAGTGCCGGTGGGAACGCCGGGGGCTGAAGCCCCTTCCAAAGTGGCGCTAGACGCGGCCCTGAAGGGCCGCTCTTCCACCGACGACGGCCCGCCGCCATCCCCGTGGTCCAAACGCCGCGACCGCGCCGCCCATCAACATGCCGTCGCGCCCGTCGGCGGCCCCATCACGCTCGAAGAGCTCCACACCATTGCCGACGAATCCAGTCAATCCGAGCGCCGCGCCGACGAAGCCGAACGCGGGCTGATGGAATGGAAAAAAGTGAAATTCATGGAGCGCCGCATCGGAGAAGACTTCGACGGCCTGATCATCAGCGTAACCAAGTTCGGCTTCTTCGTCGAACTCACCGACCTCTTCGTCGAAGGCCTCGTACCCCTCAACACGCTCGGCGACGACCGCTACACCTACCACGAAGACACGCGCCAGATCATCGGCCAGCGCTCGCGCAAGACCTACAGCCTGGGAGATCGCCTGCGGGTGCTGGTGGATCGCATTGATCCGGTGGAGAAGAAGATTCAGTTCGCGGTATTCGAAGAGCAGCCAAAACCGTCGGGGAAAAGGCGCCGCAAGGAATCGCACTAGTGGAGAGCTGGGCGTCCCCGCCCGGCAGACGGGCGAGACGCCCGTCGCTCCACCGACGCACGGTCTGACTGTAGAATTGAAATTCACGGGGAGCGAACGACCATGCCAACGCCAAGCGAACCCAAGCCCGAGCAAAGTCCAGTCCAAGCGGCAGAGCATGTGGCAAGTGCTCACAAGATTCTGAAGAGCCTGCAAGAGAAGGTTGGAGATCATCCTGAACTCGGCGAGGCCATAACCAAACTCGAGATGGCGCTCAACATTCTCGCGATCCAGACCGGCGGCCTGCTGTAGCAGCGAGCAGGTATTGCGACCATGGGGGGATTCGGCCTGCTAAACTACCCCTTCACCACTCTTGGCGCCTGCCTAGGAAGTCAGTCTCATGTCCAGTAATCCAACTCAACGCACGCGCGTAGTGCGCGAACCGCAGCGGGCGGTCTATGACCGCGACGCCGTCAACCAGATCCTCGACGAAGCTCTCCTGTGCCACGTCGGCTTCGTTGCCGACGGACAGCCCTTCGTCATTCCCATGTCTTACGGACGCGACGGAGACATGCTCTACATCCACGGCTCGACCGCCAGCCGCATGGTGCGCAATCTCGAGCGGGGCGTCCCGGTCTGCATCACGGTCACTCTGGTCGATGGGTTAGTGCTCGCCCGTTCCGTCTTCAATCACTCGATGAACTACCGCTCGGTGGTGATCCTTGGCACGGCAACGCTGGTTGACGATCCGGCAGAAAAACTCGCCGCCCTGCGCGCGCTCAGCGAGCACATCCTGCCCCATCGCTGGGACGATTCGCGCCCGCCCAACGAAAAAGAGCTGAAGGTAACCTCCGTTCTGCGCCTTCGGATCGATGAATTTTCCGCGAAAGTCCGGGTTGGCCCGCCCCTGGACGATGCTGAGGATTATTCGTTCCCGACCTGGGCGGGAGTGATTCCGCTAGAGATGACAGCCGGCCCCGCGATTCCCGACGAGCGCTGCGAGCGGGAGTTGCCCGCGTATTTGAAGAACTATTCGCGCACGAGAGAGTAAAGCCGGGTGCCGTCCCTGGCGGGACTCGCGCTCTCCCCTTCTGCCTACCCGGCACTTACGTGCCGGGCTTTCCTATGCCGCCGCTTCGCGGCTGGAGTCCGGATCATCTCTAAGCCGCTTACCCCGGCAACAGCAGCAACTTTCCGGTCGTCTTCCGTCCCTCTAAATCCCGGTGGGCCTGCTGCGCCTCGGCCAGCGGATACACGTGTTCGACCCGCAACTTGAGTTTGCCGTCCCGAATCATGCCGAAGACCGCTCCGGCACGCTGCTGCAACTCCTTCTCGGTGATGACGTAATGTCCGAGCGAAGGCCGCGTCAGAAAAATCGACCCCTTCTGCGTCAGCACCAGCGGATCCATCGGCGGGACCGGCCCGCTCGAACCTCCATACAGCACCATCATGCCGCGCGGACGCAACAGGTTCAGACCCTTTTCGAACGTCGTCTTGCCCACCGAGTCATACACCACATCCACGCCAGCGCCGCCGGTCAGCCGTTTCGTCTCCGCCTCAAAATCAGCCTGCGTATACAGAATGACGTCGTCGGCTCCCGCCGCTCGCGCCAGCTTGGCTTTTTCCTCGGTCGAAACCGTCGCAATGACGCGCGCCCCAAGGTTGTGCGCCATCTGCACCAGCAGCAGCCCAACTCCGCCGGCAGCGGCATGGACCAGCGCCGTCTCGCCTTTCTTCAGCGCATACGTGTCATGAGAAAGGTAGTGCGCCGTCATCCCCTGTAACATGGCGGCCGCAGCCTCGCGCGCTCCGACTCCGGCCGGAATCTTCACCAGGCGGTTAGCCGCCACCGCAGCGTACTCGGCATAGCTTCCGAGCGCCATGGTGTAAGCGACCCGATCCCCGACGGAGATCGCGCCCGCATCCTTGTGCACATCGCTGCCGACCGCCGAAACCACGCCCGCCGCTTCCTGTCCCAGCACAAACGGCAGTGGAGCCGGGTAACGGCCTTCGCGGTGATAGACGTCAATAAAGTTCACGCCCGAGGCTTCGATCTTCAGCACGGCTTCGTTCGATTTCGGCTGCGGAACCGGCAAATCGACCAGCTCCATCACTTCCGGCCCACCCGTTCGCTTTACCTGTATGGCTTTCATATTTGGCTTCGATGAATCCAGAACGATGTAAGATTCGTCGGCGCAACCCGATTCGCTTGAGAGCGCCCGGCAAACAAATTCCCAGCAAAAGGCCGATACCGCTTCCGCCCGGGCGCCAACTGCACCGTTTGCTATCCCCGCCAACCTCGGGTAACATCCCCTTCCGGTTCCCAAAGTAACGGGGTTCAGATGTCTTCTGTGGCGTTGACCCAACGAATTTTGCGATAGTACCATCTCATAGTAAAGAATGGCGCTCTCCTGCGGAAGCGGTTGCGGTAAGTTTTTGAAAATATGAGGCTTTCTTCTCACTCGTATCTGGCGATTCTGATCTCCGCTGCATTGTCGGCAACTTTGGCGGCGACCCTCGCTTGCCAAAGCGCCCAGAAGACGTCCAATATGCTTCCCGCTCAGGCTCAGGCCCCAGCCTTGGTCTCGGCCAGCAACTCGCCTGATCCGCAAGAAAAGAGGCCCACCGACGCAGCCTTGGATCGCCAATCGAATAACCCCCAATCGAAGCCGCAGGTTCCGCAGGCGCTCGAAGTCGATCCCGTAGCCGGTCTGATCGCTCGCGTCGAAAAGGAATACCAGTCAGGGCAGGATAACTATCGAGCCGGGCACCTCGAAGCCGCGAAACAGAATTTCGACTCGGCTTTCAACCTGCTTCTCGGCAGCGGACTCGATCTTCCCTCGGACGACCGGCTGGAACGTGAGCTTGACCGCATCCTCGACGGCATCAACGGCCTGGAACTGGCCGCCTTGCAGCAGGGCGACGGCTTTGCCGAGCAAAAGTCGGAACCAGCGCCGATCGACGAAGCCAACGAGCTCACCCCCGCGGTTGACGAAAGCATCAAGGCGAAAGCCGAAGCCGAAATCAAGTCCACCCATTCCGACCTGCCGCTGGTCATGACCGACCAGGTCGCCGGTTACATCAACTACTTCTCCAACCGCGGACGCGGCACCCTGGAACACGCGCTGGCCCGCTCCGGGCGATACGAAGACATGATCCGCCGCACCCTGCGGGAAGAAGGCGTTCCCCAGGAACTGATCTATCTCGCCCAAGCCGAATCCGGATTCCATCCCCTGGCCGTTTCCCGCGCCGGCGCTCGCGGTATGTGGCAGTTCATGGGCAGCCGCGCCAAAGGCTACGGGCTCGAGCGCAGTTGGTGGGTCGATGACCGCCAGGATCCAGAAAAGGCGACCCGGGCCGCCGCTCACCACCTGAAAGACCTCTACGCCCAGTTCGGAGATTGGTACCTAGCCATGGCTGCTTACAACTCCGGCCCCGGCACGGTCCAGAGCGCGGTCAAGCGCACCGGCTACGCCGATTTCTGGGAACTTTACCGCCGCAACGTACTACCTAAGGAAACCCGCAACTACGTTCCCATCATCGTGGCCGTCACCATCATGGCCAAGAATCCCGCGCAGTACGGACTGGAAACGGTGGTGAAGGAAAAACCGGTTCCCTACGACACCGTCAAGATCGCCTATCCCATCGATCTCCGGCTCGCCGCCGAATGCGTCGATGTCACCACCTCCGACTTGCTCGATCTGAACCCCAGCCTGCTCCGGCTCACCACGCCGAAAGATCGCGAATTTGAGCTTCACTTGCCGGCCGGAACGGCCGACAAATTTCAGACAGCGGTAGCCTCAATTCCCGCCGACAAGCGCGTCTGGTGGCGTTATCACAAAGTGCAGAGTGGAGAGACACTCGCCGCCATCGCCCGAACCTATCACACGACTTCGAAAGCCATCGCCGAAGCGAACGACCTGAATGATGACTCGCTCGATCCCGAAGCCCGTCTGATCATTCCGATCGCCCCCGGCAAACAGAGCGATACCAGCACTTACGCCCACGCCACCACCCACTACAAAGTGCGCAAAGGCGATACAGTGGAGTCGGTCGCCGAGAATTTTGGAGTTTCCGCGAAGATGCTTCGCGGATGGAACCACATCAAAGGAAGCAGCCTCGCTGGAAGAAAGGTCTTGTACCTTCACCTGCCCGTCACCCGCAGCGCGGGCGAAACGCAGGTAGCCAGCAAACATTCCAGCCGCTCAAAACGCCAGGCTGCGACCCAAACCACCTCGGGCAACGGAGTAGTCCATCACAAAGTCAAGACCGGCGAAACCCTGTATTCGATTGCCAACTCCTATAAAACGACGGTTACCGCTCTCAAGCGTGACAACCAGAATGTCGCCGCTCTGCGCCCGGGCATGATCCTGGTCGTCCACAGCACCAACTAGAGCAGTTTTCGTGATGGTGTATGGCGCGTAGCCTCAGCGGCTAAAGCCGGAATCTGTTGCGGCACTTGACGGCACGGCTGAAGCCGTGCCCTTCCCGTTCTTGGCTCAACCATAAAGTTCTCCCACGGCTTACGCCGTGGGCTGCGTTCTTACGCCGCTTCGCAGCTGAAGGCGCGGGGGTTTGTACCCCGCCTCGGGGACGTCAGGTTTTCGACGAGTTCGCGCTTCTCCTGCGTTGCGATCCCAGACGCGCCATGCGAGGAATGATAATCAGAGCGACCGCGTAGAGGAAGATCGAGACGGCGATGGATCCCGAGCGGCCGTGAGGCAAGTCTTCGAACAGAAGCTTGGCCGTGACCAGAGCCAGTGTGCCGTACGCGGTCCACACCAGCTCGATGCGCTGCCAGCGCGAGCCCCCGAAGGCGAGGGTGAGCGCCAGTGCGCAAGTAATGAGCGTGCGGATCACGGCGATATGGGATGCGCCGGGAGTCATGGCCACCGCAGCCAGCCAGACCAGGGCCGAGACCAGCAGGGTGGCGGCGGCGCTGGCGGCCAGGATCGCCGAGAGCAACCGCAGCAACCGCTGCTTCCGCTGTTCTCCCGGAAATCGTCCTCCGACGGCGTAGCAGAGAAGCACGGAAGCGGCCACCAGCCAGACCATCCAGCCAGGAGCGCTGGGAAACGTTCCCGCCAAGGCACGGACCGCATAATCCAACAAGCCAGAAGCAAAAGCCGCCGCCGCCAGATACAACAAGCCGTGGAACTCAAGCGTCAGGCGACCCGTCCGGACGCCAACTACAGTCGCAACGATCGCGGCCACACTCAAGAACCACGCCAGTTGCAGCGGCGGAAAACTAAGGAAGCTGCCGGCCAGAAGCAGCAAGGCGCTCCAGGTGGAATACACCCCGTAGTTGCGTCTTTCCCGCCAGCGGTCGAAGCCGAGAAATGCTACCGCGTAACCAGCGGCCGAGACGAACAAGCAGAAAATCCCCAGGCCCACGCGATGGGCAGGCTCGAACCAGAACCAACTGAAGGACGCGAGCAGGAACGCGATGACGGTCTGCACGATCTCGAAGACGGCGACCCGCTGGCGCAACCCCGTAGTCCGAAAGGTGACGCTGGCCCCATAAATCAGAAACAGGACCGAGGGAAGCGTGAGCAATATCGCGCTCCGGACAGGTGCGTAGTCCACGCGGGCACTTTCCGGCAGTGAATAGATGTAGATCAGAATCCAAACCGCAAAATCCGCCGCGGGCGCCACCAGAAAACGGAGGCGCAGCCAGCGATTGCGATCCGCCGCAAATTCGCTGACCACGACCATGATGAGGAGTGCCGAAATGAACCGCGCCATATCATGCGTGGCAATCAGCAATGCCAGGGCAGTGAGTACCGCGGTGAAGTTGGCGATCCAGAGGACGGGTGCGAGATTGCGTTTCCATGCCAGGGCCCATGCGCCGGCCACGAACGCGATCAGCACACCGGCGGTCACCGAGGCTGGCAAGACCTTGAAACGCAGCGTGAGTTCCCAGAGCATGGGGGAGAGAATCAAGCCTGAGGTGACGGCGTACGCGGCACTGGCAAAAGGGAGGTTGGCCGGAACCCGTGCCGCCCACAGCAACCACATTCCCGCATAGGCCAAGGCGAGCGCCACGACCACCAATTGCGGCAACGAACCCGACTCCGCCAGGGCTCGCAGCAGGTAGGCGCCGGCAATCCCGAGCATGGCTTTACCCACAACCGGGAACACTCCTCCATCTTGCGGAAGGGCGATCGGTTCCGAAGCAGGCGTTCCGCTCGCCGGCGCTGCTGCAGGAGAGGGGTGTGAGTCGTCGGGCCTGGGGGAGTGTTCCAAGGCGGAGACCCGGCTCTCCAGGTGCTCCAGTCGTTCGGAAAGCCGCGCTAAAGCCTCGAGAAGATCGTCCATAGTCTTCACCGCTTTCAGGCCGGCCAACGAATACGGGTCGAACGTCGTGCTCGAAACTTAGTGCACGGGTGTGGCGACGGGGAGTGAGCCCGAATTTCTTTCCGGCCAGGGAGGCAGGAGCTTCACCAGCACCCACAGGATCACGAGCGGTAGAACGGTCAGCACAATGGCGACGAGAAGTCCTTCGCGCGTGACCAGTCCCATCTTGTACGTCGTGTATCCCAGAAAACTCTTGGAGAACAGCTGTCCTCCGATCACGACGTTCCAGCGCATGGCAAAAATGCCGATCAGGGTCAGGCATCCGGCCAGCGCGTAAATGCGTTTGCGGGTCATTTCGCCGAGCTTCAGCACCTGGGTCAAAGCGAGAAGCGCGATGGGAACAACCGTGCCCAGCACAATCTGCACCACGATATGCGACATGTAGAGCTTGGTGTGGACCATGAAGTCCAAGCTGCGGAAGCTTTCATCGGCCTCGTAGATGCGGTGGATCAGGTCGAGCATTTCCAGGCTGAAATCGATGATGAAGGTGTAGCACAGGTAGCGCGCCACGGTATCTACGCAGCGCATATCGATGGTCTCTCCGCGAAACCACATGATTAGCATGTAGAGCACCATCACGGCGGCGATCCCCGACACCATGGCCGAGAAAATAAACACCACCGGCATGAGCGGCGACGACCACCACGGGTTCGCTTTGACGGAGCCGAAGATGAAGCCGACGTATCCGTGCAGCAGGAAGGCGGAAGGGATGCCGATGAGGGTAACCGTCCAGCCTACCCGTTCGTCCACCGCGAGCGCGCGCTGGCTGATGTTGCTCGAGCCCAGGGTCATCAGCCGGTAGATCCAGCGCTTCCATCCGCTGGTGGATTGGGACAGCACCACGATGTCGCGCCGGTAGTCGAGCCAGATTTCCAACACCAGAACCGCCATCAGGTACCACAGGTAAACAAATCCAAACATGGCCATCGCGGACGTTTTGTGCGGCGTCAGGTACATCTCGTACGACCGTTCCGGGTGTCCAAGGTGCAGTTGCAGCGGCAACGGCGCCACCAGCAGGAAGGACAGGGCCGTCAGCAACGCCAGCCGGTAGGTGGGCTTTACCGCCTGCACCTGGAAGACGCGCTCCAGCGAAGCCAGAATGAATGCGCCCGCCACCAAACCTGTGAGGAACGGATAGAGCACGATCAGGACGCTCCACTGGAGCTCGATTTCGTTCGGATACATGAAGCCTTCAACGCCGGGCATATCCGTTACCAGTCTCCTTGCTGGATCGAAGCATCTACCGCACGGAACCATCCAGACCGTTGTAAAACACCTTGGCGTGGGTCGCCATGTAAGGTTTCAGGACTTGCACGCTATGGGTTTTCAGGAACTCGTGAATCGGGTCGTTGGGATTCTTCAGGTCGGCCAATTGCCGTGCGCCGGTTGGACACGCCTCGCAGCAGGCGGTGGTCAGGCCTTTCGTGATCCGGTGATAGCAGAGAGTGCATTTCTCGGCGGTACTACTCTGGGGATTGATGAAGCGGCAACCGTAGGGGCAGGCCTGCACACAATACCGGCAGCCCAGGCAGTATTTCTTGTCGATCAGAACCACGCCATCCGGGCTGATAAAGGTTGCGCCCACCGGACAAACCTGCGTGCAGGGCGAATCCGCGCAGTGGTTGCACAGCTTGGGCACGAAGAAGTTTTTCCCGCCCTCCGCTTTCACCGCAGGAAATCCCTTCTTGCCGCCATCGGGAGAGTCCACCTGAGGATTCTCAATGTCGTAATCGGAAACGTGGTAGCGCTCGACCCAGGTGCGGAAGTATCCGTCCGGCACGTCATTCTCCGTCTGGCAGGCGCGGACACAATTTCCGCAGCCGATGCATTTGGGCAGGTCGATCAGCATGCTCCACCAATGCTGGCTCATGGTGTAGTTGGGGGAGGACTCCGGTGTCCCAGCCAGAACGTGCTTCCAGGCGACAGCGGCCGCGGGCAACAGCAGAAGCATATGGCGCCGGGAGATGCTCATTTCTTGCCTCCGCTGACGGCGGGACTGCCGATGGCCGGGCTGTGCGGCTGGTGGCAGGTATCGCAGGGCAGGCCGCCGGAGTGATCGGCGGAAGCAACCTGCGGGAAGTTTTTCGGCTTGGCCGCATTCGCCTCGTGACAGCGCACGCACAGCACCGCCGTGTCGAGCTTCGGAGGCTGCACCGAGCTCGGGTCGTCGGCATGCTTGGCTTGGGGTCCGTGGCAGGCCTCGCAACTGACGTGGGCATGCTTGCCGTCCTTTTTCTTGTCGAGGACGTCCGCATGGCAGGTCTCGCAAGTCTCATGGCCTGCGAACCTGATGGGCAGCGCGCCGATTTCGGCCATGGCGTTCCCGCGGTAGTGCCCGTATTGTCCAAAGCTTTTTGGGACCAGGACGCCGCGCATGACCAGGAACAGCAGGATGCCCGCGACAAAAACCGCCGCCAATCGGAAAAGGTGTCCGGAATCTTTGAAAGCCTGCATGGTGGTGCCAGCGCTCGCTCGTATGCGCCGGAGACTCGCCCGCAGCCCTCCGGCTGAATGCCACTCTAGACTGATACAGGAGACGGCGGGCAGACCGCTGTGTTCCAGGTCACACCGCGTCAGTGCCAAAATCACACTCGGCAGTGACATGCTGCCGCGCCGGTCCAACAGCCCGCCGTGCAAAGTACGATTTGCATTAGGCGCGTGCCTTTCAGTCAAGCACCGTGTTATGAGGGCGCTTGGAGTTTCACTCCAAGCTGCCAGCTACGCTCACAAGCAATCACATCTGGTAGTGACCAACCGCACTGCCACGTCCCCCTGCCCCGCGAGAACATATAATGTTCAGTGAGTTTCACAGGAGACAGTTAATGAAGCGAATTCTCATCTTGGGCGCCGCGGGCCGAGATTTTCATAATTTCAACGTCATTTTTCGCAACAATCCCGACTACCAGGTCGTTGCCTTTACCGCCACCCAAATCCCCGACATCGCCGGCCGCCGCTACCCGCCCGAACTCGCCGGCAGTTCGCAGTATCCCGCCGGCATCCCGATCTTTGAAGAGAAGGACCTGGAAAAACTGATCCACGACGAGCGTGTCGATGCCGTCGTCTTCGCCTACAGTGATATCTCCCACCAAACCCTGATGCATCTGGCATCGCGCGTGGTCGCTGCCGGCGTCGACTTTTGGTTGCTGGGGACCGAGCGCACTCAAATCAAGTCGTCAGTTCCAGTGGTTTCGGTTTGCGCGGTTCGCACCGGGTGCGGCAAGAGTCCCCTGTCCCGGCGCGTCGCCTCCGAGCTGCGCCGCCAAGGCTGGAAGCCCGTCGTCATCCGCCATCCCATGCCCTACGGCGACCTGGTCGCGCAGGCGGTGCAGCGCTTTGCCACCATCGACGATCTGGATTTGCAGCAATGCACCATCGAAGAGCGCGAGGAGTACGAACCCCACATCCGCCAGGGAACCGTAGTCTATGCCGGCGTCGACTACGAGAAAATCCTGCGCCGGGCCGAGAAGGAAGCCGACATCATTCTCTGGGATGGCGGCAACAACGATACTCCGTTCTACAAATCCGACCTCGAACTCGTGGTAGTCGACCCGCTTCGCCCCGGGCACGAACTGTCGTATTTTCCGGGAGAGGTCAACCTGAGGCGCGCCGACGTGGTGGTCATCAACAAAGTCGACACGGCCGCGCGGCAGGACGTCGAGACCGTCCGGCGCAATATCCAGGCAAGTAATCCCAAAGCCAGAATTATCGAGACCGCCTGCCGAGTCTCCGCGCCCACGCCTGAACTGGTGAAGGGAAAGCGCGTGTTGGTGGTCGAAGATGGCCCCACCCTGACTCACGGCGAAATGCCCTATGGCGCCGGGGTGGTGGCCGCGCGCAATTGGGGAGCGGCAGAACTGGTGTGCCCGAAGGCTTTTGCCGTCGGCTCGATTCGCAGCACTTTTGACCGTTACCCGCACCTGGAGCACCTTCTCCCCGCCATGGGCTACAGCGTTATGCAACGCCATGAGCTGGAAGAGACCATCAACCGCGTGCCCTGCGACCTGGTTTTGATCGCTACCCCGATTGATCTGGCGCGCATCATCAAGCTCAACAAACCCAGCTTGCGCGTCACTTACGAGATCGAGGAACTCACTCATCCAGGACTGGCCGAGATTCTCGCCCAAATTGAAAAGCCGGCGCTGGCGAGACGCTGAAAATCTGGTCAAGCCCCTGTCTTGACGATTTTCCGCAGCCAGTTCAGTGCCGTAAGGCGCTGCGAATGTGTTCGCGCTTTAGCGCCACAGGTGAGCTTTTTGCACGGCTGGTGAGTTTTTCGGCGGCCTGCTTAGCGGGCGTGTCAGAGCACAGAGCGGCTCCGCCGGCGATTCCAGAATCCGCGCCGTAGTCTTTTCTAGCCTGGCAGTGAGTGCGGAGTCTAACTGCGCTGGGGCCAGGCGCTTTCAAACCACGGCACCTAGGCCCGCTTGCTTGCGTGTCCGTTTGCTAAACTTCCCGCGGCCAATTTATGTTTTTCCCAGGAGAGAAAGCTCATGACCAGGCGGTCGCCGCTCCAATCGCTGATCCTGCCGTTGCTGCTGATGTTGTTTTGTTCCCGGTTCGCCACGGCTCAGGCCAAACCCGGCGATGCTGAAGGCCATCCGTGGTGGCAACACGCCGTGTTTTACGAAATCTATCCTCGCAGTTTTGCCGACAGCAATAACGACGGCATCGGCGACCTCAACGGCATCAGTTCCAAGATGAAATACCTGCATAAACTGGGCGTCGACGCCATCTGGATCACCCCATGTTATCCGTCGCCACAAGTCGATTTCGGCTACGACGTTGCCGACTATGAAAACATCGACCCCATGTACGGAACGCTCGCCGACTTCGATCACATGGTCGCCCAAGGCAAGAAACATCATGTTCGCATCATCCTCGACTTTGTGCCGAACCACACCTCCGACCAGCATCCCTGGTTTCTGGATTCTAAGTCTTCCCGCACCGCCCCGCATCGCGATTGGTACATCTGGCGCGACGGCAAAGGGCCCGGCCAGCCTCCCAACAACTGGATCTCAGGTTTCGGCGGCTCGGCATGGAAGCTCGACCCCACCACCAATCAGTACTACTATCATTTCTTCTACGCCCAGCAGCCGGACCTGAACTGGCGCAATCCCGCAGTCGAAAAAGCGATGCTCGATACCACGCGCTGGTGGTACCAGCGCGGCGTTTCCGGATTCCGCCTCGACGCCGTTGACACGCTGTTTGAGGATCCCGCCCTGCACGACAATCCGGTCCTTCCCGGCACCAACAAGCAGGGCGATCCCAACCTGGACAACAAGAACAACCAGAACCTTCCCGAGGTTCACGACGTGCTGCAGAAGCTGCGCCGGGTGGCCGACGAGTCTGGGGCCGTGCTCATTGGCGAAACCTGGACAGCAACCGCCGCGGAGCTCGACCGCTACTACGGGCAGGACGGCAACGAACTGCAAATGCCCATGGACTTCATGTTCACAACCGTCAACAAACTTTCTCCGCCGGAATTCCGGCGCCAGATCGCGGCCGTCGACGGCGCCCACGGCTGGCCCGTGTTTGTGATCAGCAATCACGATATCGTCCGCTCCTACGACCGCTATGGAGACGGCAAGAACAACGACGCCATCGCCAAGCTGATGGGCGCCTTCTACCTGACGCTGCGCGGCACGCCCATCCTGTATTACGGCGAGGAAATCGGCATGGAAAACAACAACCCCACCCGCAAAGAAGACGTGAAAGATCCGATCGGCCGCACCGGATGGCCAAAAGAAATAGGCCGCGACGGCGAACGCACGCCCATGCAGTGGAACGCCGCGCCCAACGCCGGATTCAGCAAGAAGGAACCGTGGCTTCCCGTGCCGCCCAGCTACCAGACTCACAACGTGGCGACCGAGTCGAAAGATCCCAACTCGGTGCTGAACCTCTACAAGAAGGTTCTCGCGCTGCGCCATACGAACGCAGCGTTGCTTGAGGGCAGTTACATCGCGCTGAACGAAGATGACCCCAACGTGATGTCCTACCTGCGCAGTTACAAGGGAAAGGCCGTGCTGGTGGCGCTGAACATGTCGGCCACTCCGCAAAGGATAACCTTCAATCTCGCCCAACAGGGCTTCAGCCGCTCCGCTATGAAAACCCTGATCGCGTCGTCCACGGCATCAGCCAAAGGCAATGAAGTTACCCTTGAGCCCTTCGGGCTGCTGATCGCTGAAGTTCGTTGACGACCGGGACCTACAGTGAACAGCGACCAAACAGGCTGGGAACGCTCCACAGCAGGCAAAAGGTAAGTTTAGCAGCGAGAACGATTCCGCCTCTTCTCGAATCGGCGACGGCGATACGCGGGGCGGCCTCCCGGTTGAGATGTGGCAGTTGCTCGCGCCGATTTAGCATTTTGTGTACCACTGCGACCGCGATTTCAGGTTAGGGAGTAATCAGCACGCTTTTGGAGCAAGAACAAAACCCGCTGATTTAGCGGGCTTTAGCCGATGATAGTTGGTAGCGCTACCGGGAATCGAACCCGGGTTTGAAGATTGAGAATCTTCCGTCCTAACCCCTAGACGATAGCGCCACTCGGGTGGATTGCGACGAAATCCGATTATAACAAAGGCCTGAATCCAAGCGGGTGCCCCAAGCCTCGCGGTTTTCGAGACCTGGGAGGGGCCACAGCGAATTTCACTCTCGGAAATTCTCTCCCCCAAGCATTGGGAGACGCCCTAGGCTGTCGAGAGCTTCCGGACATTGTGCCGCAGCGAGCGGCCTTCGGATAATCCGTAGAGTTCTTCCGCCAGATTCTTGGCGTGATCGCCGACGCGCTCCAGCGCCTGGGCGGCGAGAAGGACGTCGAAATTTTGTTGGCCACTCGGAATGTTCGGTTCGGCGAGATATCTCTGAAACAGGGAATGGCACAACCGGTCGACTTCCGGATCGGATTGCAGAACGCTCTGCGCGTGCGCCACGTCGCGATCGAGAAAGCCCTGATGAACCTGCTCCAGCATGGTGCACAGCAGAGAAGCCATCTCGCCGAGCTGGCGGGAGTCCGCGGCCGGCAATTTTTCTCGGCGCGCTTGCAGTTGCATGACCGCGCTATAGGCGAGGTCTCCAATCCGTTCGAGGTCGGTGATGAACTTCAAGCACGCCAGCAACTCGCGCGCCTTGGCTTCCCCCACGCGGGTAATGGCTTCGGGCAGTTGCTCATCAATTTTGCGCTCGATCTGGTCGAGTTCTTTTTCGCAATCCTTGATGGCCAGAAATGCCAGGCGCGAACCGTCCGCGAGAAAGTCTCTGACGTTAAAAACCGCGTCGCGGGCGATCAGGCATCCGTGCACGACGAGGGCCGACAGTTCATCTCCCGCCAATTCTTCCTGGGGGGTCTGAGCCGGACGGGTGGGTGCTTCCGCGGCTCGGGATCGCGTCGAAGTCGAGCGCCTTTTCGCGCGTGACGGTTGTTTTCGGGGCATGAGAACTCTGTGCTGCTCCAGCAACGTTCCAACTATGGAAAGCTAGCATAAAACGGCCATGTGAAAGGAATGTAAATGACCGGCGACGCCGACGCGTGGAAGTGGCGAATCAGGCAAATCTCATTGAGCGTACAACCTATCATAGCGGTCCCTTAGCAATCTGTAGGATCTCAGCCGAGTTCCATTGGCTCGGCGTATCATCGCGGGCAGATCGCATTCCAGATGCGCGCTTCCGGCATGGAACCCGCTTACACCGATTTCATCCACGCCGTGCGCCAGGGATTCTTGGAATAGAGAAAGATGGATCGCGGAACACTATTGCGCGTCTGGCTACCCCTGGTCGCGGGCCTGTGGGGGCTCGGCTGGCTATTTTTCTCCGGGCCCGCACGGACCGGCACGCTCGATCGGCCTGCTGCTCGGTTTGAGCGGCCTCGCGGGCGTGATCGTCTCCCGCTACACGCTGGGCCGCTCCTTCTCCATCGTTCCGAAAGCAACCGAGTTGGTCACCGGCGGCATCTATTCGCGAATCCGTAATCCTATCTATGTTTCCGGAGTGATTTGTTTTGTGGGACTGGTTCTCATCGTTGGGAAGCCCCACCTTCTAGCCCTTCTGCTGGTGCTCATTCCAATGCAGATTCTCCGCGCGCGCCGCGAAGCCGCAGTCCTGGAAGCAAAGTTCGGTGACGCCTATCGCGAATACCGCAAGCAGACATGGTTTTAGGGTGGAGCGACGGGCGTCTCGCCCGTCCTGCCGGGCGGGGACGCCCGGCTCTCCACGTTCTGGGGCTGTTATCATTCACCGATGAAGTCAGTATCGGCCAGACTCCTCCCAGCCTTGCTTTGTTTTTTTCTAGCGGCCCGCCTTCACGCCGCCGACGAACCCAAGCTCAGCCCGCTCCCGGCACCCGTCTCAAACAATGCGGTTGCTATTGCGCATGACCAGGGCGGAGCCCGCATTTTTTCCTTCATGGGCATTGGTCCGAAAAAAACCTGGGACGCAATCACCACCAGCGCCTACGAACTGGATCCGGACTCCGGCAAGTGGACGGAAAAACGTCCCGTGCCGGGCGTGGCCGGACGCCTGGCGGCATCGGCGATAGCCATCCACGACCAGGTTTTCATCTTCGGAGGCTACGTCGTCGACGCGCAGGGTGGAGAGCATACCGTGTCGGACCTGAACGTCTTTGTCCCGGTTGAGAATCGCTATTATCGCGGGCGCGACATCCCCGTACCGGTCGATGACGCCGTGGTCGGCCTCTATCGCGACCGTTACATTTTCCTCATTGGCGGATGGTCAACGTCAAAGGGCGCCGCCGTTCGCAACGTCCAAATCTACGACACCGACAAAGATACCTGGAAACAGGGAACACCGATTCCCGGTACGCCCGTGTTCGGCCATGCCGGCGCCATCCTCGGCGACGCCATCGTTTACGTGGACGGCGCATACCCGAACCCGAACGGACCCAATCCCAGGTACGTCGCCTCGAGTGAATGCTGGATCGGCAAGCTTCCAACTTCGAAGAAGGCTGACATCACCAGAATCGCCTGGACGAAACTTCCTCCGCATCCCGGCAATGCGCGCTATCGCATTGCGGCCGGGGCGGGTCCGCTGGAAAAAAAGGCGGGCCGAATCTATTTCTCCGGCGGAACCGATAACCCTCACAACTACAACGGGGTGGGCTATAACGGCCAACCCGCCGAACCTTCCCCGGTAACCTTCGCTTTTAACCTCCGCACCCGAGCCTGGGAAACTGTCAGCGACAACACCGCCGACCCCACCATGGATCATCGCGGCCTCCTGGTTACCCACCGCGGCCTGGTCATCGTGGGCGGCATGGAAAAAGGCCAGCAAGTGACTGCCAATGTGACAGTTGTAAGACCCGCCTCCAGGAAGTAGCCTGGTCGTGGTTATTGCGCTCACGGACTGGTTCCAAGGGTTTTCCCTGCCCCACGCACGGCGTGCCGCGCGCCGCGTCCTGCGCCCCGGAGTCACAGGTTTGCGCCCAATCATCACGGAACCAGGTGACGCAAGTCACGGCAGAGCCTCCCCTCCAGGCGTCCAATTAATACAGCCGCAATTCTTGCGGCGTCCTGTATTTTGACAATTCTTTCCACATATAAAAATTCGGAGGCAAGCCTATGACTGCTGTTATGGAACCGCCCAAGGCAGGTGCAGCGGCGGACTACGCTCATCAGATTCTCAACCTCGTAAAAGCCAAGAACCCAGCCGAACCAGAATTCCACCAGGCCGTAATGGAAGTATTCGAGTCCCTGGGACCCGTGTTGCAGCGCCACCCGGAGTATCAGGAAGCCAAGATCCTGGAACGTATCACCGAGCCCGAACGCGTCCTGATGTTCCGCGTCCCCTGGTTTGACGACCGCGGCAAAGTGCAAGTCAATCGCGGCTTCCGCATCGAGATGAACAGCGCCATCGGCCCTTATAAGGGCGGCCTGCGACTCCACCCCTCGGTCAACCTGGGCATTCTGAAGTTCCTGGCGTTCGAACAAGTGTTCAAAAACTCGCTCACCACGCTGCCCATGGGCGGCGGCAAGGGCGGCAGCGATTTCGATCCCAAAGGCAAGAGCGACAACGAAGTCATGCGTTTCTGCCAAAGCTTCATGACCGAACTACAACGCCACATCGGCCCTGACACCGACATTCCCGCCGGCGACATCGGCGTGGGTGGACGCGAGATCGGCTACATGTTCGGACAATACAAGCGTCTGCGCAATGAATTCAGCGGCGTTCTGACCGGCAAGGGGCTGGCTTGGGGCGGTTCGCTGATTCGTCCCGAAGCCACCGGCTATGGCTGCGTGTACTTCGCCGAGGAAATGCTGAAGACCAAGAAGCAGAAGCTGGAAGGCAAGATTTGTCTGGTTTCGGGCAGCGGCAACGTCTCGCAATACACCATCGAGAAGCTGCTGGTTCTGGGGGCGAAGCCGGTTACCGTGTCCGATTCCGATGGCGCCATCTATGACGCCGACGGCATCGACCGCGACAAGCTCGCCTTTGTCATGGATCTGAAGAACAACCGCCGTGGACGCATCAAGGAGTACGCCGACAAATTCAAGAAGGCCGTCTACAACGCCACCGATCGCAAACTCGACCACAGCTGGCTGTGGGCGATCAAGGCCGACTGCGCCTTCCCCAGCGCCACTCAGAATGAGATCAACGCAAAAGACGCGGCCAATCTCATCAAGAACGGCGTCCAGGTTGTCTGCGAAGGCGCCAACATGCCGAGCACCCTCGAGGCCACCAAGGCGTTCCTCGACGCCAAGATCCTCTACGGACCGGCCAAGGCCGCCAATGCCGGCGGCGTTGCCACCTCCGGACTGGAAATGTCGCAGAACAGCATGCGCCTCTCCTGGACTCGGGAAGAAGTGGACGATCGTTTGCACAAGATCATGATCGCCATTCACAAGAACTGCTACGACACGGCCGAGAAGTACGGCACGCCCGGCAACTACGTGAACGGAGCCAACATCGCCGGCTTCCTGAAGGTCGCGGACGCGATGCTCGATCAGGGCCTAGTGTAGCTGTTGGTTTAAGCAAAAGCTGTATGCAGGAAAAGACGCGGGAGGGAGCAATCCATTCCGCGTTTTCATGTGTGGAAAACTCGTGTAGAGACGGGGCTTGCCCCGTCTCAGACTGCCGAACAACTCTGTTCGCCCGTGGTTTTGGGAAGGGCACGGCTTCACAGGCTGCGGAAAAACTCGCTGTTGCCGTTGATTTTGGGTGGCGCAGCGCTTCAGCGCTGCGGTAAGTGCATTGTTTTGAATCCGGCTTTAGCCGCTGAGGGCACTGCTCACGCTCAGAAACG
>Ga0074044_10001475_pt1 | contig 21196 bp, 23 predicted proteins | sample BogForMeECP23OM1_FD_94443 | JGI IMG/M metagenome (GOLD analysis project Ga0074044, IMG submission 94443) | Bog forest soil microbial communities from Calvert Island, British Columbia, Canada - Bog Forest MetaG ECP23OM1 | ecosystem: Environmental > Terrestrial > Soil > Wetlands ...
ATTGACTGCGACCACTGACAGCCAACCATCAATTTCACGATCCGACCCACGGTTATTTCTTCTCCATCGCAGCTCCCGCTTTCAACGAAGCCGGAAGCGCAAAATCCGCAGGATCGATCGTCACATTCACTTCGATTTTCTGCACCGTGCTGGTCTGCGCATCGGGATTGTTCTTCGATCCACTAGAAATCGAAAACGGAAACATCACCCCCGCCACCGGCTTGTACGACCCCAAACCCACGACGTGATCCCGCACCGAGCCCCGTATAAACTGCTGGATCTCCTTGCGAATCTCAATAAAAGTATCGGGATCGAGATAGTCATAAATGATGTCGCCATTCTTGAGCGTAACCTTCAAGCGCAGCGCGTCGTCGCCATCCACCACATCGTGTCCCAGATACTCGACTGTGCTGCCCTTCTCTTTGTACTCCGCCAGCGGCCCGTCAATATCCGCGTCCAGCAACAGTTCGCGCAGTTCGTCCTCGCCCATCAACTCGGCATCCTTCTTCCCGCCAAAAGGCTGAATCTGCCAGCCCGTCGTGCCGTCATATGCCTGCACCTGCGTCATCCCCTGCAACGTGAACGTCTGGCGAATCAAGTTGGGACGCTCGTTTTCCTGACCCACCGCCGCGGTAAAACCTCCGCCACCCTCGAACTTGCCCGTCATCCGGATGGTCTTAATCGCCTGCATCTTCTCCAGTCCGCCGCGGGCTTGAATGTTCTTGGCGATCAGTTCGTCGGCGGTTTGCGAGCAGCAAAACCCACCGCAGCAGCAGACAGCAAGCAGCACTATCACAGCGTGACGCATTGACCAGACTCCTGGTGGTGAGGGAATAAGAACCCCGAACGGGCTAAAGTACTGTACTCGCTAGTAGACACATTCTTCAACCGGAATCTGCTTTTTGCCAGCCAACCACTTCATCGCCTTCGACTTTACAAACCAACCCAACAAGTCATTTGTTATTTGTTATCGTCTTGCAGACGGCAGCGTGTGGCAGACGCGGCAAGCTTATCTCCAATTGTGTTGGCAGTTTGCTGAAAAACTCGATTTTGTTCTCGCTTTTGGGTGGCGCAGCGGTTTACCGCTGCCATCAACGCCCTATTTTCGGTGCCGGCTTTAGCCGCTGCGGGAACGACGCGCCGAGCAATCGAGTTTTTCAGCAAACTGTTAGATTAAAGCCTTAACCGAAATCATGAACCCATCGACACGAACTCAGCTTCTGGCTTTCGCCTTTTTCGCTGCTGTGTCGATCGTGTTCTGGTGGCGCCCACTCGCCACCACCCTGCACTTGGCGCTAACCAACGATGCTTACACCCACATCCTCTTGATTCTTCCCCTGAGTGTCGCGCTCATCTACTTCGATTCCCAGTACCATCAATCACCAGCTCTCCGGTTCGATCCCAGCCCAAGTCCCCTCCTCGGAACAACCCTGCTCTTTCTGGCATCGCTCCTGGCCGTTTATACGAGATGGGGTATGCCCACAACGCCCGACGATCTCCGCCTCTCGCTCGCCATGTGTGCACTCGTCACCTGGTGGATCGCCGCCATCCTTTTTTGCTTCGGCGCAAAAACCTTCCGGTCGTTTCTGTTTCCCCTCTGCTTTCTGTTCCTGCTCGTTCCTATCCCCGAGTTTGCCGTAAATTGGATAGTAGGATTTTTGCAATATCAGTCAGCGCTAGCCGCCCGAATCATGTTTCGAGCCGCCGGAGTTCCAGTAACCCAGAATGGAATCTTGCTCTTCATCCCGGGACTGGCCCTAGAAGTCGCACGCGAGTGCAGCAGTATCCGCTCCAGTCTCATGCTGATCATCACCACCATGGTTCTGGCGCATCTGTTTCTACGCTCTTGGTGGCGAAAACTTCTGCTCGTCATGATCGCGATTCCGCTCTCTGTGCTCAAAAACGCACTTCGCATCTTCACCATCGCCGAGCTGGCCACCAGAGTCGACCCTGGCTTTCTCGACGGCAAGCTTCATCACCATGGAGGCATCATTTTCTTTGCCATTGCAGTCGTAGCAATGCTGGCATTGCTCTGGATCCTGCACCGAACCGAATTTCGGAGGCACTTGCGCCATCCATAGATTTGGTCGCGTTTTTTGGGGACGGTGGGTGCCCCATCCTCGCGCGTTTTTTGCGCAAGGGTGGGATTCCACGATGCGTCCGCTAAGGTTTTTGCATTTGCACTTGCATGTGCATTTGCTTTTGCATTGGACGTTGATTTGTATTTTGCTTTTGGGTGGCGCAGCGCTTCAGCGCTGCGGTAAGTGTAGTTTTTTGTCTGCGGCTTCAGCCGCTGAGGTAACGCTTCCCGCTACGTTGATAGCGTGGCCATTGGAGAATCTGTGCACGTACTTCACATCGTCGGAGCGCGCCCCAACTTCATGAAGGTCGCGCCCGTCCTGAACGCCCTGAAACACCACGCAAATATAACCCAGACTCTCATCCACACCGGCCAGCACTATGACGTCAATATGTCGGATGTGTTCTTCCAGCAGCTCGACATCCCTGCGCCCGATGTGAACCTGGCCGTCGGTTCGGGCACACATGCCCGGCAGACGGCCGAAATCATGCTGCGTCTGGAGCCCGTACTCCTCGACCGTCAGCCCGACATCGTTCTCGTCTATGGAGATGTGAACTCCACCGTTGCCACCGCGCTAGTCTGTGCCAAGCTGGGTGTGCAACTCGGCCACGTAGAGGCCGGACTGCGCTCCTTCGATCGCACCATGCCCGAGGAAATCAACCGCCTCGTGACCGATCAGCTCGCCGATCTACTATTTACGCCGTCCGAAGACGGAGACGAGAATCTCCGCCGGGAGGGAATTCCAGCGGAGAAAATCTTCCGCGTCGGCAACGTCATGATCGACTCCCTCGTGCGCCTTTTGCCCGCCGCGCAGCAGGCGTTCCCGCAGACTTCAACCATGCACCTCGGTACTATCCCAGAGCGCTATGTCTTGGTCACGCTCCACCGTCCCGCCAACGTCGATGATAGCGTGACGCTGAAGAGTATTCTGGATTCGCTGCTCGAAGTAAACCGCGATCTCACGGTGATCTTTCCCGCCCATCCCCGAACCCGTAAACGAATTGCCGATTTCGGATTGCCAACCGCGCAACTGCGCGTCCTAGACCCGCTCCCGTATCTGGATTTCTTGGGATTGCAATCCCGCGCCACCGTGGTCATCACCGATTCCGGTGGCATTCAGGAAGAAACCACCTATCTCGGCATCCCGTGTCTCACCCTGCGCGAGAATACCGAGCGCCCGATCACCGTTTCCATCGGAACCAATGTGCTGGTAGGCCGAGACCCCGAAAAACTTCAAATCGAGTTATCGCGGGTACTCGCCGGCAAAGCAAAGCAGGGAACTGTGCCGCCGCTCTGGGATGGACACGCCAGTGAACGCATCGCCGCCATTCTCGCGGCTCGAACATAGCCGGAGAAAAGCTGGTACTCTGAAAGTGATGTAACGGTTGCCGAATTTCGGTAGTGGTGCAGTTTGAAGCGGCTTTGAAAGGGCACGGCTTCACAGGTTGCGGAAAAAGTCCGTCTTGGGGTTGTTTTTGGGTGGCGCAGCGGTTTACCGCTGCGATATCTGGCTTGTTTTCAGTGACGGCTTTAGCCGCTGAGGAATGGCAATTTTCAAACTGCACCTACCCGAATTTCGATTGATTCCCCGACCGGCAAATCAGCGTTATAGCCAACGCGGGTGAAGTAGGCGATGGGCCCGACCAGGGTCACAGCGGCGGTGCCGACTCCGTCCCACCCGCTCCAAACTGCCTTGTAGAATGGCCGCATGACGGAACCAGACTTGCGTCGGGCATCCCGGCTTATCCTCCTTAACGGCCAGCAACGAGTGTTGCTGTTTCGACATGCAGGAACCAATCGACAAGGCTTCTGGGCACCCCCAGGCGGTGGCCTCGAGACCGGCGAGACATTTGAACAAGCAGCTAGGCGCGAGGCCTGCGAAGAACTGGGGCTAACCTGCTTCACCCTGAAGCGCATTTGGGAACGCGTGACCGACTTCGTTTACATCGACCATCCTGTCCATCAACACGAGTGTTTTTTTCTGATCGAAGGCGAGTTACCAGCCATCTCATCTGCCGTAGAGAGGGTTCATAGCCAGGAAGGAATCCTCGAAATGCGCTGGTGGACGACGGCCGAGATTGAGTTGACCACAGAGCCTGTGTTTCCAGAAGATCTCGCCTCGGAGCTAAGGAAAATCTCAAGCTGACTCCCTGCGAGGCTGCGAAAAAAGTCGATCCCGCTCTCGTTTTTGGGTGGCGCAGCGGTTTACCGCTGCGATATCTGGCTTGTTTTCAGTGACGGCTTTAGCCGCTGAGGAATGGCAATTTTCAAACTGCACCTACCCGAATTTCGATTGATTCCCCGGCAGGCAAATCAGCGTTCTCAGCCAACGCGGGTGAAGTAGGCGATGGGCCCGACCAGGGTCACAGCGGCGGTGCCGACTCCGTCCCACCCGCTCCAAACTCCGCACCCAGTTGCCAAGCCATAAAGCTCGACTGATAAAGTAGACACAAACGTTAGGCCAGTTTGCGAAAGCCTTATTCGCAATCTGGCCCTTGTCTGCCTGTTACATTGTTACTGCCTGGGGTTACTGCGTCGTTTGGGTTCGTTTTGATCGGAACAACATCGCCCCGAGACATGTCAGCCCTGCTCCCAGAAGGTAGATCGCCGCCGAGCCGCCTTCCGGAACCGGTCGCGGGCTACTCGCATCCCCGGTAGCGTTTCCGTCGTAGCGGTTCTGGTACGCGTTGTGGTCGGATTGTCGATATTCGTTTTGATCAGCAAACGTAGCGGGAGCCAGACAACAAACCACAAGCAGTGCCAGCCACCATTTCTTTTTACTATTCCTCATGCGAAGCTCCCATTCTCTGTACGTATTCAGCGAACTACTAAGGGGGGAGTTACTGGGGGATAGTACTTGCCGGGAAAACCCATTCTCCCATGCTCATTAAACGGCCTCGCCTGACCTCCTGTCAAGATGATACTTTTTGCAACTGTTGTATCAACGACTGCCTGCAAGCCAACGCTATCAAAGTCAACTTAGCCCTTTGAAAACGGGCATTTTTGAACATTGCTCAGGGAACTGCCGTTGGGTAGCCTGCCCTTCAAGATGACATTTCTTGCAACCGTTGCAAGAGTATGCAACTTTCCGTGTTCAACGCCGTGCCACCATCAACCGTCAATCCCGCCGTTAGATAGTCAGGATGCAACATGTCCCGGAGCACCGGCATCGCACCCCGTCCAGTTACTAACAGACAAAAGCAAAATGCGAAACTGACGAATGTGGTTATGATTATCGCCATGCACTCCCGAGAGTGGCGCACTGGCCTGTGCAGCCCCACAATCGATTCATGCGATTCCTCCCCCTGCTTTTAATCGCATTGCTTTTCTGCTGTTTGGTGGCCGCTCCCGTTTCGGCCCAGCAGTTACAATGCGTTCCTTGCCAGCATGGATTCGGTAAAGTCCTGATTGGCGATTCCAGTTCATTTTTCTTCCAACTCTCTAACCCCGGCAGTAACACCCTGGTGATTACTTCCATCTCAGTCCCGGAGGGTGCTTTCGCCCTTGGCGACTTCCCCTTACCCGCCGATATTGCTCCGGGAGCGAGTGTCCTATTGCCCGCTATGTTCGCTCCCACGGCCTTGGGATATACCGAAGCCGTCCTCACACTCACCAACAGCGGCACCGACCCAGAGCTCGCAATCGATGTCACCGGCAACGGCGTCGCGAACGCCAACCTGCGACTCGGCATCAGCCCGCCGACGCTGAATTTTGGCGACGTTGCGGTGGGCTCGACTGCCACCCTCCCCGCGATACTCACGGCCACGAACGGTTCCATAACCATCTCATCGGACCGCTCCACGAGTTCCGACTTCACCATTCTCGGACTCACTCTGCCCATAACCATCTCCGCCGGAGCCACCCTCCCCGTCACCATCCAGTTCGCTCCGAGTTCCTCCGGTACTGACTCCGCCCGCGCCGGATTCATCAGCAATGCCAACGACTCACCCACGCTCGTACAACTCGCCGGTACGGGCACTCCTCAAAGCTCCCATAGCGTCGATCTTTCCTGGAATCCAGACGGTGGAAACGCAGTCGGATACGACGTGTACCGCGGCACTGCCAATGGAGGCCCGTACCAGATGATTGACACCCTCGACGGCTCGACGACCTACTCCGACTACACCGTTGTTTCTGGGACGACTTACTACTACGTAGTAACTGCGGTGAATGCCGAAGGTCAGCAGAGCCCGTATTCCAACGTGGCCCAAGCGGTGATTCCGGGCTCCTAGCAGGCTGAAGGCTCTTGTGTGTGGCTTTTCCTTCGTGTGACTTCGTGACCTTGGTGGTGGAGGTTTGATCAACTTCGCCACTAGCACGCTGTCGAAGCTTTTGACTTGCCCTACAAGTCCACGTAAGATTCGCCCACAGTGATCGGCCAGACTATCGCCCGCTACAAGATCATCGAAAAGCTCGGCGGCGGTGGCATGGGCGTCGTTTACAAGGCCGAGGACAGCGAACTCGGCCGTTTTGTCGCGCTCAAATTCCTGCCCGACGCCGTCGCCCGCGATCCCCAGGCTCTCGAACGCTTTCGCCGCGAGGCCCGCGCCGCTTCTTCTTTGAATCACCCCAACATCTGCACCATCTACGACATCGGCAAGAGCGGCGAGCAATCCTACATCGCCATGGAATTTCTGGAAGGCGCCACCCTCAAGCACCGCATCGGCGGCCGCCCCATGGATACCGAGGTAATCCTCTCCCTCGCCGCCGAAATCGCCGACGCCCTCGATGCCGCGCATGCCAAGGGCATTGTCCATCGCGACATCAAGCCCGCCAACATTTTCGTCACCTCCAGAGGCCACGCCAAGATTCTGGATTTCGGCTTGGCGAAGGTGGAACCGGGCGCTGCTTCTTCCGCCGACGCCGGCTCCGACGTTACCCGCACCCGCGCAGCCCATATGCAACAACTCACCAGCCCCGGCTCGGCCCTGGGCACGGTCTCCTACATGTCGCCCGAGCAGGCCCGTGGCAAGGACCTGGATGCCCGCACCGATCTGTTTTCCTTTGGCGCCGTTCTTTATGAAATGACAACCGGCCTTCTCCCTTTCCCCGGAGACACTCCCGCAGTCATCTTCAAGGCAATTCTCGACGCCGCGCCCGTTCCGCCCGTCCGCCTGAATCCCGCGGTCCCTCCCAGGCTGGAAGACATCATCAATAAAGCCCTGGAAAAGGACCGCAGCCTCCGCTATCAGAGTGCCGCTGAGATGCGCACCGACCTGCAGCGCCTCAAGCGCGATATCGAATCCACCGGCGTCCCCGTCGCTCCTTCACAATCGGATCGCACCGCGCCTTCGCGAAAACTTTGGCCCATCTTCGCCATCATCGCTGCCCTTGCAGCCATCGCTTTGCTTGCCGCGGCTGCCTGGTACTTCTACCCATCCCGCGCCTCCGCCATCGATTCCATTGCCGTGCTGCCCTTCACCAACGTCAGCGGCGACGCCAGCAAAGACTACCTTAGCGATGGCCTTACTGAATCTCTCATCGGCAGCCTCACCCACGTTCCCGACCTCAAAGTGAAATCGCGCAATTCCGTTTTCCGCTACAAGGGCAAGGACGTGGATGCCCAAAAGGTCGGCGCCGAACTGGGCGTCGCCGCGCTCGTCAGCGGTCGTGTAACCCCCCACGGCGACACCGTCGATGTCAGCGCCGAACTCACCGACACCCGTAACAACAACGAGCTTTGGGGCCAGCATTACAGCGGCAAGAGTTCAGAAATCATAGCCCTCCAGGAGCAGATCGCCGGCGACCTTGCGGCTAAACTGCGCACCGGCCTCAGCTCATCCGAAAAGCGTCAGGTCACCAAACAGGGAACGCAGAATCCCGAAGCGTACGAACTTTACACCAGGGGCCGCTACGCCTGGAACCAGCGCACGAGTGCGGACGTACAAGCTTCGATTTCATATTTCAATCAAGCCATTGCCAAAGACCCCGGCTACGCGCTCGCGTACGCCGGCCTGGCCGACGCCTATTCTGTGTTGCCCGTATACGGCGGAACACCCAGCGAGGACTTTCCGAAGTCCAACGCGGCGGCGCGAAAAGCGCTGGAACTGGATCCCTCACTCGCGCGCCCTCACGCTGTTCTGGGCGCCAACATGATGGAATACGAGTGGGATTTTCCCAATGGCTTGGCCGAGTACCGTAAGGCTCTCGAGCTCGACCCCAACGACGCCATTGTACGGATGTGGTACGCCGAGGACCTGAGTAATATCGGCGGCCACGACGCGGAAGCCATCGAGCAGCTTGACCGCGCGCAGCAGCTTGACCCGCTCTCTTTGATCGTTGCCACCAACACCGGCTATGTACGCGTCTACCTGCGGCGGTACGACGAAGCCATCGCCGCCTGTGAGAAGTTGGCGCATTCCGATCCGACCTTTGCCCGCTCCCACTGGTGTCTGTTCTACGCCTATTGGGGAAAGCGCGATTACGCCAAAGCCGTCGACCAGTTCAAGCTCTATGGTCAACTTTCTACCAGCCAGAACGACCTCGAGTTCGGCGCCGCGCTCGAGAAGGGCTTTGCCTTAGGGGGATGGAAAGCCGCCATCCGCCAGGCCCTCGAAGTGCGGTTGGCGCAGCGCAAGCGCGGCTACTCTTCACCCTTTGAGATCGCGACGTATTACGCCGAGCTTGGCGAAAAAGAACAGGCATTTCAGTGGTTGGATACCGCATACCAGGAACACGATTACTTGATGGAAACCTTGAAGACCGATTTCAAGCTGGATCCTCTCCACACCGACCCGCGCTTTGACGAGTTGGTCCGCAAAGTCGGAATTCCCTAAGCGGCCGCCGAGGAGCCTACCCTGAGCCCAGCCGAAGGTGCCCTTGGTGGTTCAGGCTTTCCTTCGCGCAACTTCGTGCCCTTGGTGATTCAGGCTTCCCTTCGTGCAACTTCGTGCCCTTGGTGGTTCAGGCTTTCCTTCGTGCAACCTCGTGCCCTTGGTGATTCAGGCTTTTCCTTCGTGCAACTGCGTGCCCTTGGTGGTTCAGGCTTCCCTTCGTGCAACTTCGTGCCCTTGGTGGTTCCGGCTTTTCCTTCGTGTGACGGAGCCTGCCCTGAGCCCAGCCGAAGGGTGACCTTGGTGGTGCAGGTTTGATCAAAATGACCCACCACCCGATCGGCCTCTTGACCGTCTCCCCCGCTCCCGATAGCCTCTTTCTATCCCCCCATGGCGGCCTCCGACATCCCCGACGCTCGGCCCGTAACCGATTCCAAGGACGATACTTCGGCCTGCGATCCCGCCCCCGCCCAAGCGCAACTTTCGCCTCCGCCCGGGGTTTCTACCAATGTGAGCAGCCTGGCCATCGATCGCGGGGCATTGGGTGCCGGAACACTGGGTCGCGGTCTTATGAACCTTGCCGGAGCAACGCCGCCGTCGCCCGATGCCCTCGCCAAGCCCATCGCCAATGCCGACGACCCCGTTTCCGACGTCGACGTGATGCTCCGCGTCAAGACGGGTGACGAATCCGCCTTCGCTTTTCTGGTGCAGAAATATCGCCGCCCCATGGTCGGCTTCATGTACCGCATGTGCCACAACCCTTCGACCGCCGAGGAACTGGCACAAGAAGTTTTTCTACGCGTCTATCGCTCGCGCACCACTTACGAGCCGAGCGCCAAGTTTACGACCTGGCTGTATCGCATTGCGACCAACCTGGCCGTCAACCACGCTCGTGACACGCGCCACGAGCGTCCGGAAAACACTATGCGCCTAGATGAGCCGGACCAGGAAACGGGCCTCATGCCCGACCTGCCCGACGAGTCGCTGAGCGCGGAAGAGCAGATATTAAAGCAGGAACGTCTGGCCGCCATCCGCAGCAAAGTCAACGCGCTGCCCGAGCGCCAGCGCGTCGCCGTCATCATGCACAAGTATCAGCAGATGGACTACCGCCAGATTGCGGGAGTCCTTAAGCTGAGCGAGTCCGCCACCAAGTCGTTGCTGTTTCGCGCCTACGAAACGCTGCGCGAGCAGTTGAAAGAGTTCGTTTCGGGGAAGTGAGAGGAAAGCTGTATGAATTGCAATCAAATTCGCGAGCTGTTGCCGGACCTGGCCGCCGGCATGGAGGCAGCGTCATCGCAGCCGGAGGTCAATGAACACATCGCATCGTGCAAAGATTGTGCCGTCCACTTGAGCGACCTGCAGAAAACCATGGCCCTGCTCGATGAATGGCAAGCGCCCGAGCCCTCGCCCTATTTTGACACTCGCCTGCAGGCGCGCTTCCGAGAAGAAAGACGCAAAAAAGAAGAAGAAGAAATGGCGCGCCCCATCGCGGCGTGGTTCCATCGGCTGTATCGTCCCGCGTGGGCTGGTTCGCTGGCTGCCGTAATCTTCGTGGCAGCCCTCCTGGTCGGCAACCGCTCTTACTTCGCGCCGACAGAAACCATCGCCACCAAGCCGCCGTCCCTAAGTCTGCCGGTCGAGCCCGGAACCGCCGTAGGCGATCTGCAAGCCCTCGACCGCAACGACGATTTGTATGCCGATTTCGATATGCTCGACGACCTGCAAGTGCAGGATGACGTAACCGCGAATCCATGAGCCCGATCTCGCGTTTTGTATCAGGGTATCGCTTTTGCAGCTTGCGGAAAAACTCGATTTTGGTCTTGCTTTTGGGTGGCGCAGCGGTTTACCGCTGCGATAAACGCGTTATTTCCAGTGCCGGCTTTAGCCGCTGAGGCAGCGGCGCGGCGTGCAGCCGAGTTTTTCCGCAAGCTCTTGAGCGATACCGCAAGCTCTTAGAAATCAGACGCCCCTTTAGGGGCTGGACATCTGGGAAGGGACAAGGCATGTTGGGCCGGGCACAAATCGCGAACTGTCTAGGAGCGCACGGTGCCCCACTCATCGCGTACTTTGCGATGAGTGGGATTCCGCTTCTGCTGCTATGGACCTTGTTCGCCGAACCCGCGCTCGCCCAAACTCGCTATTCGCAGCCGCCACAGCATTCCCAGTCGCACTCTGCCGATGGCCAATGGCACCACTTCGGAAAAGAAGGTGGTTCCAACTCCAGCCATCCCACTCCCTCCCATCCGCCGCAGAACCGCCCCGGACACGCCGGCAACTGGCTCCGTCGCTATAAAGATCTGCCGCCAGCCCAGCAGCACCGCGCCCTCGAAAACGATCCGCAGTTCCGCAAGCTCTCTCCGCAACAGCAAGCCCGCCTGCGAAGCCGTCTGCAGAACTTTTCCAGCCTGCCTCCGCAGCAGCAGGAGCGCGTGCTCAACCGCATGGAAACCTGGGAGCACCTGACTCCCGACCAGAAGCAGCGCGCCCGTCAGGTCTTCGACCAATTCAAGCAGTTGCCGCCCGCCCGCCGTCAGGCCGTCAACCGCGCCATCCGCGACATGCGCAGCCTGTCCCCCGACCAGCGCGACCAGTTAATCAACTCGCAGCAATACAGAAACTCGTTCTCCCTGCAAGAGCGAGTAATCCTCAGCGGAGCCGCCCACCTCCCACTAGCCCCAGGCGACGGCCTGCAAACGGGACCCCCCGAATAAAGGCGACGGATTGCCCAGTTCGGTTCCGGACATCGATTGTCCGTGGGCGGACAGAATCATCCGCTTTGCTCCTGTCACCGTACTCCCTCTTTCCTTTGCAACCATGGAGTTAACTTCTGGAGCAGATTGGTCAGAGTCTTGCCTACCAATGCTACGAGTAGGAGGGCCAAACTGAGATGACCGGTCTGCTCAAACCATGAGGATCAACCGTGAAAGTTTGCTCGTTTCCGCAATGTTCATCCAGGTATTGGTCAGCGTCAGTATCTGGGCACAATGCAAGCCGGGCGATCCCGTCGGACGCTTCGAAGGTTTTGCCGCCAGTGCTCAAGCCGGAAAGCTCGACGTCTCTTTGGAACTGTTGTGTGCGGATGGGCATTACGCTGGAGAGCTAAACACGCCGATCGGCGTCTATAAGGTAACTGGTGGATCGTTTGATTCAGGCAGTCTAAGACTTCAGTTCGCTCTCAACGGCGACAACATCACGATTGAGGCGAAGCTGGTCGGCGATAGCCTGCAGGGATCTTTCACATCCGGCGACGACAAGGGTCCAGTCGACTTGCATCGTAATGGAAATGAAGAGCCTTTCCCCGCCACCACCAGTGCCGACAACCTTTCCCTGACGCCGCGACAGTGGCGGGACGATCTTGCCTATTTCGCAAAGGAATTGCCGAAGCGGCATCCGGACGCTTTCGCGAACACGCCCAAAGACAAGTTTGAGATCGCGGTTGCCGAACTCGACGGAAAGATCGACCATCTGAATTCCGACCAGATTTATGTCGGCCTTGATCACTTGGCCAACCTGATCGGAGACGCTCATACCTACGTCGAGTTTCCCCGCGACAATGCCAATCTTCCACTCGATATTCGCCCCTTCGGCGACGAATGGCGGGTCGCGATTGTCGCTCCCGGTTATGAACAAGCGTTGGGAGCACGCGTCATCGCGATTCAGAACCTTCCCTTGGCGCAGGCGAGAGCGCTGGCAATGACAATCACCCCCATCGCGGAGACGGCCTCGCTGAGAGACGCGCGGGTCGACGGTTTCCTCACGACCGGAATGGCGCTTCACGGACTGGGCATCATTCCAGACCGGAACTCCGCCCGCTATACCCTCGCCACCGAGGACGGGAAGCAGTTGGTTGTAGATTTCAAAGCCCTGCCTCCCGGACAGCAACCCAAATGGCTTCAGGTCGCTGCGCAACTCCCGCTCTCGGAACAGCCCGTCACCGGCAGCGCTGCCTGCACCTACCTTCGCGAGGCACGCACTCTCTACTGCAACGTTCGTTGGATTCGAAATCTTGCCGGGCCGGCGAAAGACATGTTCGAAACCCTAAGACGCGAGCACCCAGACAAACTCGTGATCGATCTCCGGCAGAACGGCGGGGGCGATTATAACGTGGGCTTGAAGCACCTCATCGAGCCGTTGCGGAAAGAAAAAGACATCAACCGCAAAGGCCACCTGTTTGTACTGATTGGCCCAAATACATTCTCGGCAGCGATGTCGAATGCCGCGCAGTTCCGCACTATGACCGAGGCTACGCTGGTTGGTCAATCCATCGGCGAAAGGCCCAACAGCTATCAGGAAGTGAAACAATTCACCTTGCCCAACTCTCACTTTGTCGTCCATTACTCCACGCGCTACTACAAATTCCTGGAGGGTCCAGACAATGTCATAGCGCCCGACCATGAGATTATTCCGACTTGGGAAGAATACAAGAGCGGCCACGATCCTGTTCTGGAATGGGTGCTGGCCGCGAAGTGAACTGAGAACCGGAGCTGGGAACCGGGAACTGAGATGCCGCTCCCTACCGCCGAATCAACGCCATCACCCATCCCGCCACAAACACGCCGCCCACAAACAGCACGAAGCAGTACACCCCGTACTTCACCTGCTCCACCGTCGAATTGCGCTGCGTAATGCCGAAGACGATCGACGTGAATAGCGCAAACACCACCGCCGCCGAAAAGTGCGACAAATTCAAATGAACGTTCACGGCTTCTTCCCCAGCGCAATGTGATGCGCATCCGCCGCCGCGATAAAATTCAAAAGTCCGGCCACGATCAGAAACGTCTTGCCGTAATCCGCCACCGCATTCGCCGCCATCACGTTGCCCCAATCCATGATGCGCGCCAGAAAATACAGCGCTCCCGCGCCCACATCGCCAATAAAGCCCAGGATGTCGAGAATGTCGCCGCCATTCGGCTGGTAAATCCGCCCCTGCATGCCCAAGCCGATCACAAACATCGCAACCACCGAAATCAGCAGCAGAACGCCGCGCCCGTAGCGCTTCAGCAGAAAGTGTCCGCCGCCCGGAATTAGCCAGCCCACAATCGGAGCCACCACCGCCATGGTCGTGAGCGGATACTCCGGCGCACTCGCCGTTTTCTTACTTTTATCTGCTGTCGGATTGGCCATTCAGATGGTCACGATCTCTCGTTGTATTTTACCAGTGACCTCGGCGCTTCCCGGCCGCACCAGCACGTCCACCTCCAGCCGCACCCCAAATTCAGGCAGGTAGATGCCGGGTTCAATCGAGAACAGGGAATTAGGCAAAATGCGCCGCTCGTCGTGAATTTCCAGATCATCCATATTGGCGCCGTTCGCATGCACCTCGGTCGCAATCGAGTGCCCCGTGCGATGAATAAAGTACTCCCCATATTTCGCCTGTTGGATGTGCCCGCGCACCGCGTGATCCACTTCCCATCCCGAAATCGGCCGCCCGGCAGAAACCGCATCCTGCACCGTCTTTACTCCGATGTCCCGCGCCTCGCTCACAATCTTGAAAATCTCGTGGTGCCGGTCCGACGGCGCCTTCCCCACAAACCCCATCCACGTAATGTCGTAGTAAACTGCCCGCGGAGTATTCTTCTTCGCCCACACATCCAGCAAAACCAGATCCCCTTCGTGAATCGCCACCGGATGCTTCGCGCTCGTCTCATAATGCGGATCGCCGCTGTTGGCGTTCACGGCCACAATCGGACCATCGTCGGTCACCATGTTCTCGCGCGCGAACGCTTCCATGAAAAACTGCTGAACCTCATGTTCGTGCGTGCCGCCGTTGCGCACCCGCCGTCCAATTTCCTGGAAAGCCGCAGCCGTAACCGCGTCAATCACATCCCGCGCCGCAAAGTGCGACTTGATCTGTTCTTCCGTCAGGGTCGCTTCAAACTGTGCGATCAAGTCCGCCGCGCTAACAATATTCTTGCCCAGCCCGCGGATCATATCCGCCGTCCCCGCATCCACCATGGAAATCGTAAATACAAAATTGTTAGGCGAATATTGCATCGCCACATCGCGATGCGCCGCCAGCATCTGCTTCAACCCATCGAACAATTCCTGCCACCCGGCGTACTGCTTCTTAGTCCCGGGCAAGCTATCCAGGTGTCCCGACTCGATCTTGTGCACCAGTTTGACGGGCTCGCCCTTGGCAGGAATCAGGTAGTACCAGCGCCGCGTCACCATCAGCCCATCCGGCAGCCCCAGCACGCGGTAAGCGATCGGGTCGCGATGGTGATGATCGTAGAAAAGCCAAGCGTCAATATTGCGCTCGCGCAGGGCGTTCTGAATGGCGGATAGTTCCATAATATAAGAAGAATTATTCTACACGACTCATCGGAAGGTCAGAGCTGCCCCGCTTTTTTCAGCGCAGCCTCGATGGTGGCAAGGGGCAGCAGCAGAGACAAGGGCGCGTCCAGCAGAGGCACAGCACCGTAGCTGGCATACCACGCCGCGACCCTTTCGTTTTTTGCGTCGATGACAAGCACGACGCCACCCACTTCTGCCGATGCCAGCAAGCAGCGTCGAGCCGCTGCGAGCAGAAGCTGTCCGCCGAGTCCTTGCCCTTGTAGTTTGAGGTCCACGGCCAAACGCGCCAAGCGGAACCCACGCACGTCATGGCGGGCCAGTCCGCGACGTACGATCTCCGGCGTGCGGGCGTATGCCACCGAGGCGGTGCTCAGACTGTAGAATCCGAGGATGGTTTCGTTGTCGGCGTTGTCAATCGCAAGGAACGTCTTCGCACCGCCTAACTCGTGGCTTCTGCGGGCGTGACGTCGCAAAAATTCGTTGAGCGCATCCTCTCCGCAATCGAACCCTTCCCGGTCATGTTTCTTGCTGATCGGTTCTTCGTGCCATGGCGGCATCATAGCCGTTTTGGTAAAGCCCGAGCCGAAGCGAGGAGCTTCGCGTTGGGCGCTGGTGGATTCTCCAGCAGGTGCAGAACCCTGCGACTGTCTCTCTGCGAGAGTTTCATATGATCGGCTTCCGCGATGACGGCTTTGGCGGCACGTAATGCGTGGCGCAGGACAAAATCGGTCAGGTCAGTGTGATCGAGGGCCACCGCCCGCAAGAGCAGAGCCTTTTCCTGGGCCCCAATCCGCAAGGACATTCGGCTGTTGTTTTCGATCGCTATTCTGGGCATGGCTGCGTTGCTTTCCGTTTGTACACATTCAAATAGTACAAAAAATAGAGACGACAGTCAATAGCCGCGAGGCAGACATAGTTGCAACCGTAGGATCACGGGTGAGGGTCGGACGCCCAGTACCCTGAATCGCCCTCCAAATCGCAGTCGGTCCTAGCTCTTGAACGGATTGAAAGTCCGCACCTCAAGCTGCCTGAAATCTCGTTCATTCCGGGTCGCAACAGTCAAACGATGAACCCGCGCCGTCGCCGCAATCATGGCGTCTTGCAGACGCTCAGGAGGTTTCCTATCCATAATCCGTCCCCATTCGCGAAAGCAAGCAACATCCATCGGGAGCACGCGGTGGACCGCCGGCACATGGTCAACCCAAGCCTCCAGTTCGCTCGCTTTCAATGGATCTTGCCGCCTGGTCCGCTCAATCCCCACCTGCAGTTCTCCCAGCGTTACGGCGGAAACGAATAAGCTCGCCTCCTCGGCGGCGCTGAGCCAAGCCATCACCGCTCCGTGGGGACGCGCTTTTCGCAGCTCGGAAACTACGTTGGTATCGAGCAGGTATTGATTCACTCAAACTCCACCACGGGTCGGCTGCGCACCTTGCCTCTCTTGTATGTGAAGTTGTCCCAGCGAGGCTCGGGAGCGAGCAGCCACTCCTTCAAGCCAGGCCGCGCCGCCTTTTGCAGTCTCTCCCATTCTTCGATCGGTACCAGAACCGCAGTCCTCACGCCGCGCCGCGTGACCACCTGTGGACCCTTCTTGATAGTTGCATCCAAAAACTCACTGAAACGCGCCTTCGCGTCTTGTACCTGCCACGTAGCCAAGCTGCCCCTCCGCTTTCACTTTCATCATACTGACTAGTCATCTGACTAGTCAATTACCAGTATCAGCGTGGGTGCCCCGCCCTAACGTCGCTCCTTTTGTGACGTTAGAGCCTGCCCTGAGCGAAGCCGAAGGGCTTGGATTCCACGGAAGCGTCGAACCAGGTTCTCGCCTTTGATTTTGTTTCGTATCAGGGTATCGCTTTAACAGTTTGGGGACAAACGCCGATTTCGGTCTCGCTTTTTGGTGGCGCAGCGGTTTACCGCTTTTGATTTTGCTTCTGGGTGGCGCAGCGGTTCACCGCTGCGATAAAAGCCTTATTTTCAGTGTCGGCTTTAGCCGCTGAGGGAGCGATGCGGCGTGCGACCGAGTGTCTCCGCAAGCTGCTTAGCGTGCCCTACCGAGCCGAAAAAGGCGACCAACGGCGCCAGGTTGCGCCCGGTTCCATTTGACCCACTAAAAGCAGGAGCAGAGTGCCTACAATGCGCATTTTGAATCGAAATGCCCTTCGCATTGACACCAACCGTGGCTTGAACGATAATCCAATCCTTTTCTGGGCCAAAAAAGAGATTAAGCGTGAGATCCCGGCCGGCAATTCCAAATCAAAGGGGAAAACCATGAAGCGCATGAAACGCATGGAACCGAAGATGAGTGCACACGGCGTGATCCGCATCGCAATCGCAGCCGGTGTTCTGAGTGCAGCCTGGCTTTCCTTGACCGTCGCCGCGCAAGCGGCAGAGAATGCCGAGGCTCTTGCCCAACAGGCCTGGCGCAAGGCCATTGCACAAACCGAAGTACCTGCGGCGGGATGCTTTCATGCTTCGTACCCCAGCATGGAGTGGAACAAAGTCGAGTGTGTCGAAGCACCCCACATCCCATTGAGGAACCCGAGCCAGCGTACCGGGCCGCTCCGTGAAACGGTCAGTAATAGCAACCAGCCGGTCAGTGAGACGGTCGGCGATGGCTACGATTATGTGGCGGAAGTCAGCTCCGGCTTGATCAGTAAAACGATCGGCTCCTTTCCAAAGGTCAAGGGCGTGACCAGCGAGACGGGCGAGGGCGTCTCCAACAGTTACTCGCTGCAGCTCAATTCCAACTTTATGAACACGGCGACCTGCGATGGGGCCTCCAATCCGCCGCAATGCTTGGACTGGCTGCAGTACGCCTATGTGTCGACCCCCTATGAAGTGGCATTCATGCAGTATTGGCTGATCAATTGGAACAACCCCTGCCCCGCTGGGTGGTTCGGCTACGGCAACGATTGCTACACGAATAGCGCCGGTGTGAACGTACCCCAGGAGGGAGTCTCCGAACTCAAGACCATCAAGCTATCGGGCTCGGCCGTGGCAGACGGTCTGGATACGCTGGTCATGACCGTGGGGAAGGAGGCCTATAGCACGACGGGCGAGGACAGCGTCGTCTACCTCGCGACTGCCTGGACCGAGTCGGAGTTCAACATCTTCGGCCCCGGCGGTGGGTCGGAAGCGATTTTTAACACCGGCTCCTCCATCACCGTGAAGGTCGCGGTAACCAATGGGACCAAGAATGCACCAGTGTGCGTCAATAACGGCACCACCGGGGAAACCAACAACTTGAACCTCGGCCCCTGCGCCGGCAAGGGCGGTGCGGCTCCCTATATCAAGTTCACCGAGTCGAACTGAAGGCGGCTGCCGCCGGATGACCGTTGACCAGGAGTGAAGGACCAGGAGTGAAGGCCTAGCAGCTTGCGGAAAAACTCCGTTTTGGTCTTGCTTTTGGGTGGCGCAGCGGTTTACCGCTGCGATAAACGCCTTATTTTCAGTGCCGGCTTTAGCCGCTGCGGGAACGACGTGGCGTGCAACGAAGTTTTCCCGCAGCCTGCTAGGCAATCCCCCTCGGCCTTTTTTGCCGTGCCGGCAGGGCGGACCGATGCCGTCGCTTGCCAGAATTATTTGGGTTGATTGTTGTCCTTCACCGGTTCCCAATTTGTCAGTTACTTATCGATCAAATCGCTAAGTCTTTGACAAATAACCAATAAAGACTTCACGAATAAGTCCTTATTCCTCAAAGATCTGGAGAAAAACAATCGCTAAGTTATTGATTCCAAAAGATCGAGCCAGGAGGGGTCTCCGTGACCGCAGAAGGTTTGATTTCGCGCTCGAATTATCTTCCTATTCGCCGTACTTCTCTTTCAGCGCCCGAGCCATTTCATCCCGAAACTGCCGGTAATCGACATGCACCGTCGCCCGCAAAGCCGCTTCGCTCGAGCTGCCCTGCGAAAGCATTTGCAAGATGCGCGCAATCTCGCTGATCCCGTAAGCGTCACGAATATATTCCGCGCCCGCCAGTGATTCCGCGTAAGCGACAGTAGCCACAGGCGCCGTAAAGTTCATGAAACTCCCTTCCAGCACATTGAACGGAATCTCATTCCCCGCAGCAAACAACTGCGCCAGTTGACGCCCATTCGAACCCGACGACCTGCCTTCTTCAATCTGCGCAATCCCTTCATTCAGCCAAGTCGGGCAGCGATTACCCGACATCTGCGACACGAACGAATGCGTCAGTTCGTGTTTAAGCACCCGAGCCAGTTCCGGAGTAACACTCTGCATCCCGCTGATCGGAATCCGCAGTTTGCCATCGTTTATGGCCCCGCTCCACAAAGGCGCGCGCGTCACGTCGAAGAACGCCTGCTGCGTGTAAAGCGTGACCGCGATCGTGTTGCGCGGCGAGTATCCGAAATCGCCAGCCAGAGCATCGTAATCCGATTCGAGGGTAGCGAGCAGGTCGCGCCGAAAGCCCTCGGAAGTGTCTTTGCCCTCGTAATGAAGGTTAAAGTGGCTGCTCTCCCGCTGCGAAAATTCAGATTCAGCCGTCGATTCGCGCTCAGCGCGAGCCAGATATTGGCTGACCACAGCATCGGGACGCAGCGCAAGTGCCTTCTTCCACGACCGAATCGCATCGGGAGTATGATCGCTGGCAAATTGCACAAAGCCCAGCATCGCGATAGCATCGGCCGAGTCGGGAGCAACGCTGGCCGCGTGTTGCGCATAAGGCAGCGCTTCCGGCGCATGTCCCGTGCGCATCAAAGTGGCCGCATAGTAGATCAGCAAAGTCGAGTTATCCGGTTGGAAGCGCAGCGCAGCTTCGTAATACCGCTTGGCCACCGGAAAGTTCCCATGATCGGATTCATGCTTGCCCGCCAGAAAGTATGCCGTGGCCGCGACCTCAGGATTGGAAGCTTGTCCCAGGCTCGAAAGCGCATCGGGATCGACTTTCCCATCTCGAATAACCTTTTCCGCAACGTCGGCTTCGTGGTTGAATGTAGGCGCAGGCGGAGTAATGTCAGGAGCGTTAGCCGCCGCTCCAGAACCGCCATGATTCGGAGCCAAGCCTCCAGCCTCGATGCGCTCCACCGATGACTTAGGAATGGCGTAAGTATCCTCGCCCAGATCATATTCGACATGGTCCTTAGTCTCGCGAACCTGGTCGGCCCAGATCGCGCGCCCATTCTTGAGATGTATGACGTCGGCGCGCGTCGGCAGCGTCGGCCATAGCACTAGAGTAATAATGGTGAGGAAAAAGGCTCGCACTGGCCCGATTTTAGCAACCGCTCCAACCCCCAGTAAGATGACCAAGGTTCCGAGGCGAGAGTCAGTTCCGCAGCCGACCCTAGCCCGAATAAAATGCGGAGAAACCGCAGTCCGGTATCGCGGTCTCGTATCAGTGTAGAGAAACTGCAGTCTCGTATCAGGTCTCGCATCAGAGTAGAGAAACTGCGGTCTCGTATCAGGGTAGAGAAACTGCAGTCTCGTATCAGGGTATCGCTTTACAGTTTCCGGAAAAACTCCGATTCGAGCAGGTTTGGGAAGGGCACGACTTCAGTCGTGCCGTAAGTCGTTAAAAATGGGCTCGCGCTTTAGCGCCCGAGGTAAGCTTTTTTCTCCTCCCAACGACTTTTCCGCAGCCTGTCAAGCGATACCGTAAACTTCTTCTCAATCAGACGCCCTTTCGAGGGTTGGGCATCGGGAAGCGATGTTTCCCGCATCCTCCTAAGGAGGGTTGCCAGGCTCTGCAGTCACGGGAGCGCGCATTTCCCGGGAACGGTCTATGAACTCAGCAGCGGTTCACGCGCGGTGGCTCACCGGCTTGGCATGGCTCCTCGCAGCTGCGGCCGCCTGCGCTCAGACGCCAAACCCCGATTGCCCTCCAACCGCCAGCGCTCTTTACGCCCGCATTCGTTCTGTCGCCCTCGATCCGCAACGCGTCTACCATATTCGCGATGCCGCCATCGACCGCCCCAATCTCCATCTTGACCTGGACGATGGCACGCTAGCCTTCACCGAGGACATTTGCGGCCGCATCACCGGCGCGTTCTTCGAGGGCGAAGGCGAGGTACGGCTGCGCCCGCCCAACCGCGCC